>OGXH01003392.1_pt1 | contig 10301 bp, 8 predicted proteins | sample 1576241 | NCBI WGS metagenome assembly OGXH01 (sample SAMEA3541529, study PRJEB24748) | human gut metagenome | biome: human gut; feature: human-associated habitat; material: faeces | place: China | collected 2012
TTCAGTTCCATGCCGCCGCTGATGTTCACCGGTTCATATTCTCCGTCAATCGCCTGCTTCAGATACGGAATATAGCCGCTCCAATCCGTAATGCACGCAGACAGCCACGTCTGGGGATCCAGCTCATACGCATCAGAGTTGCAGCCGAAGCAGTGCACGCCACGGCTGCGGCAGATTTCCATCATCGTCTTGATGGAATCCTGGAACGGCGCAATGACATCACAACCGCTGTCGATCAACTGGTTCACAGATGTGGTCTGCAGGCCAGTATCCGCCCACGACCCGGTAAAGACCGCGGTAATATCAATCTCAGGCTTGATCGACTGCGCGCCAAGTGCAAACGCGTCGATGGCAACAATGACATCCGGGATCGGCAGAGAGCCAATGAAGCCAATCTTGTCCGTTGTCGAATACATGGCGGCCAGGACACCATTCAGATACCAGACATCCTGCACTTCTCCATGGATGATGGAAAAGTTTCCGCCGGCGTAATCCGTGATCGGGAGCGAATAGAACGCTACCTCAGGATGACGCAGCGCGACATTGTGCGAGTATTCGAGGAATCCAAACTGCGAGGGGAACAGAATGGTGCACCCCTGTGCAATCAGCTCCTCCATGACACCTTCGCTGTCAGAGGTTGTAGGGACGTTTTCCTTAATCACGACTTCAATGCCAAGCTCTTTCTCAACAAGTTCACCAAGCTGCACGAAATTCAGGTTGAAGCCATAGTCGTCTTTTGTTCCGCTCAGGATAATGCCAAGCTTCTTTGCCCCCGCACCGGGCTTGACGTCGCCCGTCTGTTCCGTCTGCGTCTGGGTGGGGTCAGCCGGCTTTGCGCATGCCACCAGCGTTGCCGCGAGCAGAACCAGCACCAACATCATTGCAACTACTTTTTTCATTGTTTTTCCTCCGTCCTTTTTCTTTAAGTAATAATTTTCAGTTGTTCCGGCATCGACGGCTTTTTGGACGTCGAAATAATTGCCAGAGCAACCAATGTAAACAGGTAGGGCATCATCAATGTCACATACATGGAAATGGGCACTTCGTGGATCTGGAAGAATATCTGCAGCGCCTGTGCCAGGCCGAACAGATACGCCGCAAGGTATGCTCGCTGCGGCTTCCACGAGCAGAGAATCACCAGAGAGGAGGCAATAATTCCCCGTCCGTTGATCATGTTGTTTGCCCAACTCATCGCATAGATCACGCTCATATGTGCCCCGCCGATTCCAGCCAGAACACCTGCAAAAATAACCGCTCCGTATTGCAGAACCACCGGGTTATACCCGTACGCTCTTGTGACATCAGGCCGTTCCCCCACAGAACAGAGCACCAGCCCCGTTCTTGTTTTTGTCAGGAACCACCAAGCTAACACCGGAAGTACATAAGCGATATACGTCAGAATATCCTGCTGAAAAAAGGCCGGCCCAATCACCGGAATCTTGCTCAGAACCGGAATGGCGAGGGAAAACGACTTTCCAAGGCTGACGCCGAGCTGCGATCTTCCAAAAAAGGTGGTCAGGCCCTGCGCAAAGAAAATCAGGATAAACCCGGTCGCCATCATGTTGCTTTTTCTGGAGATGGAAAGGAACGCCTGGATCAGCCCAATCAAGCCGCCTGCAATCGCTGCGCACAAAACAGCCAAAAACAGGCTTCCGCTCCCGGCTGCTACGGCAAAGCCTACACATGCGCCACAAAGCATGCTTCCTTCTACGCTCAGGCTGGTGATGCCGGTTCGTTGGCCAATCAAATCCCCAAGCAGCGCGTAAATGATGGGAGTTCCTGCGCTGACCATGCAAATGAGAATCGTTGTTAGTTCATTCATGCCTTTCTCTTTCCTCCCACCGTCATAATTGTCAGCAAAACGAGCATGATCAAAATCTGCATTGTCGCCGCCGGAAGCCCGGTGTTGATCTCCATGCCGTTACCGGCGACGGTCAAACCGCCGATCAGTAAGGCGGACAGGATCAGCAAAAGCGGGTTGTTTCCAGCCATTCCTGCAGCAAGGAAGCCCATAAAGCCCATGGTCTCGCCCGCACTGATCCGCATACGGCCCTCGACGCCGACGACCATGACCGCGCCGGCAAGGCCGGCAAGTGCACCCGCGAACAAGAACACCCAGGTCTGTATTTTTCTCACTTGTATGCCTGCGTAACGTGCAGCCATCTGGTTTCCGCCGATCGTACGCACCGCAAACCCCACTCTTGTATGATAGATGATATACCAGGTCAAGCCTGCCATGGCAATCGCGACAAAGATACCGGCGTTCATTCTTGTTCCAAAAAAGGTGTGAAAACGCAGCTGGGGCGCAATTTCTACCGTCTGCGGGTAATTCCATCCATTTGGATCGCGAAGGCTGCCAAACAGCATGGCAGAGATCAGGTAGGTCGCAACATAGTTCATAAGGATTGTCGTCAGGATCTCGTTCATTGCAAGCTTCTGCTTCAGAAAAACACCGACGCCTGCATACAAAGCCCCGCAGATCATACCAACCAGCAGCATCAGCGGGATTCCGATAACACCGGGCAGATTTGCCAGCACTGTGCTTCCGGCAACAGCGGTTCCGAGAGCGGCAATCGCCATCTGGCCTTCTCCGCCTGCGTTGGCCAGGCCAACACGGGCCGGAATGCTTGCCGCAAGACCCGTCAGGATCAGATACGACGCACGGACAATTACTTCGCCAAAGCCGTAAGCCGAACCAAAAATAGATGTAATGATGGTCTGATACGCCACAAGCGGCGATTTGCCCTGCGACAGGAGCAGCCCGGCAAACGCGATCAGAGGAAACAGGACGCAGATCAGGATCCTAACTGCCAAGCTGTCTTGAAGTTGCAGCGGCTTCTTTTGTGCCTTATTCATGTGCGTTCTCTCCTTGAAGCATAATTTTTCCGATCTCATTCGGCGTACACGCGTCTACACAGTACGGTCCAAACGCAGTGTGAGAAGACAGGACCAGGATCCGGTCGCACATCGTGAACAGCTCCGAGATATCTTCGGAAATCAGGATCGTACCCACGCCCTGTTTTTTCAGCCGGAACAGTGTCTTGTGGACTGCGTGTACTGTGGCGATGTCCAGTCCCCGGCTTGGATAACTGGCAATTAACAGGCGCGGTCTGGAGATAACGGCACGGGCAAACGTCATTCGCTGCAGATTGCCGCCAGAAAGTGTCCCGGCAATTCTTTCTGCCTGTGGGACCCGGAGGGTCTTGACCTCAGAATGTGTCTGCAGCTGACTGCGCATTGCCTGCCAGTCCATATCACCATGGCGGTAAATCGGATCCAGGCCGACCAGCGCCATGTTTTCCAGAATCGAAAACGTCGGAACAACGTTGTCGCGAATGGGATCCTCAGTCACCATTCGCATCCCCAACCGGATTCTATGCGCAATATCTGTTGAGGAGATATCCTCTTCATTTGCGCTCAGGATACCGCTCTGCAGCTTCCGCGCTCCGTATATGGCCTCCGCCAGTTCTCTCTGCCCATTTCCGGATATGCCGGCAATGCCCAGGATCTCTGCTTTGTGCATTTCAAAGCTGACATCATGCAGAATCAACTGATCGTGGTCATCCTTTATGCTGACTCCGGAAAGCGACAGCTGCAGTGCCGCTGCTTCGTTTTCCTCACTGCATTCCGGGCGTTCCAGCTCAAAGTTGACCGGAACATTCCCCATCATTGCCGAGATGATCTGCTGCTGGCTGAAGCCATCTCTGCGTTCAAAGGTACAGACATGTTCGCCCTGACGCAGAATTGTGATTCGGTCAGCCACAGCAAGGATCTCGTCAATTTTGTGCGTGATCAGGAAGATCCCATACCCCTTATTGCGGAATCCGCTCAGCATCTGCAGAAAAGCCTGCACTTCGTGCGGTGCCAGCACGCTTGTGGGCTCATCGAAAATCATCACACGGGTCTGCGGATCCAGCAGAATCTTCAGGATCTCCACATGCTGCCGCTGTCCGAGGTCAAGCTTCCAAACCTCCGTGTCAGGATCCACGGAAAGGCGATACTCCGCAGAGATTCGATTAATTTCATCGCGAAGCTTCTTTTTATTGATCTTCCACCCGGCAGAATGGAGGGAAAGGAATACATTTTCCAGAACTGTGAAAGCAGGAACGAGCCGGAAATCCTGAAATACCATTCCGATACCCTTTTCGCGGGCAATCGTCGGATTCCAGCGCTCCATTTTTTCTCCGTCAATATACAGATTTCCGGCAGTCGGCTGATAGACACCATAGAGCATCTTCATCAGCGTACTTTTTCCCGCACCGTTCTCGCCTGCTATCGCATGGATTTCACCGGCGTGGATTTCGATGTCAATCTCCCGGTTTGCCGTCAATTCTCCGAATCGTTTCGTGAGTTTTTCCGCCCGTAAAATCGGTTCCACTCGCCGTTCCTCCTGTTTTATCATCTCTGCTCACTATAGATCACAACATGATTTCCATGCGGATCAAGCAGGGTAAACGCCCGCGTTCCGTCCTTGCAGCCACAGGGTTCCTGCAAAACCTGAACCAGCGGCGCTTCCTTTTTCATGATTGCCTCAAAGCAACTGTCTGCATCCTGTGCTTCAAACATCAGCGTCTCGTTCCCCTGCGGCATCGGATCCTTTCTGCAAAGTACCTCCAGCGTTCCGTCCCCGGATCCGATTACAAATTTATGCCCCCGGTCCTTTGTTCCGTAGTCCCAGGTATAGCATGCACGGAGCCTGAGAATATCTCGGTAGAATGCCAGGCTCTGTTCATAGTCCGCCACATCTACATACGCCACTGCGCGGTATTCACCACGGAACATCCCCGGAACTGTCGGCTGCCAACCATGCTGGTACTCCATCACATCACGACTCCAGGAGAAGATCACAATCACGTTTTCATCTGGATCGAGCAGCTGGAACAGCCGGATTCCATACGGGCGGTCCGCGATATGTTCATAAACATGCAGCCCCGGTTTTCTTGCCAACCGCGAATAGCAGTCATCAACATTGTCCGCCTCCAGCATAATCGTCGTCGGCCCCTGCGGAAGATCGGCGCCGACCGGACGCAGCTCTACTGCACCGCCTGCTGCAGCAAAGCGGCAGCCCTCCATTCCGCCGTCCCAGACCGGAACCAGTTCCAATGTCTGCTGATAGAAGTTCCGGCTCCGCTCCAAGTCTCTGACGCAGAGGACCGTCCGTACCTCTTTTTCAAAATAATCCCTGTGCTGCATACTTCTCTTCCTTTCTTCCGTTTCGGATATCGACCCAAAATACATATATTTATACTTGCAAACTTCTTAATAAATGACTATAATCAGTAAAAAAGCTGGAGGTGCTTCTTCTATGCTCCGTCTATCCTCACAAACACAACAATCCAGGGTGCGCGCACAGCTTGAACTCCTGCTGCGCAATGCGGAACCCGGCGAACGGCTGCCCTCAGAGCCTGCGCTTGCAAAGCGTTTCGATGTCAGCCGAACCACGATCCGGGAAGTCATGAGCCAGTTGGAAACAGAAGGCTTCGTCCAGCGCAGGCAAGGAAGCGGCACCTATGTGCGTCATCAGCCGCTGCTGGAGGATGAAAGCCTGCTCCACTTTGTCGATTTTCCGACGCTGATCTCCAAGCAGGGACACACGCCCGCCATGCGGCAGCTCGGATTTGTGCAGCAGCGCGCAGGAGCTTTCTTTTCCACCCGTTTTCACATCGGTGAAGAAGATCGGATCCTCACCCGGCGCTGCCTGTACACGGCAGATGAACATTTTTGTGTACTGGCTGAAGACAGTTTCCCGCTGGCCTTCCTCTCGAAAGGTCAGCGTGTACAGCTGCTTGGGTCAAACAATACCGATCTGCGGCTTTTCCTTTTTCTCGCAACCGGCCGCGCCGCCTGTCAGGACGAAACCACAATCTCCGTTGCCCAACCGGAAGACTACCCGTTCCTTGAATCCCTGCTCGAGGACAAGCAGCATCCGCTGCTCTTTCTGAGCAGCATGTGTCTTGATAATCACAATGAACCGTTTATCAGTTCGCAGATTTACTCGGACACAGACTATATCAAGTATCAGCTGAACCGCAGGATCGTCTGAACTCAGTGATTGCTGTGATACAGGTTGATCCGGTTTCCACAGGGGTCTTCAACGGCAAAGTACCTTGTACCGTAGCTCTGTGTTACAGGCTTGCTCACAATCCGGATGCCTTCTGCAGCCGTAAGCTCCTGATAGGTCTGATCGACATCTTCGGTTTCCAGATTGACGATCACAGGGCCGGTCTTTCTGTCATGTGCCTGACAGAGTACGCTGATTGTACCGCGACCAGCCCGGAACTTTGCGCCGCAATCCTGCGCGCTTTCGTTCCAACTGTAATATGGCTTCTGTCCGAGCAGCGTTTGATAGAAGTCTCGGCAGACAGAAAAGTTTTCCTCTTCGGTGTATAGAAGGATTTGAATGTCTCCTGTAAATGCTGTCATGTTCTTATTCTCCTTTTTTGTAGACACAGACGCCGTCAATATATTTTGCACAGATGTCTCGATCATCCGACCTGGTAATTAACCGTTCTATCCGCTCATACGGTGTCCGCTGCACGCCGTCGCAGAAGCGGCTGTCATCCAAAATCACCGCATCAAAGCAATATCCCGGTTCAAAGCTCCCGCTTTTCCAAAGTACGCCGCCGCCTTTTGTTGCAAGGTAAAACGCATTGGGCAGAGACAAAACTTTCCGCTGATCCATATTGCGCGCGCTGTTTTTGGAAGCCCAAAAGACTTTAGACGCCAAAATCGCTTCAAAGATCGTTCGGAACATATTCAGGGTATTGCCGCCGCCGACATCCGTGCCCAGTCCGACTGCAATTCCAGCATCGAGATATTCCATGATTGGTGCTGCGCAACCGCAACTGTTCATATTCGACTGTGGACAATGTGCTACCAGCACATTGCGTCTTTTCAGCGTTTTCACCTCTTCGGGGGAGGAAAAAACGCAGTGCGCCATCACAGCCCGTGTATGCGGTCCAAGCAAACCAGCACGGTCATAGGCCTGCGCATAATAATCAAGATCCGGTGCAAGCTCGTGCACCCAGTCAATTTCATCCAGCCCCTCCGAAAGATGTGACTGCACTGGGACGTGGTATTCCTCGGCAAGCTCTCCCAGTTGCTCTAAACAGCTTTCCGTACAACTCGGGAAATAACGCGGTGTGAGGATCGGGTAGATTGCACCAATACCATCTTTCGTTTCCTCTAGCCAAAGGCGGGTCTGCGCAATTGTTTCCTCTGTTGTTTCCAACAGTCCAGCTGCACAGTTTCGATCCATATTGACTTTCCCAACGTAACCTGCAAAGCCGAACTTTGCCAGAGCTTTCATGAGAGTCTCTGTCGCCGTGCGGCTGGTCGTGGCATAGGCACACAGGCGCGTCGTCGGTGTAGCAAGAAGTGACTTCGCAAAGCGAGTGTAGGTCAGTTCCGCATACGCTGGATCGTTAAATCTAGACTCGTCTGGGAACGCATAACGCTCGAACCATGTGTTCCACTGTCCGTTTTCAATATTTTGCCCAATACCTTGAAAGGGTGCTTGTGAGGCGTGAACGTGGATGTCGCATGTTCCGGGAATCACAAATTTCCCGCTTGCATCCAGAACCTTAATTTGACGATATTGCTCCGGTAACGCTGAATAAGTCCCTGCAACTTTTTTTCCATCGCAGACCAGATATGCGTCTTCCATGATGGTAAATTGATCCCGCTGTGCGGTAAAAACCAGCGTCCCTTTGATTGCAAAGCTCCGCTCCGCAAAATATTCAACTTGGCTCATAGCATCCCCTACTCGGCAATTCATATAAATCTTAGCTACATAATATCAACATTTTTGGTCACCGTCAACACAAACAAGTGCTTCAATAACATCTTTGGATACATGCAAAAAAACACTCTGTTTACCTCCCTTTCTTTTCTGTTAAAAGTGCAATTTGTACGACAAATTACCCAAAACTGCTCTGCGACTGCCCATGGGCATCCTGCTTATGTCCTATCGCCACCCGCTTCTGCATGAGATTTTTACGGCGTTTGGAGTCCACGCAGATGCCCATCGGGTTGCTGGGTGGCGCGGCGGTGTCGTGGAAAACTTGCCTCATCTGGTGAAACAATTTGACGCTTGAACTCAAAAGATATTCGGATGGAAGACGCACTTGGTGAGAAGCTGCGGATAGAGTATTTTCACCTGCAAGTGTCGGATTTGTAGAAGTCTGTGCAAAAGAATCTTCGAGCTGAAAGCGCAAATGCGCCGCTTCTTGAATAATGACGTTCTTGATTGCGCGAAATTCTTTCTGCTGCGAAAGCGGATTGTGCTTGTCCGGACCTGCTTTTGTAGTAACTTTCTAGCGTATCACGCAGGTCATTCCAGATGGAATAATACGTTGCTACCTCCGGCATCTTTTCAAGTTCATCCACGATGAAATCCAGCATATCTTTCAGCGGCTTTTTGAGGTACCCATATTGCTTTTTGCCATTGACCGTACGCAGTTCCATCGCAAACTCCAACAGTTTCTGATGAACAACTCCGATGGATTTTCAATACTCTAGCTGGCCAATGATTCTGCGCATGGCCTCCCATGCCGCTTTGTTCACGTCTTTGTCGGCAACATCTTTCCGAACGACTATCAGTTCGTCTGTATACACACAAAGCTTTTGCAGACCGTCATTTACCACGCTACCATAGATTCAGCACGGAGCATACGCGATCGCTGGGTCCACAGACCGGGCGCGTGAGCGCGGAGTACTGTGAGCGTCCCGTGAAGTACGGCGAACAACACTGCCGCGAGATCGGTTCCCACAAACGGTACGACGACAAATGCAAAAATGAATCCATCTGGCTCGCGTATAATCGCGCGGACAAAACGCATTTCGCCCGCTACCTGAAGCGGAAAATGACCACCGCTCAATTTGAGCAGTGGTCTCGGTATACTGTAGAATTACGGCAGAAGGCAGAGAACAGTGAAATGGAACTGGCGGACTATCAGAAGGAACTGCGAATTTGACGATTTACTGCTTAATCTTTGATTACTGCGGCGCAGTTTCTGCGCCGCTAGTTTTCTGCTCTGACCCAAACCGTGACCCAAACGCGGAAAAATCCGGCGGTGCTGTCCCGTTCGCCTGCCACTACCTCCCAAATGAGGACCTGCGTGGCATAGGCCCAGGCCATCTTCTCCGCCGTGCTCTCTACATCTGCCCACCAGCCGCCGCCAATGGTCCCGTGGTAGCCGTAGCTCATGATACGGCCAATCAGCCGCTGCACTTCGCGGGGCGTAAGGGGATGCCCGTCCGGCAAAGTCAGGTGATCCCACCATGTATCGTTGTGGTCTGTGAGGGAATCGTAGTTTTTCTGCGGTGCGCCGGGTTCGATGCAGTAAGCTACCTCGCCCTGCCAGGAGTCCAGACACCGGAATTGCGTGTAGCTGGAAGCCCCTACCCGGTAGCCAAACCGCAGATCCAGCACGCCGTGGCCCCAGTTGCCGCTGGACTTCAAGGTATCATCTGACAGGGGGAAATTCCAGATATACACCTGGTTGGATGCGGCGAAGGCTGTGGTAGGCAGCAGGCATAGGCACAACACCAACGCCAGCAGAAAAGCCGTCCCGCACTTGATGATTCGTTTCAAAATAGACCTCCTATTCTCCTAAATTTTTACATAAGAAAAAGGCCCTCCATGAGAGCCTTTTCCCCGCAAATTCTGCGTCACCCGCGACCGATGAACAGTTCGTACTGTCCGTCTCCGATCCGTTCTGCCCAGATCCAGACGGCGGTACAGCCTTCCTGATCCTTATAGTACGCCAGATCATCCCGGATGTAGGCGGCCAGAACATCTTCCGTCTTACTGCTGCACCGAATGGGCGTATCCCATGTGCCGGCCGTCCCCTGATCCAGCACCAGCCCGATGCTCACGGCGCAGTCCTTGGCGTAGGCCAGCCAGTAGTCTATATCAAAGCCTTTCTCCTCCGGCTGGGGAGCTGTCTCGTCCGTCACGGGTTTAGAGGGGGCGGATTCTGTGGGCGGAGCCTCGGGCGGCACAGTCTCGGCAGGCAGCACCTGCACCGGAGGATCTTCCGCTTTGGGTTTTGTTTCTCCGGCAGAGGAAGTGGTTTTCTTTTCTCCCGACGGCTCCGCATCGACAGGGCCGGGGCGTTCTGCCTCATCTTGTGTTACGACCTCCGAAGGGTTTTCGTTTCCATTTTGCGCCGCTGTGGTCCCGGAAGCGGCGGCAGATGCCACTTGCGGTGGATCTTCTCCTGCGGTTTTTGCGGATACTCCGGTCCCGCCGCAGCCTGCGAGGAGACGGTTTGGCAAGTGGTATAACTGGTATGACG
>OGXH01003393.1_pt1 | contig 10299 bp, 14 predicted proteins | sample 1576241 | NCBI WGS metagenome assembly OGXH01 (sample SAMEA3541529, study PRJEB24748) | human gut metagenome | biome: human gut; feature: human-associated habitat; material: faeces | place: China | collected 2012
ACTGCCGACCGCAGGGCTTTTTGCTTGCCTGCACCGAAATACTGTGCTGATCGGAACAGCTACAAGGACGCCGATTTTGCGGCGCTTATGAAACAAATCCACTTAGTCCGTTTTCTCAACAAAGCGTTCTTTATAATTGGCACCGTCAGCCTATTGGCTTTCATTGTTCTTCACACGCCACAGCGGCTCCTGCTAACAATCCTCTCTTTCTCTGCATTCTTGTTTGTTCATTATAAGGCCAAAGTGAATTTGGAATACGATTTCTCTGATGAACAACGTGCCGCTTATGAGGATTGGTATCACGCATGGCGAGAACTATTCGCTTGCGATGCCGCATGGTATGTCACGGAGATAGAAAAGGGACACAACACTAAAACAAATGCAGGAGCCAGCGAAGCAACTCTCCCCAAAAAGCTCCTTGGAATGCCGAAGCTCCCCTATTACCTCAGCACCAATGTTCCATATTTTTCTGCAGCTCTGTCAAAGAAGGAATCGTTCTATATTCTCCCCGATAAGATATTCTATCTTCACGACGGAAAACTGAGTGCCTACGATGCAGATGAAGTTGATTACTGCGCCGACATCATTCACCCAATCATGGATTCCTCTGAAATGGAAATCCCGGCGGATGCTAAGGTTGTCAGCAAAACGTGGCTCAAGGTAAATGCAGACGGATCCCGTGATAAGCGCTATAAAAACAATCACCAGTGCTCCATCTGTGAATGCGGCCGACTGCGCATCTCTTCCCCTGCTGGTTTGAATCTATGTCTCATGCTTAGCAATTCAGAACACATCGACGATTTCAATTCCATCATCGCCAAATAAAAAAGACCCCGGCCATTATAAAAATGGTCGGGGATTTCTAAACACGTCAGGAGGTATATTCTAATGCCATGCTATAAGGACGAAAAAACAGGCACATGGTACTGCCAGTTTCGCTACGCTGATTTCACCGGGAAACGAAAGCAGAAGCGTAAGCGCGGCTTCAAAACCAAACGTGAAGCGCAAGAGTGGGAGCGCGAATTCCATTTGCAAAAAGCCAAGAGTTGTGACATGACTCTTGCCAGCTTTGTGGAGCTGTACTTCAATGACCGGGAGCACCATGTCCGCGACACCACAATGGACACCAAGCGAAATGTTTTTGACACCAAAATCGTTCCGCTTCTCGGAAACCGGAAAATGAATGAGATCACCGCTCTTGATATTCGAGATTGGCAACAGCGAGTAAAAGAGATGGGCGAAGCCACTGGCCTCCCATATTCGGAAACATATCTCTACACCATCCACGCACAGTTGACCGCCCTCTTTAATTATGCCCAGACATTCTACGGCCTGCGTTTCAATCCGTGCGATGCCGCTGGCTACATGGGTTCCTCCGTCGCCGGAGAAATGCTGACATTCGCTCGAATTCCTGCGCGACATCGCTTATCTGCGTCCCCGTACCAACACGTTCGGTGCGATTTTCCGCATCCGTCACGCGATGGCCTATGCGATACATAAATATTTCAACGACAAAGGTTTCTATTACCTGCATACGCCGCTGATCACCGCTTCGGACTGCGAAGGCGCCGGGGCGATGTTCCAGGTGACGACGCTCGATCTGAACAACCTGCCCAAAACCGAAGAGGGGGCCGTGGACTATTCGCAGGACTTTTTCGGCCGTCCGTGCAGCCTGACCGTGTCCGGCCAGCTCGAAGGCGAGTTGGGAGCTTTGTCGCTGGGGCAGATCTATACTTTCGGCCCGACGTTCCGTGCCGAAAACTCCAATACGCCGCGCCACCTCTCCGAGTTCTGGATGATCGAGCCGGAAATGGCCTTTTACGAGCTGGAGGACAACATGGAGCTGGCCGAGGATTTCCTGAAATACCTGATCCGCTACGCGTTGGAGAACTGCCGCGAGGATCTGGAGTTCATGAACAAGATGTGGGACAACGGTCTGATCGAGCGGCTCAACTTCGTGTTGAACCACGAATTCAAGCGGCTGGATTACACCGAGGGCGTGGAGATTCTCAAGGCTTCGGGCCGCAAGTTCGAATTCCCCTGCGACTGGGGGTGCGACTTGCAGTCAGAACACGAACGCTATCTGGTCGAGGAGCACTTCAAGCGTCCGGTGATCCTTATCAACTATCCGAAGCAGATCAAGGCTTTCTACATGAAGCAGAACGAGGATGGAAAGACCGTCCGTGCGATGGACGTGCTGTTCCCGAAGATCGGCGAGATTATCGGCGGTTCGGAGCGCGAGGCCGACTACGAAAAACTTTCGGCCCGTGTACACGAACTGGGTATGAACGAGAAAGAACTCTGGTGGTATCTCGACACCCGTCGTTGGGGATCGGCTCCTCATTCCGGTTTCGGACTCGGGTTCGAGCGCCTGCTGCTCTTCGTGACGGGTATGGGTAACATCCGCGATGTGATTCCCTTCCCCCGTACGCCCAAGAATGCGGAATTTTAATTAAATCCGGACCATTTATCTATTAACCCGTTTTCAGCCGTTCCTGATAATACTTTTATCACGAACTGCAATATTTTATTTTATCAAAAGAAGAAGCCGATTACTAATTTCGAAGTTAATAATTGGGAGGAGACAAGTATGAGCATGATCAATCAAAAGCAGGTATTGTCCCTGCAACAGAAATTATCACCCCAGCAGATTCAGATGATCAAATTGTTGGAGTTGCCGACCATGCAGCTCGAGCAGCGGATCAAGCAGGAGATCGAGGAGAACATCGTGTTGGAGGAAGACGATCATACTCCGGAGGACGAGCAGCCGCAGCAGATTTCGGTGGAGGAATACCTCCGGGAAGACGAAACTCCTTCCTATAAGAGCCGTATCAACAATTATTCGAAAGACGACAAACCGCGCCAGGCCCCCCTTGCGGGCGGACGTTCGTTGCAGGAGTACCTGGTCGAACAGTTGGGATACCGCAATCTCTCGGAGCAGGATATGCGTCTGGCCGTTTATCTGGTCGGCAGTATCGAGGAGGACGGCTATCTGCGCCGGAGTTTGGAGGCTATCGCCGACGACATCGCCTTCACGCAGGGCGTAGATGTTTCGGTCGAGCACTTGGAACGATTGCTGTCGATTATCCACGAACTCGAACCGACCGGTGTAGGTGCCCGCAACCTGCAGGAGTGTTTATTGTTGCAATTGGATCAGGAGAATCTTAATACCCGCTCCCGCCGGCTGGCCCGCAAGATCGTGGAGTGCTATTTCGACGAGTTTGTCAAAAAGCATTACGAAAAACTGATGGCCCGGCTTCAGGTTTCCGAGGACGAATTCCGCGAGGCGATCGAAGAGATTACCCGCCTTTCACCCAAACCGGGCAACCTTTACTCCGAAGGCGGGGCCGATACGACGCCTTACGTGACGCCGGATTTCATCCTCGATTACCACGAAGGGCATTTCGACCTGACGCTCAATTCGGGTAATCTTCCCGAAGCGAGAATCAATCATCGTTATATCGAAATGATGCGGGGCATGGTGGATTCCGACGGTCGGGTCAAGGAGAAGGACCGCGAGGCGATTCAGTTCGTCAAGAGCAAGATCGATTCGGCCAAGTGGTTCATTTCGGCGATCAAGCAGCGGCACGATACGCTGATGCGGACGATGCAGGAGATTCTCGATTACCAGCAGGAATATTTCAAGGACGGTAACAAAAGTAAGTTGCGGCCGATGATCCTCAAGGATATCGCCGATCGCACGGGGTTGGACGTATCGACCATTTCGCGCGTGGTGAACAGCAAATATGTACAGACCCAGTTCGGCATCATTCTGCTCAAGTCGCTCTTCTCGGAGGCGATGCAGACCGACAGCGGCGAGGAAGTGTCGAGCTATGAAATCAAGAATATCCTCCAGCAGTGCATCGACGAGGAGGATAAACGCAAGCCTCTGACCGATGAAACATTGATGGATATCCTCAATTCGAAGGGGTACCGCATCGCACGTCGTACGGTGGCCAAGTATCGGGAGATGTTGAGTATTCCGGTGGCACGGCTCCGTAAACAGATTTAATCGCGTAGAAGATGTATTTGCGTTTGTCGAAAGCCGTTTCCGTTGTGCTGCATCCGTTCCTGGTGCCGCTCTATATGGTGTTGCTGCTGTTGCTGGCCGGTACGGTCTATTCGCTTTATCCGCTCAAGGTCAAGATATACCTTATTTGGGTGACGTTGCTTTTTACGACGATCATTCCGGTTTTGGTGATCGCACTGCTCAAGTCGTATCGTAAGATCGGCGATGCGGATTTGAGCGACCGCAAGGAACGCTTCATCCCGCTGCTCGCTATGATCGCCTGCTATACGTTGTGCGCCGTCGCTATTGCGAGGATTCCTTCGGCGCAGATGTTGAGCCGTTTTATGTTTGCGGGAGCCTGTTGTGTCGCCGTGTGTCTGTTTGTCAGCTTTTATTGGAAGATCAGCCTGCATATGACGGCGTTGGGTGCTGCCGTGGCTTTTATCGTTCTGATCAATATCGCCAGCGGCGGGGGACTCTTCGCTGCGTTTGTCGCAGCCCTGCTCGCTGCCGGTGCGCTCGGCTCCGCCCGGCTGAAACTGGGGTATCATACGCTGTCGCAAGTGGCGGCGGGATTCGCAACCGGTTTTATCGTCGCCGCAGGCGTCGGTTTGTTCAACTGGTAATAGAAAAATAAGGCAGTGTGTCTTTATGGCAAACTTTTTTTGTTTGATAATTGATTGATAACCAGTAGTTAGTTTCGCTTAAAAAAGCTAATCTCTACTTATAAGCATACATAGAGGGTTTCAATAACCAACTGATACTGAAGACAAAAGTATATAAAAAAGTCGGATTGTAAAACACTGGAAAAGAACCTTCTTTTATCAATCAAGGAAATCAAAAAGTGTATAGAGCAAAGTGGCGCATGTATGGTATAGATAATTCCGTACATGCGCCACTTTCTTAATCATCTGATTTGCATTGATTTACATTAATTGTTATTATATACTATCATTTGGTACTGATAAGCATTGATTTTGCTTGTGGGGTGTATTATTGTCCACCTAAAAAAATCAAGAATATCTCCTTGAAACGGGTTTGACGAGCAGGTCGATGTGCTCGTGTTCAAGGATATGTTCCATAGCCTTGTATATGGGCATCTTTTCGATACCGGCAATCTTCAGGGCTTCCATCTTGATGGTATTCTCGATGAGCAACAGGTAGTCTTCCTCCTTCAGCTCAACATATTTCTGTGACTGTGATTTTAATTTTGCCATATTGATGTTGTTATTTGTTTCCGAAGTCGGCAGGAATCTCACCCCACAGGCGGTTGTCCCAGTGCAGCACTTCGATGTCCTTGATTCTTGCCTCCATCACTTTGAGGAATATCTCCGCTTTCTGCAATGCCGGGCATCTGCGTGAAGAGGCTGTCTGTTTGTTACGATACCACGTGATGGCTGTAATGCTGTCCGAGTAGATTGTTCGCGGACTTTCCGGATGTTCCATGACATATCTGACCGCCTCGACAATGCCGAGAAACTCCCCGATATTGTTCGTCCAGTTACCGATAGCTTTGGAAAAGAGTTCTTTTCCTGAAGAGAGGTCGACAGCCCGGAAGCGTGTCAACCTCTCTTTTGCAGAATGGGCACCGTCGGTCGCAATACCCACGACCGGTTTTTCTTTCATTGAATTCCTCCCTGATGTCTGTCTCCCGTATAGATGAACCCGTCGGATTCCATACGTCGTACCAGAGCACGCGCCTGATTCAGATAGTCGGTGATGACACCTTCCTTGTACTTGATATCCTTGCGTCCCTTGAGGATTTCCAGCACACCGTCTATTGTGCGGCTCATTACGCTCTTGCCGTCTTTCGGGTCGAAGAAAATCTTTTTGTTGCCGAACGTCACAGTTACTTGATACAATGTCTTCGGGACGATCACTGTTTCCACATGCGCCTGAAATAACACGGGGGTAGCGGCAACGACTACATACCCGTTGGCTTTGTGCATGGGTTTCAACTCTACCGAGTATAGTATGTTTGGCTCGAGAGTTCCTTTCAGGTCTTCCGAAAGGACACAAATCTGCTTGCCGAATCTTGAGTCTTCACGGACTCCCATCAATTTACGTGTCTTGGAATGGCGCGAAACGAACCCTATCAGTTCGCCCGTCTCTTCCGATCTCGCAAACTTCAGTTGCGATTTTTCCGATGTCATATTACTGTTCTTTCATATTCAATCTATTGCTTTCAATTGACAATCTGTTTTCAATGGGTCACTTTTCCATACAAATATATGCCAATTTTTCACGCCAACAAAACGTTTTAGTTATTAATTTTCAGATGGTTATGTGTAATATATATAGAGAAAAGGCTGCATTCAGTACAGCCTTTCCTCCTCTGTAAAATGACTGAAACGCTCGTCAGTATCAGAAGTTTGCAGTAGATAACGGCATTTCCAATAACGGTAAATCCGCCTTCCGTTGGGTATACAGTGATTTATATCGTCAGCATTCAGATATTGGTTCCCTTGTTCCGTACCGTGGTGCATCCATGTAGCGCACCCGGGCAGGTCCGGGTTGTTCCGGACATAGAAGTCCATTTTCTCTTTACCGGCGACAAAGATATTGTGTATCCGTACGTCCTTATCGATAGGAAACCGGTAGGCGTACAACGCGAAGTCACAGATGTCGGTTTCCAGCAGGTTGCCGCCAAAGTGTTCGGGAGCTTTCCGTTTCAGGTTCTCGAACCCCTCCAAAATACCCGGCCTGTCGCATATCTCGGCAAACCTTTCATCCGTTACCGGCGCAGCCGTCGCATAAACCACCCGAAAACCATTATCCGTACTGTCCAGTACCATGACATGCGCGACTATCCCCGGTGATTTGTTGATACTTTCGTCAATGCTGTCCGAGTCCGTGGTCAGACAGCATTTCAGCGTTCCGATGATTAATACCGCTACCACCAACAGTGTCCAAGGACCTATTGCTGCCGCTATCAATATCAATTCATCGGCCCGTTTCCGTATTTGTTTCATTGATTTTGAGAATGTGGCGGCCGGATACCCCCCGGACCTCGGACACGCATACCTTGCATCCTGCATCCAGCAACCGGTTTCTACATTCTTCCAAGGCGGCGTCGGAAATCCTGATGGCAGGTATACCTGCCGCCGTCATCTTGAACCGGGGCACTTCCGTGATCCGGGTAATCGTTTCGGCATCATCAAAATACGCCTCGAATGAATCTCCGACATGGAAAAGGATGATGGTTTCCACGCCATGCCTTTCCTTCATGCCGCCGTAACAGCGGCGAATAATCTCTTCCTTTTTCATATCAAATAGATATATTAGGTTTGATGTCAGCCAAACATGAAAGTGCCTGTAATCCGTTCAACTGCCGGGCTTTCGTCCGAAATACATATACAGACTTTCTTCATCTGACAAATATACAATAAATTACGGAACGACCCATGTCTATTGCATGAAACTATCCTTTCATCTTCACCTCCCTTCTTTCAAATTGTTCGCGGATGATTTCAACGAGTTGTCCGATGCTGTCGATTTTGTGACTCTTACCGCAGGCTTTGCCATGGAACAATGGCGTGAAGTACAGGTTAAAATCCTCATCGATGGAAAAACCTCCCACGAGGACGATACCCGCCTTGATACGGTAATACTCGCCGTACATGGCGTAATCATCCGTAGTTTTGGTGAACCCGTACTCCGGCAACAAGTCCGGCAAAGTGTCCAGGATCGGCCGGATAACATCCTTGAGAAAATTCGGGGTCTCAACTTCCTTTTTCCGTTTCCGACCTTTTCTGCCGGTTCCGTTATCGTCTTGCAGGTAATGGGCATCGAAACGATCCTGATACCTTTCTGTCAGTTCCTTAATATCCATATCCTTTATACATTTAATTGTTTTCCTCAAGCCACTCTTCCAGTGTCATGGAGGCCTCGAAACCGTATTCGTCAATCTGTACATAGCCGTCCTTTTCCGTGATAAACTCTTTCCTGGTCAGGATGGTTCCGCCATGATTTACCATCACCGTCGGTTCGATGGTCGCCAGACGGTCCCCGTCATCCGACTCCCGGATATCGTATGCGTACAGTCCCTCCGGAACGGCATTCCGGTCAATCCGCATATCCGTAAACAATGCAGGCGTGTCATTGATGGTCATAGACTCAAAGGTCTCGTTGCCAATGTTTTCTTTTGTAATCATATTTATTGATTCAAATAGTTTATTATTCCTGCTTGGGAAGTTCAATGGCTCTTACCCAATTGTTCCGGTCATCAAAACATTCATCATTGATGTTGGCCGTAAATTCCAGCGGTGTCATCTTCTCAACCCGCGTTGCGGGGTTATTTTCGTAATCAACGATGATTTTCCCGGCCGGAACGTCACGTTCAAATTCGTCCAGCGGGAAAGAGAATATCCATATTTCCCGGTCTTTATCTTCCCCAAGAAACGCCTTGAGGTTGTCTGTATAAGCCTGGCATTTGTCCCACGAGGTTTCCACGAATGAAATGATTTCCTCTTCCGGTTTGCCGGTACGGTCTTTCAGGAATGCAACGGCATTCCCTTTCCAGATATCCTGCTCGACACAGAGTTCCAGATAACGTTCCCAGACTGTCACCAGCCAGTCCATGTTAATCTCATGCAGGTGGCGGCAGGTGAAACGCTCCCGGCTTTCCGCGTTGTAAAGCGTGCAGCTTCCGTCCGTGCGTATCTCCTCCAACCGGTACATGGTGTATACCGGTATCCCGTGGCCATACCCGTCTTCCCCTTCCTCCTCGACATATACCGTATGGGGCAACATATTTTCCGGCATTTTCGGTATCGCACACAGGTTGGCTATAACTTCCTGTTCCAACGCTTTTTGTTTCTCCTGTATTCTCATTGTCTATCCATCTTTTAGTATGATTTTACCTTCTTGAAATAATCTCTGTTTGTAACGACGGTGGTTGCGTATATTTTCGGTATGTTTCTTCCGGTCATATTTATACAAGCCTTTTGCCTTGTTCTCTCTCAGCAGTTCCTTGTTCCGCTCTTCGCTTTCTGGGTTCACAATGAAGGTTATCAGCCTGCGGCTGACACCGTATTCCCGGGCAAGCTGGCGCTGGCTGACAGCTTCTGTCATGTAACGGTGGAAAATTTCAGCCTTCTGAAAAGGAGTGAGCTTCTGCCTGCGGTCATATTGTGTCCCGCTGATGATTATTCCCGAGCTTTTGTATGGCATGGTGAAGTCTGTTTTTCGTTTGTGGTCCATGAATGCACCGCCTGGGCCACCTCCCGGGCGGCGTTCTCCATCAGCTCCAGAGAGGGGATCCCCCGCTCCTCAATGGCGGTCCGGTCCAGCTCTCTCATCTGCTCTGTGGTGGCAAGCATCCTCATCTCTCCCGCTCCTTCCATCCCTTTGGCAGCAGCTTCTCCGGCGGGACCAGCTCCACCTCCCGGGCTGCCTCCGCCTTGGAGGGGTACACCCTGAGCTCCGGGACAGGCTCCCACAGCTCCCGGACCTCCTCCCCCGCCAGCAGGCGGCCAGAGAACCGGCCCATGCGTTCGGACACCCGGAAAGCCGCTCCCTCCGGGGTGACGCAGTACACGCCCTCCCCCAGGTCCTCCGCGCGGCCGTACCAGTTTCCCTCCCGGTCCCGGGCCACCAGCTCCAGGCTGGGGACCGCGTAAAACGGGATCTCCGGGAGCTCCTCATCCTCAAAGAAAAAGTATATCCCAGCCCGCTCCGCCATCTCCTGATACTGTGGAACCTCCGCCCGGACCTTGGCCTGCTCCGTGTGGAGCACCGTCCCAGCGTAAAGGATCTGCACCTCACAGCTGAAAATTCCCAGCGGCCCCGATTGGGACACCTCGCCGTAGTCAATATAAATGGTCCGCACGGTCCACACCCCTTTTCAAAAGATTTTTCCGGTATTGTATCACATCCCGATGAAAAAAGGAAGAGAGACCGCAGCCGGCCTCCCCTCCCTGGACGTCTGATTTACTTCAAAAATCCCTTGACGATCTGCTCCTCGGCCTCCTTCTCGGTGAGGCCCAGGGTCATCAGCTTGATGAGCTGCTCCCCGGCGATCTTGCCGATGGCAGCCTCGTGGACCAGGCTGGCGTCCACGCAGTTGGCGGTGACCTCCGGGATGGCGGCCACCACGCCCTGATCCATGATGATGGCGTCACACTCCGTATGTCCGCTGCACTTGGCGTTGCCCACGATTTTGGAATTGAAGGTCTGCTTTGAGGTATCCTTGGCAACGGAACGTGACACCACATCCGCGCTGGAATCCTCTCCGTTCAGATTCACGATGTAAGTACTCTCTGCATTCTGGCTGCCGTGGGTCAAAAGGC
>OGXH01003397.1_pt1 | contig 10290 bp, 7 predicted proteins | sample 1576241 | NCBI WGS metagenome assembly OGXH01 (sample SAMEA3541529, study PRJEB24748) | human gut metagenome | biome: human gut; feature: human-associated habitat; material: faeces | place: China | collected 2012
GTGAACAGCAGATTATGGAAATTTTCTGCCAAATCCAGTCTGGCATACATGTACTGGAAAGAAACAGGCGATCTCTCCGTTTGGAAAGGCATCGCGCAGGATGCGCTGATAATGAATATCGACGACCTGCTTTGCGTAGGTGCAGTAGACAATATCCTGGTATCAAGTACTATCGGACGCAATAAGCTGCTTATCCCGGGGGAAGTGATTTCCGCCATCATCAACGGAACGGACGAATTGCTTGCCGAACTCCGAGAAATGGGTGTGGGCGTATATGCTACCGGCGGTGAGACTGCCGACGTCGGCGACCTGGTACGCACCATTATCGTAGACTCTACGGTAACTTGCCGCATGAAACGTTCGGATGTCATCGACAATGCCAATATCCGTCCGGGAGATGTGATTGTAGGTCTGTCCTCTTGCGGACAAGCCACTTATGAGAAAGAGTATAACGGCGGTATGGGCAGCAACGGGCTCACCAGTGCCCGCCACGATGTATTCTCCAAATACCTGGCAGAGAAATATCCGGAAAGCTACGACAAAGCCGTACCCGATGAACTGGTTTACAGCGGAAAGCTGAAGCTGACAGACAATGTGGAAGGCAGTCCGTTGGATGCCGGCAAACTGGTACTCTCTCCCACCCGTACGTACGCACCGGTAGTTAAGAAATTACTCGACGCGCTCCGTCCCGAAATTCACGGTATGGTACACTGCTCCGGCGGCGCTCAAACCAAAGTTCTGCACTTTGTAGGCGACAATTGCCGCGTTATCAAAGACAACCTTTTCCCTGTTCCGCCATTGTTCAGGACTATCAAGGAACAAAGCGATACGGACTGGAGCGAAATGTACAAGGTATTCAATATGGGACACCGTCTTGAGGTATATCTTTCTCCCGAACATGCGGAAGAAGTGATCGCCATCAGCAAAAGCTTCAATATTGATGCACAGATTGTAGGACGTATCGAAGAGAGCGATAAGAAAGAGTTGATTATCAAGAGTGAATTCGGAGAGTTCAAATACTAATCCCGGCTTATCATCTCATCACAACATTACCACTTGAATTAAATGGCAGATAACAATACCATACTTGAGAAACTGGAAGGCCTCGTTGCCCGCTTCGAAGAAGTATCCACACTGATAACCGACCCGGCAGTGATTGCCGACCAGAAGCGCTATGTCAAGCTTACCAAAGAATACAAAGAACTGGGTGACTTGATGAATGCCCGCAAGGAATACATGCAGGTGCTGAGCGGCATTGAGGAAGCGAAAGAAATCATCGCCAACGAAACCGATGTCGAGATGCGTGAAATGGCCCGTGAAGAACTTGATGCCTGCCAAACACGCCAACCGGAACTGGAAGAAGAGATAAAGCTGCTGCTTGTGCCTGCCGACCCGCAGGATAGCCGTAACGCAATACTTGAAATCCGTGGCGGCGCAGGTGGAGACGAAGCCGCCATCTTTGCCGGTGACCTCTTCCGTATGTACACCAAGTATTGCGAGACAAAAGGCTGGAAACTGGATATATCCAGCGCCAACGAAGGCGCTGCCGGCGGTTTCAAGGAAATCATCTGCTCCGTAACGGGTGATAATGTATATGGCACGCTGAAATATGAATCGGGCGTACATCGCGTACAGCGTGTGCCTGCCACCGAAACGCAAGGACGTGTGCACACATCCGCCGCATCCGTGGCCGTACTGCCCGAAGCCGAAGAATTCGATGTAGTCATCAACGAGGGAGAAATCAAATGGGATACCTTCCGAAGCGGTGGTGCGGGCGGTCAGAACGTGAATAAGGTGGAATCCGGCGTACGCTTACGCTACAACTGGAAAAATCCGAATACCGGCGTCGTAGAGGAAATCCTCATCGAATGTACCGAAACGCGCGACCAACCGAAGAACAAAGAACGAGCCCTATCCCGCCTGCGTACCTTTATATACGACAAGGAACACCAGAAATACATCGACGATATCGCATCCAAACGCAAAACCATGGTTTCCACCGGTGACCGTTCGGCAAAGATACGTACTTACAACTATCCGCAAGGACGTATCACCGACCACCGTATCAACTATACCATCTATAACCTCGCCGCTTTTATGGACGGTGATATTCAGGACTGCATCGATCATCTGATTGTTGCCGAAAATGCGGAAAGACTGAAAGAAAGCGAATTGTAGTTATGAAAGGGCTATCAGTAGAGAAAGCGTTTCACACGGCTACCGAGGCGTTTCAGAATTGTTTGAAACGCTTTCCGGTTACGGTAACCTTTATCTTTGTATTCACGGCCTACCTCATCTATCTGACGTACACAGACTGGAAAGGCGAAGACCGGTTACTGTTCATCATCGGCTACTATCTGTCGGTAGGTATCCTGCTTTCGCTCACGCTCCATCTGTGGAGCGAGGAAGTAAAAAGCCGCCTGTGGAAAACAGGCATAAACCTCGCCGCACACGCTTTACTTATAGCCGATGCTTTCCTGCTCTATCATTATCTCACCACAGAAAGCTCCTGGATTGAAATCGGCATCGCCCATGCGGCGGCCATTCTTACCGTAGGACTCTCCACTTTCTTCCTTTCGTTCCTGCGTGAGAAGAATGACATCGCCAGCTGGAACTTTGCGCTGAACACTGTTTCGGCATATATCGTTACACAGGTGATAGGTCTTATCTTGTGTGCAGGCATCAGCTTGCTGCTGTTCTCCTTGCACCAGCTGTTCGATATTCATATCAGCGGAAAGTGCTACGCTTATATCTACTACCTGTGTAATGTATCGCTCGGTTTAATGCTATTCCTCGGATTGTTGCCGCAGGGAAACGACAAGCATAACCGGGAGCCGCATTCATCGGAATTCCTGAACGGTATTCTGCACTATCTGTTCCTTCCTCTTACGGCCGGTTATCTGATAGTGCTATATATCTATGCCACCCGTATCCTTATCAGTTGGGAACTGCCCATAGGTTGGGTATCATGGCTTATCGTAGCACTGATGACGGTATGTATCGCCGTCCAATTCGGGCTATACCCCACACGTTTTAAAGAAGGCAAGCGATTTGACAACTGGATTGCACGCTGGATGCCTGTACTGATACTGCCATTGTTGCTGTTGATGACAATAGGCATCATACGCCGGTTCAACGATTACGGCATCACCATCAACCGGCTCTATCTCGCTACGCTTAACGGTTGGTTCTATATTGTCTGCATCGGATTGTTCGTCATAAAAGCGCGGCGTATCAACTGGATACCCATTTCGTTTGCCGGTATCTTTTTGCTGACATCGGCATTGCCCGTCAATTATGCCGGCATTACAAAGAATACGATTCTTAAAGAGATAAAGGCCGAGATGCAACGCAGTTGCCGGGCGGATACTCCCCTCTCATTAGAGCAATATAAGGAGTGGATTTACTCGTTACCAGAAAAGCAGGCGATACAGATAAACGGTAAATTCAGATATCTGAGCAACTGGTTCGGTACGGAGAGCGTTACCCACCTGATAGACAAGGATGTGACATATAACCTCTATTCTGTGACAGCGGATATTGATACAGATACGATAGCCACCGACACAGATAGCGACAGAGTTACTTATAGCGGCGAAATCGACAGCCAAACAATCATCAATATTCCCGCAGGCTATACCCGATTTATCGCCATTCCCGACGCCGGTCTGTCCGGCCACCGTTTCACCATTCCCCGCCAATACCTCGGGAACGGGACATTACCCGTTTCACTCGATACCCGGACGGGCAATCTGCACGATAGCGTATACATCGAACTCAGTACATTGGAAATGCTGGAAAAAAGCAGCAAGCACGGACATATACCGCCTACCTCTTTCCGGTGTAACTCTCCCAAAAACCTGTTCATGCTGACTGCATTCGATATTCATTATGAAAAAAGCAGTGACGAAGATGTAAGAATGAGCATCAAGGGATATTTATTTAAAAAGTAAAACCATTAAACCAACAATTTGCGATATGAACAAACAACAACTCTTTGAGAATATAAAACGCAAGAAATCATTTCTCTGCGTAGGTTTGGACACGGATGTTAAGAAAATCCCGGAACACCTGTTGAAAGAAGAAGACCCTATCTTCGCCTTCAACAAAGCAATTATCGATGCAACAGCCGACCTGTGTATCGCCTACAAACCGAATCTCGCCTTCTATGAGAGCATGGGAGTAAAAGGCTGGATTGCCTTTGAAAAGACCGTAAACTACATCAAGCAGAACTACCCGGACCAGTTCATCATAGCCGATGCCAAGCGCGGCGACATCGGCAATACCTCTGCCATGTACGCACGTACATTCTTTGAAGAACTGGACATAGACTCGGTAACCGTAGCTCCCTACATGGGTGAAGACAGTGTTACCCCGTTCCTCACCTACGAGAATAAATGGGTTATCCTGCTTGCATTGACCAGCAACAAAGGTTCGCACGACTTCCAGCTGACGGAAGACAAGAACGGAGAACGCCTCTTCGAGAAAGTTTTGCGCAAGTCACAGGAATGGGCAAGTGATGAGCAAATGATGTATGTAGTGGGCGCCACCCAAGGACGCGCTTTTGAGGATATCCGCAAGATTGTTCCCAATCACTTCCTCTTAGTGCCCGGCGTAGGCGCACAAGGCGGTTCATTGGAAGAAGTCTGCAAATACGGTATGAACAATACTTGCGGACTGATTGTAAATTCCAGCCGCGGTATCATCTACGTAGATAAGACTGAGAATTTTGCAACTGCTTCACGCAAAGCCGCACAGGAAGTACAGGCACAAATGGCAGAGCAGTTGAAAGCGATACTCTGATAGAAGAACAATCTGCATTATAGCAACATCAGGCAGAGCCGGACAGACAATTTTCACGCTGCCGGCTCTGCCTGTTTTGTTTCCGTCTTACAAAAGCGAACGTCACTAATAGCTGTTTCTCACAATAGACCGATACACCGAACCATCTATATACAAACTAATAACATACGATTGCCAAATAATCCCATTAACTGGCAAAAATGTCAACATAAACACTTTTATCAGTCAATTTACACTACTTATAAACTATCATTTTAGTTAAAATATAAAAACACATTCACTGATAAATCACAGCACCTGAAAACAATTAGACCCAATTCGACAAATACGCCTAAATATTGATATAAAACACTATTATACAGATAATAACAAAACAAATAGATAGTGCAAACCAGTTATATTCCACCATAACAAACAAACGAAGTTACTGTAATAAAAAAGAAAATAATTTGAATAAGACCCATAGGAATCAACTTTATTTACACTACACTCATTGCATATCCAAAGATTTACCATATCTTTGCAGCCGGAACCATTTAACAGCATAGCGCCATAAAACACAAAAGGCCGCAGAGTTCCATTCTACATCACCGTTTCCATTCCCTACATATTTCGCTAAAAGCCCATTCTTCAATCAGTCATCATATCACACTAAAAATAACTATAAATGAAAATCAAACAATTAGCGAAAAGCGCATCATTCTTGCTGGTGGCAGGTTTTATCAGTTTTACTATTCCGTCGTGTAGCAGTGAAGAAGAAATCATCATCCTTCAGGATGTAAAAGTAAACAGTGAAAGCTTCAATCTGGCCGAAGACGGCAGTACGACCATAGAAGTCAAGGTAGTACCCGAAAATACTCCAATAGCCAAAGCCGTACTCAGCACATCATTATTCAATGAAAGCGGTGTTTTCGAAGTAACCCGACTCACTCCCAAAGGTAACGGTGTATGGCAGATAGCTGCAAAAGTAAAGGACTTCTCACGCATTCAAAACGGTCAGGACGTAATACTTTCCGTCTATCAGGAAGATAATATGTATATCCAAACCACATTGAAAATAAACGACCCATATAGCATCGAGGGTAAGTATACACCGGTCCATCCGCAAGCCTTTACTTTCTACAGTGCCGAAGACGGCAAACTGATGGCGATCTTCATCATCTACACCGCCATCGTCAACCATAACTTCCTGAAGATCGGCTCCATCACGAACATCATCTCGCTGGCCGCTGCGTCCCTTCCGTTCGCGCTCGGCGTTGCGGGCTGCATCGTCCTGACGGGCACCGACCTTTCCGGCGGCCGTGTCGTCGGCCTGTCCGCCGCCCTTTCTGCCGCCCTGCTGCAGAAGACGGACCTTGCCCGCAGAATGTTCAGCTGGATGCCGAACATCCCCACCTGGGCCGGTATCTGCATCGCCATTCTTGCGGTCATCGCCATCGGTGCGATCATCGGCTTTGTCAACGGTTTCTTCGTTGCAAAGTTCAAGCTGCATCCCTTCATCGTCACGCTGGCCACGCAGCTCATCACCTATGGCCTGATCCTCGTGTTCTTCATGCTCAACGATAACAACGGCCAGCCGCTGTCCGGCCTGTCCGACGGTTATTCGAGCTTCATCAAGGGCAAGATGATCTCCATCGGCGCTGTCAGCCTGCCGTGGTATGTGCTTTATGCCATCATCCTGCTTGCCATCACCTGGTTCCTGTGGAACAAGACGACGTTCGGCAAGAACATGTTCGCCGTCGGCTCGAATGCCGAGGCTGCCAATGTCTCCGGCGTGAACGTCTTCCGCACGACGGTCCTTGTCCACACATTCGCGGGCGTGATGTACGGTCTGACCGGCTTTATCGAGGGCGCGCGCATCAGCTCCATCACGCAGTCCACCGGCCTGAACTATGAGTGTGATGCCATTGCGGCCTGCGTCATCGGCGGCGTTTCGTTCGTCGGCGGCACCGGAAAGATCAGCGGCATCGTGCTCGGCGTTCTCATCCTGCGTATCATCTTCGCTGCGCTGACTTTCCTTGCCATCGATTCCAGCCTGCAGTACATCATCAAGGGCCTCATCATTCTGGTCGCCTGCTCTCTGGATATGCGCAAGTACCTCGTCAAAAAGTAAAGACAACAGCTGCTCCTCCGGGCCTCCTGCCCGGAGGAGTTTTTATATTAAAAGTTGCCCCGGTACTGCGAGATTGCCGCGTCGCTTCGCTCCTCGCAATGACAATTCGGGGGCCAGTACCATTTTATCGGCAACCTGTACCAACTGTCAGTTCAGCGCCGGGAGGGGCATGCCCCTCCCCTACAGTGCACGGCTGGATGCTTCGCGTAACTATCCACTTTCCATTTTCCACTTGCACCATGCCGCACCGACAACGACCGCCCTCATCCGGATCGGAGGGGGCGGTCATTTTCTGTATATTTGCCTTACAGGCGCTCGTACATCGTGTTCATGCGGCGCAGGCGGTGGGCCAGCTCCGCCGTGAGCAGGCCGGGCTGCAGCCGCCAGCTCCAGTTGCGGTCGCTGAGCGTGCCGGGCGTGTTCATGCGGGCCTCCGCGCCGAGGCCGAGATAGTCCTGCAGCTGGGCGATGAACGTGTCAGCCACGCTGGCAAGGCCGCTGCGCAGGATGCCCCACGCGTAGCCCTCCTGCTCCGTCAGGCCGAGGTATTCCGCGGCATAGGCGCGCGCGGTCTCCGACGTCTGCGCCAGCCACTGGGCCAGCGTTTCGTTGTCGTGCGTGCCGCTGTAGCAGATGCAGTTGCGGATATAGCGGTGGGGGAGATAGTTGCTCGGCTCGCGGGAGTCGAAGGCGAATTCCAGCACCTTCATGCCGGGCCAGCCGGAGTCCTTCTGCAGCCGGATGACATCGTCCGTCAGGAAGCCGAGGTCCTCCGCAATGAGACGCAGGTCCGGGAAGCGCTCCTGCATAGCACGGACGAAGTCGTGGCCAGGTCCCTTGACCCACTTGCCGCCGCGGGCGGTCTTGTCGCCGTAGGGGATGGCCCAGTAGCTCTCCAGCCCGCGGAAGTGGTCGATGCGGATGACGTCGAACAGCCGCGCGGCCGCTGCGATGCGCTCCTTCCACCAGGCGTAATCCGTCTGGCGCATACGCTCCCAGTCATAGAGCGGGTTGCCCCACAGCTGGCCGTCGGCCGAGAAATAGTCGGGCGGGCAGCCTGCCACGCCGGTTGGAAGCCCGGTCTCGTCCAGCTGGAACAGGGACGGGTTCGCCCACACGTCGCAGGAGTCATAGGGTACATAGATCGGCAGATCGCCGATGATCTCCAGCCCAAGCGCGTGTACATAGCTGCGCAGCGCGTCCCACTGGCCGAAGAAGAGATATTGCAGATAGATAAAGAAGTGCACGTCGTCGCCGAGCCGGACGGCATAGGTCTCGGCCGCACCCGGACGGCGCAGGCGGATCTCCTCCGGCCACGTCTCCCACGAGCGCATGTCCTGGCTGCGCTTGAGCGCCATATACAGGGCATAGTCCTCAACCAACGGGTTCGCATTGCGGAATTCGCGCACGGCGTCCGCGTCGCGCTCCCAGCCGCGCAGGAAGGCGCGGTAGAGCAGGTCGAAGCGCACGCTGTACTGGAAGCCGTAGTCCACGCGCGCGCTGTGCGCCTCCCAGTCGACGGCGTCGATCTCCTCCTGCGTCAGGAGGCCGTCCTCCCGCAGCAGATCGAGGTCAATGAAATAGGGGTTGCCCGCGTGCGTGCTGAAGCTCTGATAGGGGCTGTCGCCGTAGCTCGTCGGGCCGATGGGGAGAAGCTGCCAGTAGTGCTGCCCGGCCGCCTTCAGAAAGTCGGCGAAGTCATAGGCCGCCTGGCCAAGCGTGCCGATCCCATAGGGGGAGGGCAGCGAGGAGATGTGCATCAGAATTCCACTGGTTCTCATGAGTTTGTTCCGTCCTTCCGGGGTGGGTGTGAGGTACTTTCGCGGACCGCCAGCGTGAAGGGGACGGTCTCGTGGCGTGCGACGGCGCCGCGCTCGAGCGTGCCGAGCAGCAGGGCCACGCCGCGGTCGACCAGCAGGCTGGCCTGCTGGCGGATGGTGGTGAGCTTGGGCGTGTAGAACTCGCCAAGCTCCAGGCCATCGAAGCCGATGACCGAAATATCCTCGGGGATGCGCAGGCCGCGGTCGTGCAGCGCGCGCATGGCGCCGATGGCCATCACGTCCGACATGGCGAAAATGGCCGTCAGTCCCGGCTGCTCCAGAAGCCGCAGGGCGGCGTCGTAGCCGTCTTGAAAGGCATAGCGCGCCGTGGCGCAGCATTCGTCCGGCAGGGTCAGCCCGCAGCGCTCCAGCGCGAGCAGGCAGCCCTCATAGCGAAGCCGCGACGGGCCGGAGCAGCTCAGGTCGCCCGCGATGACGCCGATGCGCCGGTGGCCGCTTTCCAGCAGGTATTCCATGGCGCATTCCGCCGCCTCCACGTCGTCCGTGGTCACGGAGGAGAGATTGTCGAAGCCGAGGCGGGCGGCGTCGGTCGTCAGCACGACGGACGGCAGCGTGATCTCGCCGAAGCTTTTGGCGTACATCCGCCGGTCGCCGCCGAGAAACAGCAGCCCGGCGGGCTTTTTCTCGCGGCTCAGGTGCAGAGCGCGCTCGACGGGGTCCTCGTTTTCGTCGACGTAGTCCACGGTCAGCGGGTAGCGGTCCGTGGGGAGCGTCTGCTGGATGCGTTCGATCATCTGGGCAAACAGCTCGTTCGACGTGCCGGTCACCACGGCGACGATGCCGCTGCTGTGGATCTGCTTGAGGTACTTCGCGTTGGTATTGAGCTGATATCCGCGTTCCTGCGCCAGCGCCAGAATGGCGCTGCGTGCCTGCTCGCTGACATTCGGCAGGCCGTTCAGGGCGCGGGAGACCGTGCCGACGGAGTAGCCGGACAGGCGGGCAAGGTCTTTGATCGTCATATGGGTTATCCTTTGACGGCGCCGGCTGCGACGCCCTTGATGATATATTTCTGACAGAACAGATAGACGATAATGATCGGCACGATGCTGAACATCATGACGGCCATCGTTGCGCCGAGGTCGGCCGTGCCATAGCTGCCCTGCAGATACTGCACATGGATGGGAATGGTCTTGTATTCGTTGATGTCGAGCACGAGGGAGGGCAGGAGATAGTCGTTCCATACCCACATGACCTCGAGAATGCCGACGGAGATGAGCGTCGGGCGCAGCATGGGAAGGACGACGCTGAAGAACGTGCGGATCGGGCCGCAGCCGTCGATCACGGCGGCCTCCTCGATCTCGAGCGGCAGGCTCTTGACGAAGCCGGAGAACATGAACACGGCAAGACCCGCGCCGAAGCCGAGGTAGATGACGGGGATGGTCCACGGTGTGTTGAGATAGAGGTCATTCGCCACGGAGACGAGCGGGAACATGACCATCTGGAACGGCACGATCATCGAGAACACGCAGCCGCCGATCATCCCCGTTATATATATCCCTGATAGATGTTGTAAATGCTATTCCCGGAACAAGT
>OGXH01003401.1_pt1 | contig 10281 bp, 8 predicted proteins | sample 1576241 | NCBI WGS metagenome assembly OGXH01 (sample SAMEA3541529, study PRJEB24748) | human gut metagenome | biome: human gut; feature: human-associated habitat; material: faeces | place: China | collected 2012
TCGAAATGGCGCTTGCAATCGGAAAAGAATTCGGCTTCCTTCTCCCGGTCGCGCATTCTCTCAAGTTCCTCACCCTCCGGCAGATCGAACTCGGGAACTGAACGGTCCTGTTCGGGAATCGCGCAGAAGCAGATACGGGATGCGGTGCCGTTCTCGTAGTCCTCATCCGTAAAGAAGCGTCCGACAGCTCCGGGAGTACCGGTGAAGGTATAGTTCAAACGGACAGAAAAATCACCGCGGCAGTCATCACGGGTATGCTTGTTGTCCAGGGAGACGGCCTCACCGGAGAATGCCTTGCGTAGCAGGTCACTCGAGAATCCGCCACCTTTCGAAGCGGATTTCCGTATGGTGTCGATCTCCGTTTCCATCGCATAGAGGGAAAGACCCCGGCTGTTGGCGATGACCTCCATCAGCCTTGCCTTTGAAATGTCGGTACCCACTATTTGGACAATCCGGTCTGTCCTGCCGGTTCTGGATTTTAGCCTGTTGTCCATGACCACCCTTTGAAAGAGGTCCTGCTCATACACGTCCTTGAACACACTCTTTCCGGAACCCTGCCCACCCTCGATAATCACCTGCAGGCTGGGTGAATGATACCGTCCATCCAGATATCTTGCCTGTACATTTGAGAAGGCCAGTGCACCGTAGCCACCGAGCAGATGGAAGAGCATGGCAGGCCTGAAACCTTCAGGACAGCCGTCAAGAATGGTACTGATGTGGGGGATGGCAGAGTGGCACGGCATGGGGCATTCCCGGTTGAACCATTGCAGCCATTCTCCAAGACTGCTCTCTTCGTGCGGGTTCTGCTCTTGCCCCGTACTTTTCCCCATTGGACCGAACTCCCGACGGATTTCAAACAGAGCACGCGTCTCGTCAATCTTTACCTGGCTGAGCCCTTTTGCTTTCCGGATGTCAAGGTCGCACTGCTGTTCCGCCTCGTCCTTTTTGATCCTGCTGTTCTCACATGCCTCATCCTTCCTGATTACGCTTTTCAGTATCTCGTTCTCAATCCTGGCCTTTACCAACTTCTTCCTGATTTTGGGCAATACGATCAGCCCGACTGCAACCGTGATGCCGACAACGGGACCACCGATTTTCCAGAAAGATGAAACGGTGCCCTCATAGCTCCCCCTAACTCCACACAGTCCTACACTCGCTCTCGCTTTAATGGTGGAAGGGGCACTTGCATTTGATATTTTTCTACTCATAACTAATATGATTTTTTTTAATTAATAAATCTTGTTTAATTACCGCATCGTCCGTCGGGACTGTCAGACAGACCGGTGACTTCACGTTTTTGACGGCCTGCCTTCTGTTGACATCCGCCAGATGACGGTCCACGGTTACCAATGAGACGCCATACATGGTAGCGATTTCCCTATGGGTCATCCCTTTCTTCGACGCCAGATGCCATTCTCTCACCATGCCACGGGTGACTTTTGTTCTGGTCCTGGTACGTTTGGTAGAGAGGAGAACCTGTGATGGTACAACCTTTTCCGCATCATTTCCCACCTTATCAATTACGGCAGGTGCTTCCACTATCTGACCGTGTCTCTTTACAGAGCTCTTATAGGCCAATATACCTGCAAGGCCGACGACAGCCATGCCAAGTTCCATTAGGACTATTCTTTTAATGTTCACGATATTAATAATTTACTGTTTATAATAATACTGCTCAGATCCGATACCCCGACCGCCACTGGAGAAAGATAGCCGGCATGCCTTCCCTCATGTGAAAGCCGGGGAACGGAGAGGCGTCATTGTCGGTGATAAGCCTTCACAAGCTCCAGAGCGAGGTCGGCATCAACCACGATGAGACGCCCGTGCTGCACTATGGCACTGTCCAGAATACCGCTGCTCTTGATACGCTGGGCAGTGGAGACTGAACAGCCGAACAGCTTGGAGAGACCGGAAAGGCCGTATACATAATTCTTCTTGACGGAAGGGGCACCGGAAGATACCACCTCATGCTCACCGGTACACCCACAGAGCTTGAACACTTCGACAAGGTCGGAAACTGTGGCCTGGAACAAAGGCTTGTTAAGCATATCAGATATATTATTTTCGCTTTTCATTTTATATGTTTTTTTAATTAATAAAATCTTATCAAGCTTGAAATGCGGAAGCAAATATAGAGATTATTCAAATACAAAAAACTGAAATACAGCTATTTACAAGATATAATTGAGCTATTTGGAATAGCAGGAAAATAGCTTAAAAATAGCAGGAATAATTTGCAGAAAAACAAAAAATCCCCTTGTCCGGGAAAGGACAAGAGGAACGGATAAAGAAAAAATGGAAAGATGGTTTCAGAAGGTTGGGAATCCAGAAAGAAGCACAAGAAGGGATTTCAAGTCATTATCCTTTTCACTTATAAAGCGGGCATTCTCTTTTAATGTAGGAGATACCCTGTTGTTCTTCACTAAATCATGACTGACCATCCTATTGAAGTCACATGAGGGATTCTTGTTTATATTCCCAGTAAAGAGTCCCTTGCCTATTTTCCATTTGTCACGGTAAGGAGCACATACAATGCCGATGAACAGTGAGAAGCTCCTGGGAGAGGCAATCCATTCAATGGGTATGCCACTTTTCGGTTTCTCACCCCTGCCCGTCAACACATAGGTAAACTGCTCCAGGGATGTCCTTTTATGGAAGTACTTGCCATGCATTCCATCGAACAGTTCCTTGATACAATCATCACTAAGCGAAAGATAGAAAGGGAAGGGAAAATCATCAGGAAAGGGAATGGAGGATTCACAGGACTCTTCCTTGCCCGAAAAAATCTCCCCGGAAACTGGATTTCCGGATGACTGGGGAGTCACACTTTCGGAATCTTGAGAGACAGATGAACCGGAAGCGGCGACCGTATCCTCTGACAAAGGCTCACGGGATGTTTCCGTATAATTGTTTTCGGAAAAACGCACATCCTCTTTTTTATGGGGACTGTCAGCGGAATTGATTGTGATATTCGTGGTATTCGTTACGTTTGTCTGGTTTACAAATACAAAAATTGTAGTATGGTTGTTTGTCTGACAGCCGTTTCTTTCAAATTCCCCAATACCATAGGAAAATTTATTTGGAGCAGAAGACCTAGAGTCGGAATTTATCAAGCCTAGCAACATATTCCTTATTTCCTTTCTATTGACAATACAATAAACGAGACCGGCTCCTACAACCATACCAATAGCAAAACTGTTACCCTTACTCAAAGAACACCGCCTGCCTACAGAGGGATTCTTGGAAATGTACCTGCGTCTGGCAACATAATCAAATGTGTGTTTCATGTTATTAATTTTTTAAGATTAATAAAACAATAACCGATTTTCGAAAACCGCCACAAATATAGAAAAAACATAACTACAACATATTGTTTACACAGTCAAAATAGCCGCAATCATGTATTTTACGACATATTCAAGGTGTTTTGGCGCCTTACAGCATCCAGAACCTGCTTCAATTCAACCGGACTGAGGGATTTCAGAACTTCTGTCAGGTCAGACTTATCATGAGTCAGGTTGATTAAAAGTTACAGACAATCACATAGCAAGGAATATTTTTCATTTGTATAAAAGACAGTAGCTGTCTCCCAGATACCGTCTCCAATATTTCAGTGCGATACCAGTCGTTTCTATGCCATTCTCATGACATATTCAAAAAGCTGTTTCAGTTGCGTTGAAGTCATCCTTTCCATTTTCTCCATAATACCAGACTTATATTGATGGCTGTTCCACTTGTCCATTTGTATCTTCTGGGTTTCATCAGCCACTTCAATGTAAGGCTTCATACTTTCATAATCCGAATGTCCCGTACAACTCATAACAACACTGGCTGGAATTCCTAATGCCAATGAACAGCAGACAAATGTTCTTCTAGCATCATGACAAGAAATCTGTTCCCAAAATTCATAAGTATCCTCATGTCTGGTGTTACCCCTAAAATAAACTTGAACAATCTTACGATCCAGACCTGCCAGCTTAGCTGCCTCCTTCAGAAAATCATTCAGTTTCTGATTGGAAGGAACTGGAAATACAGTACTACCCTTATACCATGCATACTTATCAAGAATCTCTTGTGCATATTCATTGAGGGCAATATGTAGTTTGTCATCGGTCTTTTCAGTACAGAAATCCAAGCAGCCATCCACCAAGTTAACTGGTTTGAGTGCGGCCAAGTCTGAATATCTGAGTGAGGTGAAGGCCATAAAACAGAACATATCCCGAGCTTTCGATAAATATGCTTTCTCCCGTGGAAACTCAAAACGAAAAAAATGCATAAGCTCTTTGTATTTAAGATAGGTCACTGTTCTATGTACCATTTTCAGGTTCGGCTTAAACTCCAACACCCCGGATTGCACAGTATATCCATGTCTTACAGCCCATCGAAGAAACGATTTCAACGTTCTGAGCTGTTTGGCAATCGTATAATTATGGTAATCATTCTTTATGTACCAGTTTACCAACTCCAGCATCTTAGACTGATTCAACTTTTCCAGTGTGACATTAGAATCACATCCCATAAGTTGATTCCACATTTGTTCATACTTATACCGGGATTGCAAAGACCAACATCCTTCCTGTGGACGTAAAACAAGAAACTCTGTAAATATATCTTTTAAGGTTTTATCGGCTTCGTCTTTTACTTCTTCATGTTTAATACGCCCCAATTTCTCATTTACCTGTTCTTTCAGACCAGTTGTAGTGGGCTCTTCAGAATGTAGCGAGTACTCAGTAAACACTTCCTCAATACAGACTAAGAAACTGCGGATTGCATTGTTAATCTCACGGGCATAAACAATCTTCCCACCGATTTTATGGGTAGTATTGCTTTTTACCAGTTGCTTGTCGCTGTCCCATTTTAAAGGATCAATAGTATAACCGACAGAAAAGCCGACCTCATTTTTCTTGCTGTTCCATCTTACCCGAATCATTACCTGCCCGTTCTTCATTACATAGGCTCTTGTGCTAAAATTTGTCTTTTTCATACGTTTTACTTAATTTTACCGCGAATCTAAAGGGAATATTTTAAAGGGAAAAGAGGCTGACATTACATGAATATACATGATAGTACAAACTAGTTTTCCTTGTTCTATCCACTTAATTTCAAAAGCGAAGATACGAAGACTGATTAGGGGGAGTAACACCCTTTAACTACTCCCCCGATTTTAGAGTATTTATGAATATAATTGATTGTTAAAAGCAAATGAACGTTTAATATACAACTGAGTATCAACATCATAAAGAAGCAAATAATATTTTGTAATATCATTCTGGAAGAACAGGCTGGTCCACTTTCAAAATCAAGGAGTTACGAATCTCGTAACTCCTTTTTTCTTGCCTTGCGTAAACAATGCGTAAACAAACTGTTTGAGTTGACCGTATTTTACACATAGAATTTCTATGATGCTCCATGCAATCCTGTAGCATCTTTACCCGAAGTTTTGTTAGTGTGACGACACTTTACGATTAAATAATTAAATAAACTCAAATATACTCCATTTGTATATTGATTTACAGAATAATGTTATAACTTTGCAAATGCAATGCATTTATGGCAAGCCATGATCAACGGGTGCTCTTTCCCCAAAAAGGAAAAGTGAGTTTGCCTAACCATCGTGGGAGGGTCATCCCATTCCGATGAATCGAAGCGTAGAGGGAGTATTAGTCGGAAGATACTCTATTTCAAACAATACGTGAGAGTTGCTTCAGGGGTTAAGACCGATTAGCAGAAGCCCGGTTACCAGTCAGCGACAGAAGACAACGAGATTGCACCGCTGCATATAACGACAATGTTTTTATCCGTCAAAGGATAGAGGCTCAGTGGTTATATGCAGCGTTTTGTATATGTACGCCTCACATTGCAAAGCGGCTGTATTCAGAGGTTATGTTGAACATAAACAATGAATGCAATGGAAAAATTAACCAAGTCATTGCCACTTTTCAAAGAGCGTAACTGTTCTGTCTCTATCGTGTTGGATGCACGTACCCGCAGGAAAAATGCGTATGAGTTCCCTTTATCCCTACGTTTCACGATAGACCGCAAGTTCTTCTACTTTACAGTTGGAAGTTCTTTTACTGAGAAAAAGTTCTCGGACATCTGCAATGCGACGAAATGTAAAAGCGAGAACTACAAATTTCAGAAGGAGTGGAAAGATACCATTGCCCCTAAGTACAAAGAAATCTTGATTAATCTGAACAAAGGCGGCATCCTGACATTTGAGATGGTACGTCAATGTATCATGGGTGAAGAAGTGGGGCTATCCAAAGAGGACACAACCCAATCACAATCCTTTATTAGTATATGGGAGCAAGTCATTCACGAATTGCGTACAGAAGATGAAGGAGCACGTTTCACTACGGCAGAGAGTTATGAGTGTTCTCTCAAATCATTCAGAAAGATTCTTGGAGAAAATGCAATTAAAGGCTTCTGCATCTGTGCGGCAGAACTTCAGAAGTGGAAGGATGGTATGCACAATGGGGTAAAAGACGAAAATGGTGCGATTGTCGGAAAAATCAGCGACACTACGGCCGGTATCTATTTGCGTTGTTGCCGTGCCGTATGGAACAGGTGTGTACATGAAGGCTACCTCAAAGATGTGCCCTATCCTTTTTCCAACAAAAAAGAGAAAGGGCTTGTGAGCATTCCCAAGAGTGCAAAGCGCAAACAGAATTTCCTGAACGTGAATCAGATGACGGAACTATACAACCTTTTCGTTTCAAAGAAATACCCAGAACATTGGTCGGAAGAATATATGCAACGTGCGCATTATTCATTGGGATTATTTCTTGCCCAATATCTTTGCAACGGTTTCAATATGGCTGATGCTGGCCGCTTGACCTATAATAGTTATTATTATCAGACAAATGGCAAGGCTTTCCGCTTCAATCGAAAGAAAACATCCCGACGGAGTGCTGACGGTTCAGAGGTAATAGTCCCTATCATCCCTCCCTTACGATATATCTTGGATGAGATAGCCGCACCTCAGACTCGGGACAGTTTTGTGTTCCCCGATATATTAAAAGGAGCGGAAACGGAAGAGTTACGCCGCAAATACACCATGCAAGAGAACTCAAACGTGAAAGACCGCGTCATTAAAATTTGCCATGAGGCATTGAATTGGGATAAGTCCATCTGTCCGTCCGGCACATGGTGCCGACACTCGTTTGCTACTAATCTGCATAATGCCGGAGTGGATATGGATTATATCTCTGAAAGCATGGGGCATTCAACTTCTGATCATGCCATTACTCAAATCTACATTGAGCATTATCCTCTTGATATACAGATGCAGAACAATTCAAAACTACTAAACTTGGAGAATTCTTCTGAAAGGGATGCTCTGTTGGCGAAGCTGGCAATCATGTCCACAGAAGAACTGCTTAAATTATTCAGACAACCTTAATCCGTAATGCTGATGATAAACTTCATAGAAAGGATAAAATCCTATTCCAAAAGAAAGGATACTGCTGATATGGCTATCCGTGCGTGGAAATCGGCCAATGAGGAAGCGTATGCCAACTTTTGTAAGCGCATAGATGCTGTGGCTAAAGGTAACATATCAGTTATGATGGACATGTATCTGATGATGCGGGATTGCGTACCACCTGAAGCCTTGATGATGTATAACTGGCTCTCTGATTTTGTAAACGGCAAGGATGTGTCAGACATTGCAAACCAACAATGGGCTGGCCAATATACCGAGACCATTGCCCGATGTATCACCAACAAGTGTTTGTGGATAGGCATCAATGTGAAAACAGGTACGGTAGAATTGTTTCCTTCTCCGAAATCGGGACTGTTGATGGTGCATTCTGAAACGCCTATTGAAATATGGAATCGTCTGCCGCAGGGGTTGAGGTCCTACTTGATTGGGCAATTAGATATGTTCATGAGAAACAGCAAAGGATGTTATCTGTTGAGCAAACTGGAAAGAAAAATGGTTTATCAGTTCCTGACCTATATCTCTCAAATTATTTTCCTCTCTTATGCGGTGTTCATTGGTGGGTTCATGGCTAACCTGTATGACCGTGTAATGGAAAAGAAAGAGGATTTGGTTTATTGTATGTATTATTTCGTGGTGTTTGACCATGGATTGTCCCGTATGGCCAAGTTACTCAACCGTCTGCTGAACAGCGAAGAGGTTGACCATGGCGATATGCTTTTGGTAAAATCATGTGTTACCATGCTTGCCAATAGAAGTATAGAGATGGGCGCAGAAACCAAAGCAGACTGGGAAGATACTATAGAAGACTGTACCCCGGAAATCTGGAAGGAGGTGATGTTTGCCTTACGAAAAGTAAAAGGCAGGCGAGGCAATAGAAAGGTGATACAATCATTGGATGATATTCTTTTGGGCGACAAGGAACGTATCAAGCAGGGTATCCTTTTGTTTCTTAAAGAAAATACAGAGGACATAAGTCTTGCCTATCTGTTGAAATCATTGGTAAAGTCCGGCAAAATAAAAGCGTCCACAAGATACATGACATTCCACCGTGCCATAGAACAGTTCTCTCAACGACATTACGGGCACGATATACCACAGAAGCGATACGGGGAAATCAAGGAACTTACTTTAAACTCACCCCGAAGAGGAAGCAGTTACACCAAAGCAAAACGGATAATAGACCGATGGACGGACTATTTTATCAGTAACGGGTAGTTGGGAAATCCAGCTATCCGTATTTATTTTGCAAACAACTGTTGTAATACGGTCGGTTAAATTAAGGTATAAATAAACCGACCAATACACAGAATTTCATACACTACCTTTGCTTGTGAAATCGGTTTCACAGAGTTGCACCGAGGCTTAAAGTATTTAATAACCAAACAAGTAAAGGTATGGAAGAAAAACTCAATTTTACCCAACTACTCCAAAAGCCCATCGCCATGATGACAGGCGAGGAACTTTGCTTTCTCATCACTAAAAGTGTGGAGAGTACAGAAGCGGCCACTCCCCAAGTGGCATCCAAAGGCAACTACTATGGCATAGAAGGAATCGCCCGTGTGTTCGGATGCAGTGTACCCACGGCAAACCGCATTAAGAAAAGCGGTATCATAGACAAGGCTATCACACAGATAGGACGAAAAATCGTAGTGGATGCAGACCTTGCACTGTCTTTGGCAAAGGAAGCAGGTGGCATCCATATCAAAGAATAGCGGTATGGAAGAGAATTGGAAAAAGAATCTGGCAACAGACAGTTACGGAAATCCGGTTCGTTCCATCAGTAATCTCCGGCTTATTTTCACACTGGATGAGAATCTTAGTCAGATAAGGTATGATACCTTCTGTCAGGACGATGTGTGTTTCTGCCCTTTGTTCCGCAATGTCAATGGTAACAAAATTGATGAAGAATCAGCAGGAAAGATACAGGACTATTTGGAAAGGACATACAGAATACGTCTGACGCAGAATAAGGTATTTGAGATACTGAAGACCACTTCTTCTGAACGGAGTTTCAATCCTGTACAGGAATTCATCACACAAGAGACATGGGACGGACAACCTCGCATAGCCACAACCATCATAGATTATCTTGGAGCCGAGGAGTCCGTCAAGGCGATGTCGCAAGCCAGTCGATTTTTCAACGGGTCCAATATTACTTCGGAATTGATTATCCGTACCTCTGAAAAATCGGATGGATCCGGTGATACGGACGTAATTGAGAAGATAAAGGAACATTCTGTCGGCTATGTAAAGGCATTGGAGCAGTTGACGAATTTCCCGGATAAAACCGGCAGGCAAGTTTTTATTTTTTATAAAAAGATTGACGATAAAAAGTGAAAGAGGGGTAATTCCTCTTTCACTTTTTATTTAGCTTATAGCAGTGTAGTTATTTTATTGCGATAATGTTTATTTACATGTTTTGGAATAATTGTCCGGTTAAGCTAAATGATAACATCCGGCGAAGACATACAAACCACAATGAAATTATTTGCAAAAAAATGTTATATTTGCAGTACGAGTTCTTTTTCAAGATGAAATAGCGCGCAATGCAGCGCAGAAGATTAGTTAACAACTCGTTAACTTTATAAACGAAAAATCCTCACAACTCGCTGATTGGCGTATCGTAAGGATTTAATCGTCTGTTTTAGAGCGGAAAACGGTACAATCTTTTTTTTTGGGGGGGGGCAATAGAGAATAAAATCAGCTTATAAATATTTGATACGACAAGCTATTTTGCCATTTCAAAGAATTTTATTATATTTGTATCGAATAAGGGTTATTTGACAAGACGGTTACGCAAAACAACGCATTTTGCGCAGTTTCCAAATCATTACCGT
>OGXH01003406.1_pt1 | contig 10270 bp, 9 predicted proteins | sample 1576241 | NCBI WGS metagenome assembly OGXH01 (sample SAMEA3541529, study PRJEB24748) | human gut metagenome | biome: human gut; feature: human-associated habitat; material: faeces | place: China | collected 2012
AGAAACGGCGACGCTCACCCATCGTGGCGAACTGTTGTTTCACTCGCCCGCGTAACCCTCCGGCAGCGCGCTCCTCACCTCGCGCAGATTGCGTGCCACGTCAGTCTCCATCACGCTGTCTCCTCCTGAGTCTCGTATTCGGGCTTGTCGTCGCGTTCCTCTTTCTTCAGCGGGGCGTTGTGTTCATACACGTCCATTATCTTCGTCTCGGAGATGTTGGCTATCATATAGTCAATTGCCGAACCGTTCATCACCTCCTCAATGTTCTTCACCGCACCGTTGAAGTCGGACGCCTGCACAAGATAGTTCACGCTCGTGCGCTTCTCCTTCTCGGTCTTCTCGTCTATCGTTATGAACGTAAGCTTTGCCTTGTACCAGCGGTCGTCTGAGGCATTGTCGCTGAAAAACACCTCTCCATAAGTGGCAGGCGTTATGTTCTTCACCTCAAACTCACCGCTTATATATGGTTCCATCTCCTGTGTTATGGTTTCCTCAGCCTCTCCAAAACTCAGAGCGTCGACCACGTAGGTCTCACTCACCTTCTTCTGTCCGCCGTCTTCTGACTGACGGTCGTAGCGTACGGTTGTCTCAAACCAGTTAGTTGTTCTCGATCTCATATACTTATTATAAATGTTATACTATACTTTTCTTCCGGCGGCAAAAGTAGCAATTAATTCCGAAAAACGCATAACGAAAAATACGAAATGCGGACATCCGGCAATAAAATCGTAAAAAAACCATGAGGCACTGGCTAATATAAATTTATTTATTAACTTTGCGGATAAATAAAAACTTACAACTGTACAATGCCGGAAATATCAATCAGGGGACTTGAAATGCCCGAATCGCCTATCAGAAAGCTTGCACCGCTGGCTGCCGATGCGAGAAAACGGGGCATAAAGGTCTATCATCTCAATATAGGACAGCCCGATCTGCCCACACCTCAGGTGGGTCTGGACGCACTGAAGCATATTGACCGCACCGTGCTGGAGTACTCTCCGTCGCAGGGCATACGGTCATACAGGGAGAAACTCACAAAGTATTACAAAAGATTCAACATCAATGTAGACGCCGACGACATCATCATTACAGCCGGAGGCTCCGAGGCTGTGCTGTTCGCTTTCATGTCGTGCCTCAACCCGGGCGACGAGATTATAATCCCGGAACCGGCATACGCCAACTACATGGCGTTCGCCATATCGGCTGGAGCGAAGATACGCACCATCGCGACAACCATAGAGGAAGGGTTCTCACTGCCGAAGGTGGAGAAGTTCGAGGAGCTTATCAACGAGCATACACGCGCCATCATGATATGCAACCCCAACAATCCGACAGGCTATCTGTACACCCGCAGGGAGATGAACCAGATACGCGACCTGGTGAAAAAGTACGACCTGTATCTTTTCTCGGATGAGGTCTACCGCGAATACATCTACACCGGCTCGCCCTACATCAGCGCATGCCATCTTGAAGGCATCGAACAGAATGTCCTGCTGATAGACTCCGTGTCTAAAAGATACAGCGAGTGCGGTATAAGAATAGGCGCGCTGATAACAAAGAACGCTGAGGTGAGAGCCGCCGTGATGAAACTGTGTCAGGCACGTCTGTCACCGCCGCTCATCGGACAGATTGTGGCTGAGGCGTCGCTCGACGCGCCTGAGGAATATTACCGCGACGTTTACGATGAATATGTTGAACGGCGCAAATGCCTCATCGACGGGCTTAACCGCATACCCGGAGTATATTCTCCGATACCCATGGAGGCTTTCTACACGGTGGCAAAGCTGCCCGTAGACAGTTCGGAGGACTTCTGCCGCTGGTGTCTTGAAGAGTTCTCTTATGAAGGCGAGACGGTGATGCTTGCCCCTGCAGCAGGTTTCTACACCACACATGGAGCTGGCAACAACGAGGTGAGAATAGCTTACGTACTGAAAAAAGAAGATCTGGAGCGTGCCCTCATTGTCCTGAGAAAGGCTCTTGAAGCTTATCCGGGACGCACTGACGACAAATAGATGAATCTGCCTCTTTTCATATCCCGACGCATATATTCCGCACAGGAGAACGACAGGCGCAAGGTCTCACGTCCTGCCATACGCATTGCCACAGCCGGTGTGGCAATAGGGCTGGCTGTGATGATTGTCAGTGTGAGCGTGGTGTTCGGATTCAAGCACACCATACGCGACAAGATTGTGGGGTTCGGAAGCCACATACAGGTGGCTGACTTCATGACATTGCAGACATCGGAGACGCAGCCCATACAGATGGACGACTCGGTAATGAATGTTCTCAGGAAGCAGCCGGGCGTGAAGCATGTGCAACGCTATGCCATGACGCAGGGCATACTGAAGACCGACAACGAGTTTCTTGGAGTGATGTTCAAAGGTGTGGGACCGGAGTTCGACTCCACATTCATACATAAAAACATGCTTGAAGGCAGCATTCCGAAGTTTTCCGACAAGAAGAGCGGTAACCGGATACTCATCTCCAAGGCTATGTCGGACAAGCTCGGACTGAAATGCGGAGAAAGAATATTCGCATACTTCATCAATCAGGACGGTGTAAGAATGAGGCGGTTCACCGTTTCGGGAATATACCGCACCAATCTTACGCAATACGACAACACAATATGCTTCACCGATTTATATACCACCGTGAAGCTCAACGGATGGAATGAGAACACTGCGACGGGAGCGGAAATATCAGTGAACGACTTCGACCGCATGAAGGAAACGGAGGACGCAATAAGCAGGAACGTCAACCGCACCACCGACAGCTACGGTCATACATACACATCGAAGAACATAAAGGAGCTCAACCGTCAGATTTTCTCATGGCTCGAACTGCTCGACCTGAATGTCTGGATTATACTTGCCATAATGACAGCTGTGGCAGGTGTGACCATGATTTCGGGTCTGCTGATCATCATTCTTGAGCGGACCTCGATGATAGGTCTGCTCAAAGCCCTCGGAGCACGCAACAGAATGATAAGGCATACATTCCTATGGTTCGCTGCATTCATCATAGGCAAAGGACTGATAATTGGCAACATACTCGGCATTGGCATAATTCTGCTGCAAAAACTTACGGGATTCGCCAAGCTCGACCCAGCCACATACTATGTGAATACCGTTCCTGCCGAACTCAACCCGCTTGTCATTCTCATGCTCAACGCCATGACCATGCTTGTCTGCATCTTTGTGCTGACAGCTCCAAGCTATCTCATCGCGCATATTCATCCGGCAAGGTCAATGCGCTACGAATAATTAGCCGGATGCCAAAACAAAAATTGCACAAAACTTTTGGGGATGTGCAGATAAGATATTATCTTTGCACACAAATATGAATTCTGTGCAATGGAACAAATACCAAGCTTCAACTCGTATATTGAACGAAGTATAATAGACAACTGGGACAGAGACGCCCTGACGGACTATAAAGGTGTTACACTGCAATTCCATGATGTGGCAAGAAAGATAGAGAAGCTGCACATCATGTTCGAAAACAGCGGAGTACAACGCGGAGACAAAATCGCCATGTGCGGACGAAACAGCAGCAACTGGGGTGTGGCACTGCTTGCCACACTGACATACGGTGCTGTTGCCGTGCCCATACAGCATGAGTTCACACCTGACCAGATATATAACATTGTAAACCACAGCGATGCCAAGATTCTTTTTGTAGGCGACATCGTGGCGACAACGATAGATCCGGAGGAGATGCCAAACCTCGAAGGCATCATATACATTCCTGATTACTCACTCGTAATATCAAGGACAGAAAAGCTGTCGTATGCCAGAGAGCACCTCAATGAGATGTTCGGAAAGAAATATCCGAAATATTTCCGTAAGGAACATCTGCATTATTATAAGGAGCAAAGCCCTGACGAACTTGCCATGATAAATTACACAAGCGGTACGACAGGATTTTCCAAAGGTGTGATGCTGCCCTACCGGGCAATCTGGGGCAACCTTGACCACATTCTTTTTAAACTGAAGGACAAGGTGAAACCGGGCGGCAACATAGTGTGTACACTGCCTATGGCTCACATGTACGGACTTGCGGTCGAATTCTTCTTCGGATTCCTCAACGGCTGCCACCTTTATTTCCTGACACGCCTTCCGTCTCCTACACTTATAGCTGAGACATTCGCGGAAATAAAACCGTCAATCATCGTGACCGTGCCTTTGGTCGCCGAGAAGATTATCAGAAAGAAAATACTTCCTGTAGTACAGACAAACAGAATGCGTCTGCTTCTCAACATGCCGGTAATAAGCAAGAAAGTGAAGCAGAAAATACGCGAGCAGGTGCTCGAGGTGTTCGGAGGCAAAGCCTATGAAATGGTTGTCGGAGGCGCTCCCATCAACCAAAGCATAGAGACATTCCTGCAAAGTATCGACTTCCCTCTGACCATAGCATACGGCACGACAGAGACAGCACCGCTCATAGCATTCTCTGACCAGAGCGAGTATGAGCTGTTTTCATGCGGTAAAATCGTAAGGCACATGGAAATGAAGATAAACAGCAGCGATCCGGAAAACATTCCTGGCGAGCTGCTCGTTAAAGGTACGAACCTCATGCTCGGATATTATAAGAACGAGGAAGCTACCAAAGAAGTTATTGACGAGGACGGATGGTTCCACACAGGAGACCGTGCCACAATGAGCAGCGACGGACACATATATATTAAAGGACGCATAAAGAACATGCTCCTCGGTGCAAACGGGCAGAACATCTATCCTGAAGAAATAGAAGACAAGCTCAATTCCATGACAATGGTAAACGAGAGTCTTGTGGTGCAGCACGGCAACCAGCTTGTAGGACTTGTGTATCCGGACATGGAAGAGGCACAGGCTATGGGATTCAATGAAGACGACCTTAAAAACATTATGGAGCAGAACAGGCTGGAGCTAAACACACTTATACCTCCATTCTGTAAGATTTCAGAAATAAGAATACATAACGAGGAGTTTAAGAAAACGCCTAAAAAAAGTATAAAACGCTATCTTTACAAGATACAGGACACATGACAGATACATAACCTGCATTTGTTCAAAACAATAAAAAAGACTCAATATGGAAACACCCTCATTCAACCGGCTTATCGAACAGAACATTGTCGATAACTGGAACCTTGATGCCCTGACAGACTACAAAGGCTTTACGCTACAGACGCACGATGTGGCGAGGAAAATAGAAAAGCTCCACATATTGTTTGAAAACAGCGGTGTGGAGAAAGGAGACAAGATTGCACTGTGCGGAAGAAACAGCACTCATTGGGCTGTAGCGTTTCTCGCGACACTCACATATGGCGCAATCGCAGTACCAATTCTACATGAATTCACTGCCGAACAGATTCACCACATTGTAAACCATAGCGGAGCAAAACTGCTGTTCGCAGGTGACGTGGTCGCGACAATAATAGACGGAGACAAGATGCCGGGGATTGAGGGCATCATATTCATACCTGATTATTCCCTGAAACTGTCAAGGACAGAGAAACTGACATACGCCCGCGAGCATCTGAACGAGATGTTCGGAAAGAAATATCCGAAATATTTCCGCAAGCAACACGTTAATTATTACAAGGAACAAAGCCCGGATGAACTTGCCGTAATAAATTACACAAGCGGTACGACAGGCTTTTCTAAAGGTGTCATGATTCCTTACCGTGCCATGTGGAGCAACTACGACTTCGCGGAAAGTGTTCTCGGCGACAAGCTCAAAAAGGGAGACAATGTGATAAGCATATTGCCGATGGCACACATGTATGGTATGGCATTTGAATTCATATTCGAATTTCTGCATGGCTGCCACATCTTCTATCTCACACGTGTACCCAGTCCCGCGATAATAGCACAGGCGTTCACAGATGTGAAACCCAAAATAATCATTTCCGTACCTCTTATCATTGAGAAGATAATACGCAAGAAGGTATTTCCCAAGATACAGAACAACCGGATGCGGATTCTACTCAACATGCCATACGTAAGCAAAAAGGTAAACCGCAAGATATGCGAACAGGTGACTAACGCATTCGGAAACAACTTCTACGAAATAATAATAGGAGGAGCCGCCTTCAACCAGGAGGTGGAATCGTTCCTTAAAAAGATTGATTTCCCATACACCGTAGGATACGGCTCAACAGAATGTGCGCCGATCATATGCTACTCTGACTACAAGACATTTGTTCCCGGATCATGCGGTCGCGCGGTCGTTCACATGGAAGTGAAGATTGACAGTCCCGACCCCGAAAATATTCCTGGAGAGATTCTTGCAAGAGGAATGAATGTAATGCTTGGCTATTATAAAAACGAGGAAGCCACAAGAGAGACCATCGATAAAGAAGGATGGTATCACACAGGCGACCTCGGCACGATGGACAAGGACGGCAACGTGTTCATTAAAGGACGCTCAAAGAACATGCTGCTCGGTGCAAACGGGCAGAACATTTTTCCGGAAGAGATTGAGGATAAGCTGAATTCATTGCCGATGGTCAACGAAAGTCTCATCATACAAAAGGGCGAATCGCTTGTAGGACTCGTATATCCCGACTATGATGAAGCACACTCCATGGGACTGTCGGATGAAGATCTTGAACAGATAATGGAACAAAACCGACAGAGTCTCAACGAGTCCTTACCCGCCTATTGCAGGCTTTCCTCGATAAGACTACATACTGAAGAATTTGAGAAAACACCTAAAAAAAGTATCAAAAGATACCTTTATACAGAGTAAGGGCGGTGCCGGGACTATCCCGGCATTGCCCTTACTCTTGAAAGAGTCTCCGGTGTCATCTGCAGATAACTTGCGATGTACACCAAAGGAGCCCGCAAAACGACCTGCGGCATAAGCTTACACATACGTTTGTATCTGTTCTGCGCTGTTTCGAAACGCACCAGATCGGCATGCACCTGTGATATTATAAGACTCTCCTCAAGTATCTTTCTGTACATCAGCTGTATGTTAACACTGTGCAGCGCCACACGTTCCAATTCAGTTTTAGGCAGAGCATAGATAACGGACGTCTCAAGCGCGTCTACCTGAATTTGAGAAGGCTCCTCCTTGAAGAGGCTTTCTATGCACATGAAAATAGTATGGTCCTCTCCCAGGTGTTCCGTAACCTCTTTATCATATTTATAATAATACTGTCTTATCAGACCCCTATCTATATAATAAATGTTACGGCATGTCTCCCCGGTTTTGAGTATTGTCTCACCCTTTTTAAACTTCATCGGTTTGAGAATACCCTCAAGGAGATCAAGCTCATCGTGAGTCATCGTGCTATATTTACGCGCCAACTCACGTGCGATATCCCGCTTTGAACTGACAGGTTCTTTCATTTCAGACTCTTTTTATTTGTAAGTTATACTCCATTATGTATCAGTCCAGCTTAAGCACAGCAAGGAATGCCTTCTGCGGAACCTCCACATTACCAATTTGCTTCATGCGTTTCTTTCCACGCTTCTGTTTTTCCAACAGCTTACGCTTGCGGCTGACATCACCACCGTAACACTTTGCGGTCACGTCCTTACGCACACATTTTATTGTCTCGCGTGCTACAATCTTTGACCCAATGGCTGCCTGTATGGCGATATCAAACTGCTGACGGGGAATCAGGTCCTTTAGTTTCTCACACATTCTGCGTCCAAGCACAACGGCGTTGTCCTGATGTGCGAGAGCCGACAGTGCATCCACAGGCTCACCGTTAAGCAATATGTCAAGCTTAGCCAGACGTGAGGGACGGAAGCCGTCCACGTGATAGTCAAACGACGCATACCCTTTGCTTATAGACTTAAGCTTATCATAAAAATCAATGACAATCTCCGCCAGAGGCAACATAAAATGAAGCTCAACTCTGTTTCCGCTTACAAACTCCTGTTTTATAAGCTCTCCACGCTTGTCCAGACACAGAGTCATTATCGGACCGATATAATTTGACGTTGTGATAATGCTCGCCTTGATATACGGCTCCTCAATATGATCAATCATTGTAGGGTCAGGCAGACCTGACGGATTGTGGACTTCCTTCACATTGCCCTGCTTGTCATACACCATGTACGATACGTTAGGCACTGTCGTGATGACATCCATGTTGAACTCACGGTCAAGTCTTTCCTGCACGATCTCCATGTGGAGCAATCCCAGAAAACCGCATCTGAATCCGAAACCAAGCGCAACAGACGACTCAGGTGAGAATGTCAGCGATGCGTCATTGAGCTGAAGCTTCTCCAGAGAAGACCGCAGATTCTCATAATCTACGGGATCTATCGGGTACACACCGGCAAAAACCATAGGCTTCACTTCCTGAAATCCGGACGCCCTTCTCAAAGCGAACGGCGTCGACAAACTTCACGGAGCCGCCCAGCGCCTTGGCAGCGCTGTTCATATACTGCTCGACCGTGACGCTGCCGTCCTTGACGAACGCCTGCTGCAGGAGGCAGTTCTCCTCGAAGAACTTGTTCATCTTGCCGGCGGCGATCTTCTCCTTGACCTGCAGGGGCTTGGAGGCCATCTTCTCGTCGTTGTCCATCTGGGCGACGAGGATCTTCTTCTCTTCTGCGAGCACGTCTTCGCTGACCTGGCTCTTATCCCAGAAGCGCGGGTTCAGAGCGGCGATCTGCATGGCGATATCCTTGCCGATCACGGTCGCGTCGATGCCGCCGGAGACCTCGAGGTTGACGAGGACGCCGATCTTACCGCCCGCATGGACGTAAGCGACGCTGAAGTTCTCCGGGAAGCGGGCAAAGCGGCGGATCTGGATGTTCTCGCCGATGACCATGACCTTCTCGGGGATCATCTCGCCGACGGTCAGCTCGGAGCCGGGGTACTTGCAGTTCTTCAGGCCCTCGATGTCTGCGGGAGCGTCCGCAGCGACGACCTTGGCGATATCCTTGACGAAATCGACGAACAGCGGGGTCTTGGAAGCGAAGTCGGTCTCGGCATTGACCTCGACGACGACGCCGACGCCGTTCTCGACAGTGGCGTAAGCCATGCCCTCAGCCGCGATGCGGCTGGACTTCTTGGCGGCCTTCGCCAGGCCCTTTTCACGCAGCCACTCAATGGCCTTGTCCATATCGCCGTCATTCTCGGACAGTGCCTTCTTGCAGTCCATCATGCCGACATTGGTCATTTCACGCAGTTTCTTGACATCAGCAGCAGTAAATGCCATGGTTATATCCTCCTGTATCTTCTGTTTCGAAAAAACGCCCGCCGCACGCGGCGGGCGTCTGGTTTCCAATGAACCGGATGGGATTATTCGGCAGCAGCCTCGGCAGCCGGAGCGGCCTCGGTGTTGGCCTCGCCCTGACGGCCTTCCTGCACGGCGTTAGCCATGGTGGCGACGATCAGGCGGATGGCGCGGATGGCGTCATCGTTGCCGGGGATGACATAGTCGATCTCGTCCGGGTCGCAGTTCGTATCGACGATGGCAACGATGGGGATGTGCAGCTTGCGGGCCTCGGCGATGGCGTTGCGCTCCTTGCGGGGGTCAACGATGAACAGGGCGCCGGGGAGCTTCTTCATGTTCTTCACGCCGCCGAGATACTTCTCGAGCTTGGCGATCTCGCCCTCGTGCTTGATGACTTCCTTCTTGGGGAGCATGGCGAACGTGCCGTCCTCCTGCATCTTGCGCAGCTGAGCCAGACGGTCGATACGGGTGCGCATGGTCTTGAAGTTCGTCAGCATGCCGCCGAGCCAGCGGGCGTTGACATAATACTGATCGACGCGCTCCGCCTCTTCCTTGATGGCGTCCTGCGCCTGCTTCTTCGTGCCGACAAACAGGATGTTCTCGCCGTTGGCGGCAAGATCACGGACGAAGTTGTAGGCCTCTTCGATCTTCTTGACGGTCTTCTGCAGATCGATGATATAGATGCCGTTGCGCTCCGTGTAGATGTACGGAGCCATCTTGGGGTTCCAGCGTCTGGTCTGATGACCAAAGTGGACGCCTGCTTCGAGCAGACTCTTCATGGATACGACTGCCATTTTGTGTTTCTCCTTTTTTGTTTTGACCTCCAGTCCGTTCCTCTTCCCCGTCCACCGCCGAGGCGGCACTGGGACGGAGCATCCCGGGCTGTGTGGGTTCTGAATTTGCGGGCCTTTGCCCACGCCGTACTATTATACAGGAGGAAGTTCCAGTTTTCAAGCATTTTTTGCGAAAAACCGGTCTGTTTTTTCAGGGAACCTCTGATTAAATCGGCAAGATTGGATGGCGAGAGGTTTTTTGGCAAGGCGAGGTATGGAAAACGCAGGAATACTTTGTGTATTTCAAGTT
>OGXH01003408.1_pt1 | contig 10259 bp, 6 predicted proteins | sample 1576241 | NCBI WGS metagenome assembly OGXH01 (sample SAMEA3541529, study PRJEB24748) | human gut metagenome | biome: human gut; feature: human-associated habitat; material: faeces | place: China | collected 2012
AACCCGCATAAACACTGGCTTTTTTAAGCAACTCGATTTATTCGAACTCAATCGTTCCAGGTGGTTTACTAGTCAGATCATAGAATACTCTGTTGACCCCACGCACCTCATTTATAATTCTGCTCATGACTGTCTGGAGAACCTCAAATGGAATCTCTGCGCTCTCTGCTGTCATGAAATCAATTGTGTTGACTGCACGAAGTGCAACCGCATAATCGTAAGTTCTTTCATCACCCATAACACCAACGGAACGCATGTTAGTGAGGGCTGCAAAATACTGGTTTGGCATCCATGCTGGAGCCTTGCCGTTAGCTTTCTTGTACTCAGCTACGGCCTTGTCAACCTCTGAACGGTAGATAAAGTCAGCATCCTGAACGATACGAACCTTATCAGCTGTTACCTCGCCGATAATTCTGATTCCAAGTCCCGGACCTGGGAATGGCTGACGGAATACAAGATGTTCTGGTATTCCAAGCTCAAGACCAGCCTTACGAACCTCATCCTTGAAAAGGTTGCGTAGTGGCTCAATGATTTCCTTGAAATCAACGAAATCAGGAAGTCCTCCTACATTGTGGTGAGACTTGATTACGGCTGATTCACCGCCAAGTCCGCTTTCTACAACGTCTGGATATATAGTTCCCTGTGCAAGGAAGTCAACTGCACCAATCTTCTTGGCTTCTTCCTCAAATACACGGATAAACTCTTCACCAATAATCTTTCTCTTAGCTTCTGGCTCAGTAACGCCTGCAAGCTTAGAGTAATATCTTTCCTGTGCATTAACTCTTATAAAGTTAAGGTCGAACTGTCCTTCTGGTCCAAATACGCTCTCAACTTCATCGCCTTCATCTTTACGGAGAAGACCGTGATCTACGAATACGCATGTAAGCTGCTTTCCAATAGCTCTTGAAAGAAGTCCGGCTGCAACAGATGAATCAACACCACCTGAAAGAGCAAGTAAAACCTTGCCACTGCCAACCTTCTCGCGGATTTCCTTAATTGTATTCTCAACAAATGCATCCATCTTCCATGTTCCGGCACATCCGCATACTCCACGAACAAAGTTGTGAAGCATCTTGGTTCCTTCCTGAGTATGAAGAACCTCTGGGTGGAACTGGATTGCATAAAGATTCTTCTCTGTACACTCTGCTGCTGCAACTGGGCAGTCTGCTGTGTGGGCAACAATCTTGAATCCTGGTGCAACCTGTGAGATGTAGTCAAAATGGCTCATCCACACTATAGTTTTCTCTGAGACATCTGAGAATAAAGCGCTGCTCTTATCTACAAATGTTTCTGTCTTTCCATACTCTCTTACTGGTGCCTTCTCAACCTTGCCACCAAGCACATGCTGCATAAGCTGTGCGCCATAGCAAAGACCAAGTACAGGTACACCAAGTTCGAAAAGTTCTTTAGTACATGTTGGCGCGCCATCTTCATAACAGCTGTTAGGACCACCCGTAAGGATAATTCCTTTAGGGTTCATGGCCTTAATCTGCGCCAGGTCTGTCTTGTAAGAATAGATCTCACAATATACATTACATTCACGGACACGGCGCGCAACCAGCTGGTTGTACTGACCACCGAAGTCAATGACAATAACTTTCTCCTGATCCATGATCAATCTCCAATCTTGTGTATTTATATATACATTATAGTTAAACTTGCCACTTATGACAAGCCTTAATTCTCCCCAATTCCTATCTTGCTAATTCTCCTCCAGACAATCCTTATCTATGCATCTTTCTCCCCAATTCTCTTCTTCACATAGGAATCCATCTTCTCTCTGACCATCACCATCTTTCTGTTGGTCTCCTCATTATCAGAATGAAAATGCATAAGCTTTGCAAGATAGCCCTGTTCCACAGTAATCCGCACGCTCTCATCATACACAAGCTCATAAGCAAGTGATACATGACCAATAACAGTATCAGCCGGTGTGCGTCTTATTGCTTTGAGTATACAGTGTTCCTCATCAAACGCTTCTAACACTTCATCTGTAATATCACTCTTCATGAGTTCTTCAGTCGTAGTGTTATATATTTCTTCAAGCGGAGTATCAATATTAACCTTAAATATATCAACCTTATCAGCGTCACGAAGCACATTGCAGAATGCCTGCTCGCGGCGATTAAGTCCCTGCGGAATTCTGTACATATTGTGACACCTTATTGCAAGTTCAAGCATTTCCATGTCCGATTTATTCAATCTGTCATACAGAAATACTCCATCAGAACTATATCGATCCTCTAATGCTCCTGGCTTGTAGCCTGTACATTTGACCATTCCATTAAGAAAAGTACTGATAAGACCATCTTTGAACAACAGATCTGCACCGAATTTTGCATGGTCAACAGAGTCCGCATCTGAAAATGTGTTATAACGCTTTATCTGTTCAAATCTTCCAACATCATGAAGCATTCCGGATAACCATGCCAGCTCAACATCATAGGCACACATTCCAGCTGCCTTTGCAATTCTTTCGCACAAAGCTGCAACTCTGTAAGTGTGGTCAATTTTTAATTTAATCTTAGGGTCATCTGCATTATAAGCTGCTGTGTATTCTGCAAATGCTTTCTTAACATGCACTCTGTCAACATACACACGGTTTATCTTGGCATTTTCATAATAACCTTCAACATCAGCAACCTTTCCCTCATTCCATGTGTCTACAATATCAGGCACATCAGATAAAGAATGGCACACAACTGAAGTCAGTCTTCGGATGTCATCGTTAATCTCAATAGTATCAGGTATATGAATCACCTTCATGCCTGCTGCATATCCTGCTTTAATGCCATTAATACTGTCCTCAATGACTACACACTCTGACGGTTCACAGCCAATAAAGCCTGCTGCCCTTAAGAATATGTCTGGCTCAGGCTTTCCATGCTCAACCTCATCTCCATATACAACACCAGAAAGATAATCCCATGCTCCTATTCTGTGAAGGCTCTTTTCAGCACTTGATTTCTGTGTTGAAGTTGCAACAGCACATTTGAGACCGTTATCCTTAATATAATCAAGCAGCATATGAAGCCCCGGCTTAACCGGAACTTCCTCTGTCTCCCTGATTTTGTAAACATGGTCTGTGCGCATTGTCCGCATTTCCCAGTAATCCTGCTCTCCATGATAATAATCATCAAAAAAGCTCTGACTAAGCTTTGCCGGTGCACCTTTAAAACTGTCGATAAGCCATAATGGCATCTCTACATTTTTCTGGGAAGCTGCCCACAGCCAGCCAAGATTAGACTGATTTTCCGTATCAATCATAACTCCGTCCATATCAAAGATAATCCCTTTTATCATAACTGCCTCCATTCTACTCCCCAAAATATCAAACCGACATCCCTTGCATACACTTGCCAGATATACGTTCATTCACTTCTTAATCTTACTTCTCTTCCAGATACTTCTTAACATACTGTCCGGTATAAGACTTCTTAACCTTAACAATCTCCTCTGGTGTTCCCTTGGCAATGACAGTTCCGCCGCGGTCGCCGCCTTCCGGTCCCATATCTATAATATAATCCGCTGTCTTAATAACATCAAGATTGTGTTCAATAACAACTACAGTGTTGCCACCCTCTGCAAGCCTGTGAAGGATATTGACAAGCTTGTGGACATCGGCAAAATGCAGTCCGGTTGTAGGCTCATCAAGAATATATATAGTCTTTCCTGTGCTTCTTCTTGAAAGCTCTGTTGCAAGCTTGATTCTCTGTGCCTCACCACCTGAAAGCTCAGTTGATGGTTGTCCAAGCTTGACGTAAGACAAGCCAACCTCGTTGAGAGTCTCAATCTTTCTTCTTATACTTGGCACATTTTCAAAGAAATCAACTGCATCCTCAATAGTCATGTCAAGAACATCATATATGCTCTTATCCTTGTATTTTACTTCAAGAGTTTCTCTGTTGTAACGCTTACCCTCGCAGACTTCACAAGGTACATACACATCCGGCAGGAAATGCATCTCTATCTTGATAATACCGTCACCGGAGCATGCCTCACATCTTCCGCCTTTAACATTAAAGCTGAATCTGCCCTTCGTATATCCTCGTTCCTTCGCGTCCTTAGTCGTTGCAAACAGGTCTCTTATCATGTCAAATACACCTGTATAGGTTGCCGGATTAGACCTTGGTGTTCGTCCAATTGGTGACTGGTCAATATTAATGACCTTATCAAGCTGCTCTATTCCGTCAATTCCATCATGATCGCCTGCAATACATCTCGCCCTGTTAAGCGACTTTGCAAGGTGCTTGTAAAGAATCTCATTAACAAGTGAACTCTTGCCTGAGCCTGACACACCTGTTACGCATGTGACAACTCCAAGCGGAATATCTACATCAATATTCTTAAGATTATTCTCCCTTGCGCCTCTTACCTTAATCCAGCCAGCAGGCTTTCTACGCTCTGCCGGTACAGGTATCTTGATTCTTCCTGACAGATATGCACCTGTAAGTGAGTCCTTGCACGCCATAATGTCCGCAGCAGTTCCTGTTGCGACAACTTCTCCACCATTTCTTCCTGCGCCTGGTCCGATATCCACAATATAATCGGCTGCAAACATAGTATCCTCATCATGTTCAACGACAATAACTGAGTTACCAAGATCGCGCAAATGTGTCAGAGTTCCAAGCAGCTTGTCATTATCCCTCTGGTGAAGTCCGATACTTGGCTCATCAAGAATATAAGCAACTCCTACAAGACCTGAACCAATCTGTGTAGCAAGCCTGATTCTCTGCGCTTCACCGCCTGACAGAGTTCCTGTGGCACGCGAAAGTGCCAGATAATCAAGCCCTACATCTACAAGGAACTTAATTCTCGCCTTGATTTCCTTAAGAATCTCTGCACCAATAAACAGCTGTCTCTCTGAAAGCTTCATATTCTCAAGGAATTCCTGAAGCTTTATAATAGACATGTTAGTAATCTCATATATGTTCTTATCTGCAATAGTAACAGCAAGTGAAGACGGCTTAAGTCTCTGTCCGTGACAGGCAGAACAAGGTCTTATTCTCATAAATTCCTCATACTGCTGCTTGGTATTATCAGAATATGTCTCTCTGTATCTTCTCTCCATATTCTTAATAAGACCTTCAAATGCGACATCATATACACCCTCTCCGCGCTGGCCTTTATATTTAACCTTTACAGAATGTCCCTTAGTACCATTGATAATAATATCCTTAATATCATCAGGATAATCCTTGAATGGTGTCTTTAATGAAAATCCATATTCCTCTGCAAGTGCATCAAGAACCGCCCTGCTAAAGCTGCCCTCATCCTTAGATGACTGCCAGCCCATTCCGACAATAGCACCTTCATCAATGCTGAGACTCTCATCCGGTATAAGCAGCTCTGCATCAAACTTCATTGTATAACCAAGTCCGAAACAGTCCGGGCATGCGCCAAATGGATTGTTGAACGAAAAGCTTCTTGGCTCAACCTTATCAATACTTATACCACAGTCTGGGCAGGAAAAGCTCTGGCTGAAATTAAGTGTCTCACCATCAATAACATCTACTGTCATAAGACCTTCGGCAAGCTTAAGAGCTGTCTCAATAGAATCTGTAAGTCGTTTCTGGATTCCGTCTCTTACAGAAAGTCTGTCTACAACAATCTCAATATTATGCTTCTTATTCTTATCAAGCTTAATCTCGTCTGTAAGCTCGTACATGCTTCCATCAGCAATAACACGCACAAATCCGCTCTTCTTTGCCTGTTCAAAAAGCTTTACATGTTCACCCTTTCGTCCACGGACAACAGGTGCAAGAATCTGAATCTTAGTTCTCTCAGGAAGCGCCATAATAACATCAACCATCTGGTCAACTGTCTGTTTGTTGATTTCGCGTCCACATTTTGGACAATGCGGAATACCAATTCTTGCATAGAGAAGTCGGAAATAATCATATATTTCTGTAACAGTTCCTACTGTAGAACGCGGATTTCTGTTAGTTGACTTCTGGTCTATAGAAATAGCCGGTGAAAGTCCTTCAATACTGTCAACATCAGGCTTTTCCATCTGTCCTAAGAACTGTCTTGCATATGAAGACAGTGATTCCATATACCTTCTCTGACCTTCTGCATATATTGTATCAAATGCCAGACTCGACTTTCCCGAACCTGAAAGTCCGGTAAGCACAACAAGCTTGTCTCTTGGAATATCAACGTCTATTCCCTTAAGATTATGCTCTCTTGCGCCCTTTATCCTTATACAGTTCTTATAACTGCCTCTTTCAATCTCTTTCTTTAACTTACTATCAGCCATGTTTCTTTCCTTCATAAATATATTTATTAATCTCAATCATCTTGTCACGAAGCTGTGCAGCCTCCTCAAAGTTAAGCTCTGCTGCTGCCTTACGCATGTTCTTCTCAACCTGCGTCTTAACTTTCTCAAGCTCTTTGATGCTCATAGATTCATAATCAACCTTAAGCTTTCCTGAAGCGTCACCCGGCTCCGCTGCCTTGCTTATGCTTATAAGATCTCTTACTGCCTTCTTGATTGTCTGTGGAGTAATTCCATGCTCATCATTATAATCCTGCTGAATCTTTCTTCTTCGTTCAGTCTCTGAAATAGCCTTTTCCATAGATTCAGTAATCTTGTCTGCATACATGATAACATGTCCCTCTGCATTTCTCGCAGCCCGGCCAATCGTCTGTATAAGCGATGTCTCTGTTCTTAAGAAGCCTTCCTTATCAGCATCAAGTATTGCAACAAGGCTGATTTCAGGAATATCCAGACCTTCTCGCAGCAGGTTGATTCCGACAAGAACATCAAAACCATCAAGACGCATATCTCTTATAATCTTCTGACGCTCAAGCGTATCAATATCTGCATGAAGATATTTAACCCGGATTCCTGCCTCTTTAAGATAATCAGTAAGGTCCTCCGCCATTCTCTTGGTAAGTGTAGTAACAAGCACCTTGTTCTTCTTGGCAGTTTCCTTGTTAATCTCAGATATAAGGTCATCAATCTGTCCTTCAATCGGCTTAACAGTTATCTCCGGGTCAAGAAGTCCGGTAGGTCTGATAACCTGCTCAGTTCTCATAAGCTCATGCTCTGCCTCGTATGTGCTTGGTGTTGCTGATACGAAAAGCATCTGTGAAATCTTGCTTTCAAACTCGCTGAAATTAAGCGGTCTGTTGTCCTTCGCAGATGGCAGTCTGAATCCATAATCTACAAGCGTAGTCTTTCTTGACTGGTCGCCGGCATACATGCCGCGAATCTGCGGAATAGTGATATGCGACTCATCCACAATAATAAGAAAATCATCTGGAAAATAATCCATCAGCGTATACGGAGGACACCCTGCCGGAAGTCCTGCCAGATGTCTTGAATAATTCTCTATTCCTGAACAAAAGCCTGTCTCCTGCATCATCTCTATATCAAAATTCGTTCTCTCTTCAATTCTCTGTGCCTCTAGAAGCTTATCCTCACTCTTGAAATACTTCACTCTCTCGGCAAGCTCTGCCTTAATATTCTCAATCGCAGCGTCCATCTTCTCCTTCTCAACAACATAATGTGAGTTAGGGAATATCGCAATATGTTCAAGAACGCCTTTAACTTCGCCTGTAAGGGAATCTATCTCACTTATTCTGTCCACTTCATCACCAAAGAATTCAACTCTTATGGCATCACCTGATGATGATGAAGGATACACTTCAACAACATCGCCTCTTACCCTGAAGGTTCCTCGCTTAAAATCCTGGTCGTTCCTTACATACTGGATATCAATAAGCTTTCTTATGCAATCATCCCTGTCCTTCTCCATTCCCGGACGAAGCGAAATAACCATGTTCTTATAATCAACCGGCGCACCTAATCCATATATACATGAAACCGAAGCAACGATAATAACATCATTTCTTTCAGAAAGTGCCGCTGTTGCCGAATGTCTTAATTTATCAATTTCATCATTAATAGATGAATCCTTCGCAATATAAGTGTCACTCTGAGGTACATAGGCCTCTGGCTGGTAATAATCATAATAGGAGACAAAGTACTCAACCGCATTCTCTGGAAAGAACTCCTTCATCTCCCCATACAACTGCGCTGCCAGTGTCTTATTATGGCTTATAATAAGTGTAGGTTTCTGAACATTCTGTATAATGTTCGCCATTGTAAATGTTTTACCAGAACCAGTTACACCAACTAGAGTCTCAAACTGATTGCCTTCCTCAAAGCCCTTTGTAAGTGCTTCAATAGCCTGCGGCTGGTCGCCCATCGGCTTAAAATCCGAATGTAATACAAATCTGTCCATAAAGCCCTCCCTATTTTGCGAAGCAAAATCCGAACCCCTTGGTGAGGAGAGGGATTTTGCCCTCCTTGTTTTCTGAAAGAAAATGCATTTCCCTCATTATACAATATAACAGCCAAAAAGTACAGAACAAACATTCGATTTGTCCTGTACTTTATTCCATACTTCTATAATCTTTATTCTGCCGCTCTGACACTCATTTTGCCATTGAGATACTCTACGGCTGCCTTCAACTGCACATCTTCAGTCGCATCATCCGGAAGCTCCACAATACTGTCTGGTGTCACTCCCTTGCCGTGAATATCCTGTCCCTTAGGAGTAAAATATTTGGCAATTGTATACTTAACTGCACTTCCATCAGTAAGCGGACGGATTGTCTGTACAATACCCTTACCAAACGTCTGTGTTCCTATTATCTGTGCCTTATCATAATCCTGCATTGCACCGGCAAATATCTCAGATGCACTTGCACTATTGCCATTTACCAAAACTGCCATCGGAATATTAAGCTCATGATTATCAGAACCTGAATATTCCTGTCTCTTACCAGACTTAGTCTCTGTATACACGATAAGTCCGTTCGGAAGAATATAATCTAGCATATCAGCCACAGTCTTAAGAACTCCGCCAGGATTATTTCTTATATCAATTACAAGTCCTGTAATTCCCTGCTTCTGAAGGTCATCAACAGCCGATTTAAACTGCTCTGTTGTAACATCATCAAACTGTGAAATATAAATATAACCTATATTATTCTCAAGCACCTCTGATGAAACAGTCTTAATATCAATCTTGTCTCTTGTAACTGTGAAACTCAGCTTCTCGCCATTTCTCATAACAGTAAGGTTAACATCTGTACCCTTCTCGCCCTTAATAAGGGCAACTGCTACAGAAAGGTCCATTCCTGTAATATCCTCACCATTAACCTCTGTTACCTTATCTCCATTTCTGATACCAGCCTTATATGCAGATCCGATGCAGGCATTTACCGATGAGTACGATGTCGATGCCGCAGCCGCTTATGCGAGAAGTTTTGACAGTCAGGTAGAGAAGAGCATTCAGGAAGGAAAAGCATTCTTTGGCACCAATGTGATCGCACTGTGTCAGGCAGCAGATGTTGTGTTCCTGGCACTGCACGGCGAGAACGGTGAGAACGGAAAAGTACAGGCAGCTTTTGACCTGCTCGGTATCCGTTATACGGGAAGTGGTTATCTGGGAAGTGCGATTGCCATGGATAAGGGACTTTCCAAACAGCTTTTCTGGCAGAATGAAGTTCCGACACCGGCAGGATTTATCCTGAGAAAAGGCGAGGATATTTCGCTTGAGGCACATGGCATGACACTTCCGTGCGTTGTAAAACCGTGTTGCGGAGGTTCCAGCGTCGGCGTTACGATTCCGAAAACACAGGAAGAATACGAAGCAGCAGTTGCAGATGCATTTTCTTATGAAGATGTGATCGTTGTGGAAGAATATATCAAAGGTCGTGAATTTTCAGTCGGTGTCGTGGACGGAATAGCCTATCCGATCATTGAGATCGCACCGATTGAAGGCTTTTATGATTACACGAACAAATACAAAGCCGGAAGCACCGTTGAGACCTGTCCGGCCGTTTTGACGAAAGAACAGACAGAGCAGATGCAGGCATATGCGGTGAAAGGGTTTAAGGCACTGCAGCTTGACAATTACGGAAGACTGGACTTTATGATGTCCAAGGACGGCAAAATGTACTGTCTGGAAGCCAATACACTTCCGGGCATGACACCGACCAGCCTTCTGCCGCAGGAAGCACAGGCACTTGGCATGGATTTTGCGGACCTCTGCGAGAAACTGATCGCTGTATCAGCAAAATAAAAGAACAGAGAGGTATTTTTAACATGAAAAATATGTCCCTTGAAAAAATAGCTCAGGCTTGCGGAGGTGTTTACCACGGAAGCGAAGAGATGAAACAGAGTATTCCCAGAACATTCGGTAAATGTTATTCTCGATAAACCTAAAGCTAAGAAAACTTTC
>OGXH01003415.1_pt1 | contig 10247 bp, 8 predicted proteins | sample 1576241 | NCBI WGS metagenome assembly OGXH01 (sample SAMEA3541529, study PRJEB24748) | human gut metagenome | biome: human gut; feature: human-associated habitat; material: faeces | place: China | collected 2012
CTGCAGCATCAGGCAGGCGTGAAGACCATTCATGAGATTTCTGCATGCAGGGATTATGAGGAATATCAGACCATGTCGGAAGCTAATTTCAATCTGGTGCTGCATCCGGAGGCGAGATTTGCGGCGGAAGATTTTCATGACAGGTTGAAGATTCCTTTTATCGAATTGACCCGATTGTATCAGATTGACAAGATCGGCAGCCAGTACAGAGCCTTCGGCAAGGTGCTGGGCGTGACTTTTGATGATCAGGCAGCGGCAGAAAGCGCACAGAAGGCAGTGGATGCCTTTAAGGCGCAGTATCCGGAGACTGCATTCGCGGTTGGGGAATGTATGAACGGCGATGCTTTCGAACTTTCCCTGGCATTGGTACGATACGGATTTAAGGTGCCTGAGATTTACGGCACCATCACCGCTGAGAACTTTATTTATATCAAGCAGCTGGCGGCTATAAGCCCTGAGACGAGGGTTTATTCCAACATGGAACCGACCATGCTGTATTATGATGGTGAGAATTCAGGTGTGAATATGGCCATTGGCAAGGATGCAGCTTATTATCATCAGAACTGCCCGAATGTCATGTGGAATCAGGACAGACAGCCTTATGGCTATGCAGGGGTTCGCAGATTGTTTGAGGCTTTGACAGAAGCAGAGAATAGATGGGAGGAACAGCCATGAAGGGATTAAGAAAATATCTGACACCTTTTGCACAACTTTTTTGGCAAATAAACATTTGACAAAATTGCAAAACTGTGATATAATAACGATTGTGATGTGTTTCCGTAGCTCAGCTGGATAGAGCGACCGCCTCCTAAGCGGTAGGTCGGGTGTTCGAATCACCTCGGGAACGCCATAATGTGGTGACAAAAAAAGATGTCTCCTGCGAAAAGCCCGAATATATCGGGCTTTTTTGCTACCCAAAGGTAAAAAAAACGAATGAAGGCGAAATGGGGTCTGTTTATGACCGAACAGAAAAAGAATACTATCATAACAAGCGGCATCGCTGTACTTGCCGTGATACTGGCATATTGCTTCCGAATTGTGGGCAGGGGCAGCTTCTACCCGATGCTGTTTTCCTATCTGCGCAGCTTTATTTATATCGGTCTGTTCGCCGCCTGGGGGCTCTCCGTCCGTCAGCGGATCGTGCAAAAGCAGGTGTGCAGGTTTATGACGGTCACCGCGGTACTGCTCATCATATGGATGGTAGTCCGTTCGGCAAAGTATTTTATATTCTGGCAGCCGGATGCCGTCCGTTACCTGTGGTATCTGTTCTATCTGCCCATGCTGTTTGTGCCTATGCTGGCGCTGCTGATCGCCATGTCATTGGGAAAGCCGGACGAATACAAATTTCCCAAGGGAATGTCGATTCTGTGGATCATCTCCGGCACATTGCTTCTGCTCGTGCTCACAAATGACCTGCACCAATTCGTATTTACCTTTCCGAAGGACGCCGCCGTGTGGACGGACAAAAACAATGGCTACTCGATAGGCTACTTCATTATTGTAGGCTGGCAGGTGCTGTGTGCCTTTGCCGCACTCGTAATTATGTTTTTCAAATGCCGTGTGCAAAAAGGAAGGCTCCACTTTCTGCCCATTGTTCCTATGCTGCTGACGATCGTTTACAGCGTGCTTTACTATGCGGGTGCGGATTGGCTGCTCCACTTGTTCGGCGATATTGCCGCATTCCAAAGTGTGATGTATATTCTGACCTTTGAGTTTTGCATCGCCTGTGGATATATACATTCAAACAGCCGTTATGTGGACTTGTTTGCCTCCTCTGTGGGCACATCGGCAGAGATCACCGACAAGGACTTTACCGTTCGGTATGCAGCTGTAAACACTGCGCCTATTTCAAAGGAAACGATGAAAAAAGCCGAGCAAAGCCCGGTCACGATGGGCGGCTTGACCGTTCACACCATGCCCATTGATGGCGGCTATGCCGTATGGACAGAGGATGTGTCGGCTTTGCGTGACATCAAGGAGGACTCCGAACTTCTTGCAGACGAGCTTGCCGACAGGAACGAAATACTCCGTTATGAATACAAGCGTGAAGCCAAGCGCCGCAAGGTGGAGGAGCAAAACCGCCTGTATGATCTCCTGCGTTCCGCTACGCAGACGCAGATCGACCGCATTGCAGAGCTCACTAAGGAATACCGCCGAATCTCAAGCACCGATCCCGACAGTGCCAAAACGCTCCTTGCCGAGATTGCCGTGCTGTGCAGCTATATTAAACGCCGCAAGCATCTGACGCTCCTTACCGACCGAGATATTAAAATAGCGGAAACGGAACTCCACCGTGCCTTCAATGAGTCCCTCCAAACGCTGAAGCTGTTGGGCGTCCGCAGCTCGCTCTATGTGGACGAGTCTCTTTCCATGCTCTCCGGCAAAACGGCGACTTCTGTATTTGATTTTTATGAATCGGTTATTGAAGCCGACATTTTGAATTTAACAGGCATACAGGTAAGTCTCATAAAGGCAAACGGCTTGCGCTTGTCACTGAATGTGTGCTGCAAAGCCGACCTTTCCGCTTTGGTAAGCGGAGACGGTATCCGCTGTGAAAAAGAGGACGACGAGGAATACCAGCACCTTGTATTTGAAGCGAAAGAAGGTGACAGGAAATGAGTGCATTTTCTTCCCTTTCTGAATTTTGGCAGACCATGCTGCCGTTTATCATGCTTGTGGAGATCGTCCTTGAGATCGGGCTGTTTATGTATCAGCTTCTTCGCAGCAATAAGCCGGTGCGCAGCCTGCTGAGTCTGGCGGTCATGGTGGTGATGATCCCGCTGCTATTCTCCGTTTCTCAGGCAGATCCCGATAATATCGGGGACGCATTTCTGCTGGACGCACCGTGGCTGATATTTGCCGCTGCCATTTTCCTTGCGGCAGTTCACTTTGCCATTGCTCTGCCGCGGGAATACCGCCGTAAAAAGAACGAGCTCTCACCGTTCTCCATTAAGGAAGCAACCGATAAGCTGCCTATGGGCATCTGCTTTGCCGACCCAAACGGCAGGATCATCCTATGCAACAACCGTATGCGCAGGCTCTCCTTTGCCCTTTGCGGCCACGAGCTGCAAATCAAAAGCGATATGGAAAATGCCTTGAGCGCGCCGGACAGATCCGTAACCGTCAAGGATGATTGCTACATCCTGCCCGACAAGACCGTCTGGCAGTTTCGCACACAAAATATCACCGTGGACAGCGATGACCGCTGGCAGCAGATAACGGCGCACAATGTAACCGAGCTGTATAACGGCTACCAAAAGCAAGAGGAAATAAATGAAGAACTGGCAGAAGTCAATCGAAAGCTCAGGAAGATGTACGCTCGCATGGAGAACGATGTCAAAGAGAAGGAAAGCCTTGACCTAAAGGTCTATATTCACGATACCATCGGGCGAAGCCTCCTGACCATCCGTGACATCATAGACAGCGGAGAAGATACCGAGCGAAAGCTTGAGGCGCTGCAAAATGCCATCGGTATGCTGGCAAGCAACCGTGTCACCTCTGTCAGCACAATGGACGAGGTAAAAAGAACCGCACAGCAGCTTGGCGTGGCTGTAAAAATCGACGGCTACCTGCCCCGTGATACCGCAGCCGAGGAGCTGACCGTTGCTGCCGCCAAGGAGTGCGTGACCAACTGCATCAAGCACGCAGACGGGAATGAGGTATATATCCGCATTGCCCAGCGTGGCGAACGCTATGATGTTACCATAACCAACAATGGCAAAATACCCACAGAGCCGATAAAGGAGGGCAGCGGCCTGTCAACGCTTCGCCGCAGTATTGAAAGCTCCGGCGGCGAAATGCATATTTCGCACAATCCACGCTTTGCTCTTCTGATTACGATTCCCGCAAAGGAGATGAGCCTATGATAAACACCATACTTGTAGAAGATGATCTATACATCCAAAAGCACTTTGTCGATCGTCTTGCGGCAGACGGCGAGTTTCATCTTGTCGGCGTTTTCCGTGACGCCTTTGAAGCGGAAAAGCACTGCGACGCCACCGTAAAGCTCGTCCTTATGGATGTGCAGACTCAGCATAAGCATTCCGGTCTTGCCGCCGCAAAGCGCATCAAAAAGGCTTTTCCGCAAATCAAAATCGTTGTGGCTACCTCGCTTGTCGATCCCGAAGTTTTGCAAAGAGCCAAAATGGGTGCTGCCGACAGCCTGTGGTATAAGGACCACGGAACAGAGGAGCTGATGAGCGTGGTAAAGCGCACCCTGGCAGGGGAAAAGGTATTCCCCGATACCTCTCCGGCCATTGAAATGGAGGGTACGATGTCCGATGTCTTCTCGCCACGGCAGTTAGACATCCTACGCCTTTATATAAAGGGCTTTACCTATCAGGAAATTGCCGATAAGCTGGGCATCTCCAAAAACGGCGTTCGCTGGAACCTGGACGATATGGTGGAAAAGAGCGGCTTTGAAAGCAGAGAAGCGCTGGTTGCAACCGCCATTGAAAACAAGCTCATGGTGATCACCTTAAAAGACGAGTAAGCAAAACTGAACCCCTTGGCTGTACGGTCAAGGGGTTTTTCGCGCCCAAAAGGCAAAAATCTTTGAAAAAATCGGAATTTTTCTTCTGTTACTGGCACAAGTGCCAGTGACAAACGCCAAAAAATCAGTATAATAGATAATGTAAGATTAGGATTGTGCTTTTAGAAGGTGGTGATGAATGATGAAAAAAATCGTTCTGGACATTCAAAGCGATATCCATGCGCACACCATGGAGCGAATGCTGATGCAAAAATTGGACGATTGCCAAGTTGTGATTTCCGAGTCGCCGGACGCAACCGCCGAGTGGTGCAAAACGCATCGACCGGATGTGCTTTTAATGGAGGTCAAGGCGTATTCGCCATGGATGTTCAAAGAACGAATGGCGATCCGTGACAAGGTAAAACGGAACACGGAAAGCTGTCGTGTCATTCTCTTTGTGGATGATGATACAGATGAAGATTTGACCGAAAAGGTACGGCAGGCAAAGCGCGAGGGTCTGATAGACGCTTTTCTCTTCGGTTCGGTATCCGAAAACTACTTTGCTTCGGTCATCGACAGTGTTTAAATCAGGCAACACAAAAAGCATAAAAATCTTCAAAATAATTATGAGGGAGGAATAATAGTATGACAAAAACGAACAAACGAAGGCGCGTCGCCAGCGTCCTGTTGGCGCTTGTGATGCTGCTCTCACTGATGCCGGGTCTGGAGCTTCCCGCCCACGCCTTTTGGGAGGACTACGACCAAGGCACAGATTGTATCTACTGCGACCACTACCACTGGGGAGAGAATATGTGCGACGGTTGTGGGTTCTGCACTGTTGACTGCAACTCCGACTGCTTCGCTGAATTCCACTGCAACGATTGTGGTGAGTGTCTGTTCAATACGCCATATTGGTGCGATCAATGCTACAAGTGCGCCGACTGCATGGAGGAAACGCACTGCTCCACCTGCGGCCTGTGCCTTGAGTGCTGCCGAGATAACTCCGAGAGCGGCGGCTGCCCGGACGGCGAGACCTGCATGGAAAGCCCCGAGTGGGACGAGCACATCTGTCAGGGCTGCGACGGCTGGGTCACGGATAAGGAGGACGAGGACGAGTTCTGCGAAACCTGCGAGATGTGCAAGGAGTGCTGCGAGGGCAACTCCGACTGCTCCGAGGGAATGTGCGCAATGGACACGGACTATGCGGATCACTTCTGTGAGGACTGCGGCCTGTGCTTCCACGACAGCGATCCCTGCGAGGACGGCTGCGATCAGCGCTGTAAGGACTGCTGCCGAGATGCCGTAAGCGCTATGGGCTGCGATCATGACGACTGGTGCTTCAGCGACTCTGATTTTGAGGATCATTTGAAGACGGAGCATTCCGGCGCCGGACATACCCACATAGCCTCAGCCACCTGGGCGGCTGACGGAACGCAGCACTGGCACCCCTGCCGCTATTGTGACGATAAAAAGCTGAATGCTGCCAACCATGAATTTGACGCCAAGGGCGTGTGCAAGGTCTGCGGCTACATCAGCGGCAGCTCCATCGTCATCAACCGCCAGCCGAGGGGCGTCAAGTGTAAGACCTCTATCTACGATGATTATAACGAAGAGCCGGAAAACGGCCTGCTGTTCTATGATAATAACCCGGTCACCTTCTCTGTTTCGGCAAAGAGCCTGAAGGGCGACGAATTGACCTATCAGTGGTATCGGAAGGATAATGAGAATCCTACGGTGGCGCCCTACAAGCTGCCGGAGAAAGATTACTATGTGGACGTGAACACCCCAACGCTGAGGCTGTCGGTTTCCGCCGAGGCCTGCATGGATGACTACTCCTACTACTGCGTCATCGGCAGAAAGGGCGACCCTTCGGACACCATGAAAACGGCGGAGGCAAAGCTGACTGCCACCCATGCCTACAGCCACAAGCAGGCGGGTGTGCGTGTGCCCACGGAGGAGAACCCCATAAAAGTACACCCAAATATTATTTACTCCACATTCTGCGGAAGCAGAATGTTTCTTTTCTCCGTAAGCCCTTTGTCAAGGAACTTGTAAAAGATGTGAATCTGCCTGTCCTCGTCCTTGCTTTCGGGACGATCACCAATCACGATGTACTCGATAAGCTCCAAACAAGTCTCACGGGTAAGCTCCTGAATATCGACATACTTCTTGATATTTTCAATGTATCTGTCAATATCCTTTTCAGCCTGTTCAGCGGTTTCGCACTTTTCTTTCAGTACAGCGACTTTCTCTCTCAGCATCTTCTGCTCATCAAGATACTGATTCAGCATTTTCACGCAGAGTTCTTCGGGTACAGTACCGAGGAGCTTTTCTTCATAGGTCTTACTGATAAGCGTTTCGAGCTGTGCAAGCCTTTTCTCACCCTCATGGAGTTCCTTGCTGTTATGCTGGCTCTCCGCATCGGCAGTAGCCTGTCTGCGTTTTCTAACGGCTTCACGGAGTGCGTCCTCGTCCTCAACGGCAAGTCGTGCCTTTGCTCTAATATCGTCAACAACAATCTGTGAAATTACTCTTTCCAAAATGGAATGAGGAGTGCAGCCGTCCATTCCGCTTCTAACATAAGTACCACAGCGATAGCTGACAGTCTCATATGTTCCACGCTTCTTAGAGGTGTGCATGGTTCTGTTCATTTTCATCTTGTAACCGCAGTCTGGGCAGTACATAAATCCTGACAGCGGAAGAATCACGCCTTCTTTTGTTGTCTTGCCGATACTCACCGATGCGTCAACCTCTCTAACCTTGTCCCACAGCTCTCTTGAAATGATAGGTTCATGATTATTTTCAATCACTATCCATTCCGACCTGTCCTTGCGTATCTGCTTGTGATTTTTGTAGGATACCGTTGTCACTCTCTGCTGTGCGAGATTTCCGATATAAATCTCATTGTTAAGAATGCCACGCACCATACAATCATTCCACAGATGTGAAGTCACAAGGGGATTATCTTTGCCTTTAAGCTGATAACGATGATCCGAGGGAGTTGCGATGCCGTCCTTGTTAAGCTGTATAGCGATCTGCTTCGGACTTAACCCTCTTGCCCTCTGCTCAAATATACGTCTTACGATAACGGCGGCATCTTCATCAATCAAGGGCGTATGCTTTTCATCATCTGCCTTGATGTAACCATAAGAAGCTGAAGCCGCCAGATACTTGCCCTGCCGAGAATTTGCTGCCATGACACTGCGTACCTTCTTTGACGTGTTGGCGGCGTGCCATTCGTTGAATAAATTCATCACAGGCATAAGATCCATTGCCGAACTGTTTCTGTCAAGCGTGTCTACATTGTCGCTCAGGGCGATGAAGCGGATATTGAATGAAGGAAAAATGTAATCTATATACTGACCGACCTCGATATAATTTCTTCCGAAACGTGAAAGGTCTTTACAGAGGATAAGATTTATCTTTCCCGACTTTGCATCATCAAGAATCTGCTTGATACCTGGTCTATCGAAACTTGTTCCCGAATAGCCATCGTCCTCGCATATCTCGATAAGATTCCACCCCTCCTGCTTGCTGACATATTCCGTCAGCATCTTCTTCTGATTTTCAATCGAAAGGGATTCGCCCGCACGTTCGTCCTCCTGCGACAAACGCACATAGATCCCGACATTGTAAGTAGTTTGCTTTGCCATAATAACTCCTTTCCAATCAAAGCAAACCATATTCGATGATACAACTATTATAGCGCAGAAAACCGAATATGGCAAGTCTTTTTTCAAAACTTTTTAGTTCTTTTCGGTTTTCTGAAACGCTCTTTTGAAAGCAAGTTCATAAAGCACCTTATCAAGGTCTTTTTCACCCACGAAATGACTTGTCACAGCATAACGCTGACCGTCCACTTCGTACACGGCTTTGCTGGTCGGCTTATCTTTATATCTCTCATTCAGCTCAGCCAAAGTAAATCCTGTATCTTTTCTTGGCAAGTGTCTCCTTTCCGCCTGCGATTATCTATCTCTACACGCAATGGCTTTTTGTTGCAGGGGCGTTACGCCTGCACAGGTGCTGTACGGAACGGCAGAGCCGTCCCTTACACAGCAATCGTTTTGTTGTCGGAATATATGTTACTCCGAATAGGAATGATCTGTTTCTGAAAAGCTCATCTGCTTAGCGTACTTTTCGGAATAGCTTTCGTCCGAGCTGTTGTCAGCATCGGCAGAACTATCGTCAGCCAGCTCACCAATCTGCTCATAGGTCATACCGCTTGCTGTCAGCTTGCCGATCAGCGTATGCTCCGCAGTCACAGCATCGAGAAGTGCCTGTCCCTCCGCACCGCCGTAAAGCTGTGAGAGCTTATCGTAGGTGTAGAGCTTGCTATCAATGATGACCTTGCGCCTGCGCTCCTGCACAGCTTTGATAGACTTTTCGTAGCTGTCGAGCTTTGCCTGATTCTCCGCAAGAACAGCATCCGTAATGATAACAGCGGACTTCTCATCAACCTCGGTCTTAGCTTTCTTACTCATTCTCATCACCTCCCAATGTATTGGATTTAGGGATAATACCCTATGCTAATATTATAGCATTCTCGGACAGCAAAAGTCTATTCGCATTGCGCAAGAAGTTGAGTGCGCCATAAAACTTCTTCATTCGTGAAATTGTTATGGGGAATTTTGCAGAAAGCAGACCGAGCATTGCAAATCCGAGCCATATCACATTGACTGCATACTGCATAGGTCACCATTTCTGATTTATTCAATACGGAGAATTATTATCACGGAGCAACTATTTTTATAAAAATCATGCCCGTTTCCTGATTGAACGTGCTTGTATATATAGAGGGGGTTTTATCCGAGTGCCGCCGTGACCTATTCACATTCTGTATAGAAATATGCTGTTGAATTTAGGCACAAGGGAGAACCGTCATGAACAAAGTGTAAACTTTTCTGAAAAACAACGCCATTTTCTCAAAAACACCGGTAGAAAAGTGAAGGGCTTTGACGTTGTGACGATCACACGCACCCCTGCATATCATTTTCATCATAAAATTTTTCTGCGGTATACTTAACGAAGCGGTCAATAATTTGGTATTAACTTATGGGAGCATATTTCATAGGACTGCCGCCCAGACTGCGCAATAACTGCGCTGAGCCAGTTTACAATTTCAAGAGTGATGATATTGAGTGCATCACGCAGGAGCGTGAGCGAGTATGACCGCCGACCTAAGCGGCGGAGAGTTTAAGTCGCATAGCTCCAAATTCGCTGACGGAGCATCGAAAGCCTGAGTGATATGAAAATCCCACAGGCTGGAAAATAGCGCTACAGCGCAACAAAAATAACAAGCATTGTATTTTGCGCCGCACAGCGAGCGAAAATACCAAATGCTTGTTAGGGACACCCCAAGCCCCGAAACGACCGCACAGCGGTCAAGAAAATCGGCTAACGCCGAAATACAAACAAAGGAGACACCACTATGAAAACCGAGAAAAAGAAGCGTGGAAGACCGCCCAAACACAAGGCTATGGAGTTTGAGGGTATGACCTACGAGGGAGCAATCAATCACGCACTTGACAAAGAGGTCAGAGCCGACCTTGACAAGTGCCTTGCCGACAAGGACGAGAGCCAGCTTACCGACGATGAACGCAAGTACCTGAAACGCAAGAAGGAGAAGAAGTCCTACACCCTCAATGTTCGTTTCACCGAATCGGAAATGCAGGACATTCTTTCCAAGTGTGAGCAGTACGGTTACAAGAACAAGACCGAGTATATCCGTGATTGTGTTCGGGCGAGGGTTGATCTCACGCCCGACCGTTCCGAAATT
>OGXH01003419.1_pt1 | contig 10232 bp, 6 predicted proteins | sample 1576241 | NCBI WGS metagenome assembly OGXH01 (sample SAMEA3541529, study PRJEB24748) | human gut metagenome | biome: human gut; feature: human-associated habitat; material: faeces | place: China | collected 2012
CGGCGGGCACGATTACAAATACGGAGCTTGCACTTGTTATCAGTAATAAGCCGGGAGCATATGCCTTAGAGCGTGCGAAAAAGGCAGGAATTTCTTCTGAAGTCCTTGTTCCCAAAGATTATGAGAATCGAAACGCTTTTGGAGAAGCACTGATTCGTTGTTTAAATGACAAACAGATTGATTTAGTTGTATTAGCCGGGTATCTTGTGATTTTGCCGGAGAATTTTGTAAAAGCGTTTGAGGGACGTATTATAAATATTCATCCGTCTTTGATTCCGTCGCATTGCGGTGCCGGATATTATGGACTCAAAGTGCATGAAAGTGTTTTGGCAAGAGGAAATAAAGTGACGGGGGCAACGGTTCATTTTGTTGATGAGGGAACTGACAGTGGCCCGATTATTTTACAAAAAGCAGTAGAAGTGCTTGATGATGACACGCCGGAAGTATTGCAAAAGCGTGTGATGGAACAGGCAGAATGGAAAATTCTTCCGGAAGCAATTGATTTAATTGCCAATGGTAAATTAGAAATTGTGGATGGAATTGTAAAACGTAAATAACAGTTAGGAGGATATCTCGTGAAAGTTCTTATTGTAGGAAGCGGTGGCCGTGAACATGCCATTGCAGCAAGTGTAGCAAAAAGTAATCAAGTGGAAAAAATATATTGTGCGCCGGGAAATGCCGGAATCGGACAGATTGCAGAATGTGTTGATATTACCGCAATGGAATTTGACAAACTGGCTGATTTTGCAGAAAAAAATCAGATTGATTTGACGATTATCGGTATGGATGACCCATTGGTAGGCGGTGTGGTTGATGTGTTTGAGGCACGTGGACTCCGTGTATTCGGACCGAGAAAAAATGCAGCGATTATCGAAGGATCCAAGGCATTTTCAAAAGATTTGATGAAGAAATACAACATTCCTACGGCAGCCTATGAGAACTTTACGAATCCGGATGAGGCACTGGCTTATCTTGAGACGGCAAAAATGCCAATTGTTTTGAAGGCGGACGGGCTTGCACTTGGAAAAGGTGTTTTGATTTGCAACAACTTAGAAGAAGCAAAAGCCGGTGTTAAGACATTGATGTTAGACAAGCAGTTTGGTGATGCCGGAAATGAAATTGTAATTGAAGAGTTTATGACCGGACGTGAGGTATCTGTGCTTTGTTATTGCGATGGTACACATATCAAACCAATGACAAGTGCACAGGATCACAAACGTGCCAAAGATGGTGATAAGGGATTGAACACCGGTGGAATGGGTACCTTTTCACCAAGTCCGTTTTATACGGATGAGGTTCAGAAATTCTGTGAAGAAAAAGTATATCAGCCTACGATGGATGCGATGAAAAAAGAAGGCAGAGATTTTGTTGGGATTTTGTTTGTCGGATTGATGCTTACGGAAGATGGACCAAAAGTATTAGAGTACAATGCCAGATTTGGTGACCCGGAGGCTCAGGTCGTTCTTCCGCGTATGAAAAATGATATTATTGATGTGATGAATGCCTGCATCGATGGTAAACTCGATGAGATTGACCTTCAATTTGAGGACAATGCAGCGGTTTGTGTTGTACTTGCTTCCGATGGTTACCCGGAGCATTACGAAAAAGGCAAAGTAATCACAGGTTTTGAAAACTTTGATGGTAAAGATGGTTATTATGTATTCCATGCCGGCACGAAACTTACGGATGAGGGCATCGTGACAAATGGAGGCCGCGTACTTGGTGTGACGGCAAAGGGAAAAGATTTGAAAGAGGCAAGAAAGAATGCTTATGAAGCAACAAACTGGATTGATTTTTCAAATAAGTATATGAGACATGATATCGGAAAAGCAATTGATGAGGCGTAAAACGCTTTACAATAAATAAAAAAGGAGAGAATTTATGTATTCATTTGATGAGGTAAAAAATGCCGATCCTGAATTGGCAAAAGCAATGGAACAGGAAACCGGTCGTCAGAATGACCACATTGAGTTAATCGCTTCAGAAAACTTTGTCAGCAAAGCCGTAATGGCTGCCATGGGAAGCACACTGACAAACAAATATGCAGAAGGTTATCCGGGCAAACGTTATTATGGCGGATGCCAGTATGTGGATATTGTAGAAGATTTAGCGAGAGACCGCGCGAAGGAGTTATTTGGATGTACTTATGCAAATGTTCAGCCACATTCCGGTGCTCAGGCAAATATGGCTGTATTCTTTGCTTTGGTTAAACCGGGTGAGACAGTTATGGGAATGAACCTTGACCACGGCGGACATCTTTCTCATGGAAGCCCGGCAAATATTTCCGGAACCTATTATCACATTGTACCGTATGGTGTGAATGACGCAGGATTTATTGATTATGACGAGGTGGAGCGCATTGCCAAAGAATGCAAACCGAAAATGATTATTGCCGGTGCAAGTGCTTACTGTCGTAAGATTGATTTCAAGAGATTCCGTGAAATCGCAGATGAAGTTGGTGCTTATCTGATGGTAGATATGGCTCATATTGCTGGACTGGTTGCTTCCGGTTATCATGAAAGCCCGATTCCATATGCTCATGTAACGACAACGACAACACACAAAACACTGCGTGGACCTCGTGGCGGTATGATTCTTTCTTCTGAAGAATTTGCCACAGAGCATAAGTTAAATAAAGCAATTTTCCCTGGTATTCAGGGTGGTCCTTTGATGCATGTGATTGCTGCTAAAGCACTTTGCTTCAAAGAAGCATTAGACCCAAGCTTTAAAGAGTATGGAAAACGTATTATTGATAATGCACAGGCTCTCTGCAAAGGATTGCAGAAACGCGGCATTGATATTGTTTCTGGTGGTACGGACAATCACTTGATGTTAGTTGATTTGGCTGCCAAAGGTCTGACTGGTAAAGAGGTAGAAAAATGGTTGGATGATGCTAATATCACAGCAAATAAGAATACAATTCCAAATGATCCACAGTCTCCATTTGTAACGAGTGGTATTCGTCTGGGAACAGCAGCGGTTTCAAGCCGTGGCATGAATCCGGATGATATGGATCAGATTGCTGAGGCAATTGCAATGCTGATTGATGACCATGAAGCAAATACAGAAAAAGCAAAGGCAATTGTTAAGGAATTGACGGATAAGTACCCATTGTACTAGAATCGTGTGCAATATTTTTATAGAACAAAACAGTAAGTCTGGGCGTATCTGCCCAGACTTATGATTTACGAGGAGTGATTCGATGCAGGAAGCAAAAAAGACGGCAAACCGTATACTGGCGGAGAAAATGATTGAGAAATTAAAGTTACGCCGGATGGAAGGATTTTATGTAGAAACAAAAGAAGAAGCATTAGCACTTGTGAAAGAAAAGTTTCTTACACAGGGGAAATCGGTTTGTTATGGAGGCTCTGTTACCTTACAGGAAACCGGGATTATGGACTGGCTGAAAGAAAGTCCCTGCGATGTAATCGACCGCACCGCATTTTCTACGCCGGAAGAGGAAAAAGAAATTAAGGCAAGAATGATTAATTCCGATTATTTTCTTATGAGTACAAATGCGATTACCACAGACGGTGAGCTAATTAATATTGATGGCAGGGCAAACCGTGTGAGTTTTCTCTGTTACGGACCGGAGAATGTGATTGTTATTGCAGGTATGAACAAAGTGGTAACGGACGTGGAGTCCGGTCTGAAACGGGTTCGTCTTACTGCCTGCCCGCCAAATGCAGTCCGACTGAACAAAAAAACACCTTGTGCAGTAAATGGTATGTGTGGAAACTGCTACGGTGAGGACTGTATCTGCAGTCAGTTTGTAGTGACAAGGCGCAGTGGAGTGAAAAATCGAATTAAAGTTATTTTGGTTGGAGAAGAATTAGGATACTAGAGAGTGAGAGCATGGCAAAACGAGTTTTTATAGCAGAGAAACCAAGTGTGGCGCAGGAGTTTGCCCGCATATTAAAGGTAAATGGAAGACGGGGAGACGGATATCTTGAGTCGGAAGATACGATTGTGACTTGGTGTGTTGGTCATTTGGTGACGATGAGTTATCCGGAAGTTTATGACGCCGCTTTGAAAAAATGGTCGTTAGACACCCTTCCTTTTTTACCGGAGAAGTTTTTATATGAAGTAATTCCCGGTGTGAAAAAGCAGTTTGATACGGTCAGTTATCTTTTGAACCGTGAGGATGTGGATACCATTTACATCTGTACCGACTCCGGGCGGGAGGGTGAATACATTTATCGTTTGGTAGACCAGATGGCGCAGGTTTCTGCTAACAAAAAGAAACTTCGTGTGTGGATTGATTCCCAGACGGAAGAAGAAATATTACGCGGAATCCGCGAGGCAAAGCCGATGGCTGAATATGATAATATTAGCAGTTCGGCTTATTTGCGCGCCAAAGAAGATTATTTGATGGGAATTAATTTTTCACGTGTTTTGTCTTTGAAATACGGATTTTGGCTGAATGATACGTTAAAGGGGCAGAAGTGGACGTCAGTGTCTGTTGGACGTGTGATGACTTGTGTACTTGGCATGGTGGTAAAGCGTGAAATGCAGATTCGTGATTTTGTCAAAACGCCATTTTACCGTGTGATTGGCAATTTTGAGTTACAGGGCAAAAAATTTCAGGGAGAATGGAAGGCGGTAGAAGGCTCGAAATACTATCAGTCACCGGCTCTTTACAAAGAAAATGGTTTTAAAGAAAAGGAAAATGCGCTGGCTCTGATTGATTCTCTGATGCAGCCAGAGCCGGTTTTATCGGAAATTGAGCAGGTCGCAAAGAAGAAGGAAAAGAAGAATCCGCCTCTTTTATTTAATCTGGCGGAACTTCAGAACACCGCCTCAAAACTTTTTAAAATTAGTCCTGATGAAACACTTTCGGTTGTTCAGGAACTTTATGAGAAAAAGTTAGTAACGTATCCGCGTACCGATGCCCGTGTTCTTTCCAGTGCGGTGGCAAAAGAAATCGGGAAAAACTTAAATGGACTGCAGGGGTATCCTATGACGGCATCTTTCCTGCCTTATATTTCGCAAAACCAGACGTATAAGGGACTTGAGAAAACACGGTATGTAAACGACAAACAGATTACCGACCACTATGCAATTATTCCGACCGGTCAAGGATTAAGTGCACTTTCACGTCTGGGAGAGTTACAGACAAAGATGTATGAAGTAATTGTCCGCCGTTTTCTTAGTATCTTTTACCCACCTGCGGTATATCAGAAGCTAAATGTAACGGTAAAGGCCGGAGAGGAACGTTTTTTTACATCAACAAAAGTTCTTTTGGAAGAAGGATTTTTGCCTGTTACCCAGTATTCTTTTACGAAAAAGAAGAATCCGGAAGAGGTTCTATCGGCAGAAGAAAAAGAAGAGGAAAAAGAGGAGAGTTTTGACTTAAAAGAGGTACTTAATCTCTTAAAAAAAGGCACCTCTGTTTCTCTCACCGAATGTTCGGTAAAAGAGGGGGAGACTTCTCCGCCAAAACGGTATAATTCGGGTTCTATGATTTTAGCAATGGAAAATGCCGGGCAGCTTATCGAAAATGAAGAACTGCGAGAGCAGATTAAAGGAAGCGGCATTGGCACAAGTGCAACGAGAGCGGAAATTTTGAAGAAGTTGTTTTCCATTGAATATCTGAATCTGAACAAAAAGAATCAGATTATTACACCGACGCTAAAGGGCGAACTTGTCTATGGCATTGTATTTTGTTCCATGCCGGAAATGATTTCGCCGAATTTGACGGCAAGCTGGGAGAAGGGCTTAACCGGCGTGGCGGACGGCTCAATCAGCGAGGGTGACTACATGAAAAAACTCGAAGCCTTTGTGCAGCAGGTGGTACAGCGTGCAAAAGGCGGCGATTATCGTGCAAAACTGAATTCTTTTTATCGTTCGGTGCAGCCTCATCATGCAGGGGAAAACAAGAAAAAGCGAACCACGAGAAAGAAGAAAACGACGAAGGCGTAAAGTGAAAATGGAAAGGAGACATAAGATGAGAGTGAAAAGCAAAAAAAGACAGCGGATATGGATTTTCTGTTTGATTATTTCATTTGTGTTTCCTTATGTGCCGGGGAGCGTGTCGGAGGCATCGATTATAAGTAATGAGGAATGGAGTTATGAAATAAATAACGGCTCGGTAACGATATACAAGTATTTAGGCGCTGGGAGTGAGGTTACGATACCGGATCAAATAGATGGATATCCGGTAACGCAACTGGTAAATTCTGCATTTAGTTCAAATGATAATATTACAAAGGTGATTTTTCCTGATACAATTACAAAAATAGGAAAGTATTGTTTTTCCTATTGCAGAAATCTTGAAGGACCTCTTGTTTTGCCGAAAAATTTAACAAGCTTGGGTGAAAGAGCGTTTGAATTTTGCAGCTCATTAAATGGAGATTTGGTAATTCCGGATGGTATAACAGAAATAGAATCACAGGTTTTTTGGGGAGCAGGTTTTGATGGAGTCCTTACGCTGCCAAGTAATTTAAGAAAGATTGGTTATGAGGCGTTTCGAAGCTCAGGTTTTAGTGGAACATTAGTGCTTCCTCCCAATTTAAAAAGTATTGGTGAGGCTGCTTTTTATTGCACAGACTTTGAGGGAACCGTTACAATCCCAAATTCAGTTACCAGTATAGCAAAGGATGCATTTTATAATTGTAACAACATTACTCGGATTAATTTGTCTAATCGAATAAAGACCATTGAACAGGGCTCTTTTTGTACATATGGAATGAAGGAAATTTATATACCAAAATCGGTGACAACTATTTCGCGGGTTGCCTTTCGCGATGGACAAATCATAAAGATATTTGGGTATAAGGATAGTTATGCGGAAACTTATGCATTGGAGAATGGTTATGAGTTTGTCGATGTGGAGGCGGCAGAACCAGCAGAAACACCGACTACGGTGAACAATCCTATTGTAGCTGACGGGTACACCACATGGGATTGTGTGTACTTTGGTAATTACTGGCAAAGCGATACGAATCGGGATGGCACTGCGGATCAAAAGGATGACAAACAGCCGATTAAATGGCGGGTATTATCGGTAGATGGTGATGATGCTTTTTTGTTGGCAGATAAAAATCTGGATAGCCAAGCTTATCATACAAGTGAATCCTATGTTTCGTGGGAAACCTGTTATTTACGGGAATGGTTAAATTATGCATTTCTCTATGCTGCCTTTTCTACAGAGGAACAGAATGCAATTCGCCTAACAAGTGTTTATACACCGCCCGAATATGGTTTTGAGAAAGCCTGCACAACGGAAGATTATGTATATCTTTTATCACTTGATGAAGTTCAAAATCCAGCTTATGGATTTGATTGCGAAGAGGGTGAAGAAATAAAAAAAAGAGAATCCAGAAATACACAGTTTACAAAAAATCGTGGAGGCTGGACATCAACGGCTGAGGCATTTGGGGGAAATGGAACATGGTGGCTTCGAAAAGGTGGACCGACTAAAAGAATTCCTATTGTGTTTAGTACTGGTAGTACTAGCAGTGCAGGTGATAGAGCGCATTATTCCGTGCATGAGAAAGTGCCGGTTATACGTCCTGTGATTCATATAAATCTTTCATCCGGTCTCTGGAAATGGGCAGGTAAAGTACGAGTGTACGATGAAATGTGCGAGCCAATTATTACGCCGGAACCGACCGAGATTCCAGCAGAGACACCAACTCCTAAACCAACGGCGACAGCAACACCAACGGTAAAACCAACAGCAACGCCGACCCCGACCCAAACGGCAACGCCGACCCCGGTACCGACGGCAACGCCGACCCCAGAACCAACGGCAACGCCGACTCCGGTACCGACGGCAACGCCAACACCGGAACCGACGGCAACGCCGACTCCGGTACCAACGCCAACACCGACCCCGACGTCAACACCTGTGCGGGGTGCAGAAAAGCCAACAAATGCACCAATTCCAAAGCAAATTCGTGCGTGGCGGTTAAAGGGAGGAGAAGCTGCTATTGCGTGGAAAGTGGTGCCACAGGCATCTCAGTTTGAGGTGTATCGCAGCAGCAAAAAGAACGGAAATTATAAAAAAATAGCCGTTTTGCAAGGGCAGGTGACGCATTATCCGGATAGCAGGACAAAGCGGAATAAATACTATTTTTATAAAGTGAGAGCCCTATATCAGATAAACGGAAAAAGCGAATGGAGTGCGTTTTCCAATACAGTGAAAACGAAACGGACACTCTTACGAAAACCCAAAGTCAGAACAAGGAAAAGTAAACATATTTTGACGCTTACTTTTCAAAAGTATGAGGGAAGATATATAGATTTATATGTGGGGAAAAAGGGACGAAAAATGAAAGCGGTAAAACTGAAATCCAAGAGAATCAAAAAAACTCTGCGATTGCAGTATGCAGTTAAAGCGAAAAATGTATATTTGTATATCCGCACGTATCTGGGACATGGGAAGAAAAAGAGGTACAGCAAATTTGTGAAGAAAAAAATTAAGTAAATGGTGATGGTAATGGAGCAGCAAAACCAAATAAATAATCAATTTCTCCCTGTACACACAAAGTTGCAGGAGCGCTATGAGATACTTAAAGTGAACGGCGAGGGCAATTTCGGTATTACTTATATTGGCTGGGACTGCCTGCTGGAAAGTAAAGTAGCAATCAAAGAATTTTTTCCGGTCAGCCGCGTAAGACGTGATGTATCGAAGGGAGAGACGGAAGTTTATGTTTTTCAGGAAAAGGAATATGAACAGATTCTTGAAAAATATTTGGAAGAAGCGAGAAAACTTTCAAAACTGAATCAAATTGATGGAATTGTGTCTATTCGTGACTTCTTTTATGCGAACCATACGGCGTATATTGTGATGGATTACATTGAGGGAACCAGTATAAGAGATTATATTCAGGAGAATGGAACCGTATCAGAGCATGAAGTTAAACAAATGCTCAAACCGATTTTTAGCTCATTGTCGAAAATCCATGAGCAGGGAATTATCCACCGGGATATCAGTGCCGATAATATTATGATTACGGATGATAATCGTGTGATTCTTGTGGATTGTGGATCCTCCAGCCAGATTAATCTGGATGAAGATAAAAGCATGACGGTAATGATAAAACGTGGGTATTCGGCACCGGAACTTTACCGGAGTCATGGGGAACAGGGTCCATACACCGATGTTTATGCCGTTTGTGCAACCATTTATTATATGCTTACGGGAAAATCTCCGGATGAAGCAATTGACCGGATTTTGGAAGATGAAACAGAGTCTTTGGTGAAAATGAAGGGCGTGCGTTCTTCCAAGAAATTTCGCCGGAATGTTATGAAGGGGATTTCCCTAAAAGCAAAAGAGCGTTTTGCCACGATGGAGGAATTGGAAAATGCTCTTTATGTTGATAAGAAAAGGGGCAGGGTGCTTGTCGGTTTGGCTGTTATTATACTTGTCGGGTTGCTTGGAACATTTCTTTTCAACTTCCCAAAAGAGAAAGTGGCAACTGATCCGAAGGAAAAAACAGAAGCAGTGACGAAATCGCCGGAGCCGACACCACAGATGTATAAAATGATTTCAGGAATCAGAAAAACAAAGCAGGAAATTTTAGAAACACTTCCCGGATTAAAGGAAAAGGCAGTTACTGTGACATGGAAGAGTTCTTATGATGAAAATTTCCCAAAAGGGTTTGTAATTGCACAAAGTATTCCGGTGGATGCATCATATTCGAAAGAAAAAACAGTTCATGTAATCTTCACGTTAAGCAAGGGAGTGAAAAAGGTTATGGTTCCATCTGTTGTGGGAATGAACTACAAAGAGGCAGAAAAGAAAATAAAATCCAAGGGATTTACTTATAAAATTGTTTGGAAGGAAAAGCTAAATGGCAAGGCGTATGTTGTGCTGTCGCAAAGTGTAAGAGCAGGAACAAAAAAGCGAAAAAAAACATGCATCAAACTTACAGTATGCAAAAGCATAACACCAAAGCCGACGACAAAACCAACGAAAAAGCCGAAAAAATATGATGGTGTAATAACTTATTAAGGAGCATGATATGTCACTTGAAAATGCATTAAAAGATTTTTTAAATAAAACAGATTTTGTCCGGTTTGATACCTTTTTTACAGGATTCATGCTAGGCGTTCCAAAAGACTGTTATACGGAAGAGGAAAGGAAACAAGCGTGTTCTCTTTTTCGTGAGAAGACAGATAAGAGAGAAATCGCTTCTTATCCGACCATTCGTAAGTGGTTTGGTTTAGGCCCCGAAATGGACGGTTTTACGCTTTGCAAAGAAATCCGCAGATACAGCGATGTG
>OGXH01003421.1_pt1 | contig 10230 bp, 13 predicted proteins | sample 1576241 | NCBI WGS metagenome assembly OGXH01 (sample SAMEA3541529, study PRJEB24748) | human gut metagenome | biome: human gut; feature: human-associated habitat; material: faeces | place: China | collected 2012
CCATTCTCCACCGCGGCCTTCTTTTCTTCCTCCAGCTTCTTGACCTGCTCCTGCAGCTCCTCGATCTGCGTCTCGGCGCCCTTCGCCGCCTTCTGCGCCGCGCCGAGCTTCGCGCCCAGCACGATCACCACGATCAGCAGCACGAACACCGCTGCGACCAGGCACAAAAACATCACATACAGCGGATTGCGCTTCGGCGCACTGTGATTCACACGACGACCTTCCATGGAAAAGCCCTCCTTATCTTCTCTTTATTATCTTATTGTACCGAACCGGGACGTATTATGTCAAGCGTTTGATAGCTTAGACGCAAAAAATGTTGATTTACACTGCTAATAGAACACCTCGGCCCGAGGTGAACACATAAAATCTACATCTGAAAGTGAGTGTGAAATCAATGAAAATTCGTATCTGTGGCAAGCGCGTTATGAAGGGCAATAGCAAGAAAACTGGCAACCCGTATCACTTCACCGAGGTGCATTTTCTCGGCAGCAATCCCGATGTTGAGGGCAGCACCTGTGAAACTGCCATCATTCAGGCGGAAATGTGCGCCCCCGACGCTATCACGGTCGGCAATTCGTTCGACCTTGAGTACAACAAGGATGGTCGTGTCGTCTCGTTCGCACCCTGCAAGTAAGCGGGAAAAACAGTCGTTTTTCTACTGTGAGCATCCGTGCCCCGATTATGCGTCGGAGTATTGCGTGATTTGCTGTCCGCATAGACCGTGGTGCTATCTCATGCGCGAAAATCCCCCGGCTTCAACGCTCCAGCGTTGAGGAAAGTGCAGGGGGGCAGTATTACCCCCCTGCACTTCTGTAAATTGTAAATCCTTGACATTTTTTGTCAATCGTAAGTAGGTGCTATTATGGCTCAATCCCGCAAGTGGTTGATTACCATAAACAACCCCCTTGAGCATGGCTTCGACCATGCTCGCATCAAAGCGGCAGTCAATGACCTGCCCGCTCTCCTGTACTGGTGTATGTGCGACGAAAAAGGCGACGAGTGCGAGACGCTACACACGCACGTCTATTTCGTGTGTGAGAATGGTCTGACGCATACGCAGGTCGATGCCCGTTTTCCGTCTTTCCATCGTGACATAGCCCGTGGCAAGTCCTCGGAAAATCGCGCCTATGTCCTCAAGGACGGCCCGAAATTCAATAAGCAGCCGGACGGCTCATACTCCTACAAGGACGCGGGCGGTCATTTACACGAGGGCGTGAATTTCTCCGACACCTTTGAAGAGGGCGGCGAAATGCCCGTCGAAAGACAGGGCAAGAGCCGCGATGCCGATATTATCGTCGGCATGATAAAGGAGGGCGCGTCCAATGAGGAAATCGTCAACGCCGTTGCTTCTGCTTATCGTGACCTTGAAAAGGTGGAGCGGGTCCGATCCATGTACCGTGACGCGATGTTCAAAAACTCGTGGCGCGATCTTGAGGTGACCTATATTTTCGGCAAGACCGGCAGCGGCAAAACGCGCGGCGTAATGGATGCATACGGCTATGAAAACTGCTATCGCGTCACCGACTACAAGCATCCGTTCGACACTTATGACGGACAGGACGTGCTTATTTTTGAGGAATTTCGCGGCTCTCTCAAGCATGGCGATATGCTCAACTACCTTGACGGCTATCCGTTGTTGCTCCCATGCCGCTACTTCAACCGTCAAGCCTGCTTCACCAAGGTATTCATCATCACCAATATTCCGCCTGACGCACAGTATTCTAATGTGGACGCAGAGAGCCGCAATGCTTTCTTCCGTCGCATCCATAAGGTCGTGGAGTATAAAGCCGATGGCGGTACATTGGAGTACAATGGTATACAAGCCTATCTTGACCGTTACAGGTGGGCGGATGAAATGATACATACGCCGCCGCAAATGATTTTATAGTCTCCTTTCCTGCCCCCGTTCGTTCATCGGACGGGCGGGGGCGTCTCTCCTTGAATCTACACTTTCAAAACGAGGTATTTTATGGAAGCAACTGAGCCTTTCGTCGTTTATACCGGTTCTGATTATTCGTCGGAGTTCTCGGCAATTTCTGAACAGCTTTCTGAAATTGAATCCGGTCTGCATGAGATTATTTCTGTCGCTGCTGATGTTGAGGGTATTTTTATCTTTTTCGTCGTTGTCGTTCTCTGTCTTTTTGTCTATAAATTCTTCCGTATCTTCTTCTGATTTTCATATCGCGGGCTGGTGTAGAGGTCGCACGCAAGGCTCTGAATCTTGAGATGGCAGTTCGATTCTGTCGCCCGCAACCATGGGATTTTTCCCACTCGTGTACAAATCTTTTACGAAAGGAGTGCTGCTTTCAGGACGTCGCTGCTGCCGCCACCACTCTGTCCGGCATCGTGACCAGCTCCATGCTGTCTGGTGTTCTCGACGAGATCGTTGGTCTGCTTCCCGTTGTCATTCCCGTGATGATTGGCTTCATTGCTCTGCGCAAGGGTCTTTCCTTTGTCATGGGTATGCTCCGCGCGGCCTAACGCAAAGGGCGAGGGGCTTTACGCTCCCCGCCCTATTTCTATCTTGTGAGGTGATTTTCCTTTGAAAAAGTTTACGCATAGATTGCTGCCCCTCGCCCTCTGCTTCACGCTTACCCTCGGCGCGTTCGCGTACCGTCCGAGCGAAGCTAAGGCTATCGCCGGCGTGGATGATGCCGTGGTTATTGGCGCTTTGCTCTCGGCCTTTGCCGGTGGCTGCGGCCTTATCTTCTCCAATAACGGCATGACGAGCAGCGAATTGGCGCAGGGCCTGACCAACAAATGGAACGAGTTTAAGGCTGCTGTGCTTAAAACTGATACGACCTTTGCAGGCTGGCTTGGCTATGAAGATATGGATGCGCTTCTGCAAGCGATTGTCCTTTCGGGCGGAAATGCTTTGACAGTCCCTCGTTTGGTCGCTCGAAAATTCGCGGATTTTACAAATTGGCTTACACAGAATTTAGGCGTATCTGCCGGTAGTGAGCAAAAGCCCGTTTTTTCATCCTCTGGTGTAGCAAATTGTCGATATCTCGTCTATGACAGTAGCGTTAGAACGTATGTTTACAGTGGAGAAAGTAGAAGCGTTGTCCTCACTCGTGTTTCTGCAAGTGACTATAGCGATTATATTTACGATTTTGAGTTAGGTTCTCCGGTTTATTCGTATGCGGATTTTGTGTCTGCACCGTCTGTCGGTATTACTTTTGATGGTAAGAGTAGTGCAATGATTGCTTACGATAAGAATAACGGCGGCACTATCCGTGTCTCATTTTATCGCGGTACTCTTAATCTTTTTAGCAATAACTATTACAATGGTGGCGTTTCTCTTCGATACCTTACCGATGATAAATATAAAGTTATATATTTAGCTTCTCTTTCGGATGGTCTGGCTTTCTTACAATATGGCGTTCACGCCGTTGATGGTGTTGAGAAAGAATATGTTAGAGTCTTGGCTCCGTCTGATTCGCGTATTCGGTTTACTCCTGATGATGATTTAGAATCTCGCCTTTCTGTTTTTGCTCCGTCCTACTATAAAAATCCCACTATTGATTTGCCCGCCGAGGGGGAGGAAGCTGCAAAGCCTACCTTGTCCGGCGTCGGTGACGGCACGGCCACGACCATTGAGGATTTATTGCAGCAGATCCTCGCCCAGCTTCAAGCCAATACCTTAGCGCCAACTTTGACCGTGGACGGCACGCAGACAGGTGGTAATACCGGCACGGATGAGGACGCAAAGCCTTATCTGCCCTATATCCCGCAAATCTTCGAGAAAATCAAAGAGCTGCCCGGAACGCTCGCCAACATTTGGGAGACCGTCAAGGGCATTCCTGCCGCCATTGCGGAGAAGATAGGCGCTTTCTTTACCACGCTTTGGGGCTGGCTTCAAAACATCATTGACGCAATCACAGCTCTGCCCGCTGCCATTGCCGAGAAGATAGGCGCTCTTTTCAAACCGGATGAAGCGCTGCTTACGGAGATAACCGACACTTTCAAGGGTAAATTCGGCTTCTTCTCTACGTTGAAGCAGTTCGGAAATGACCTCTTCGGTATGACGCCGGAGACCGAGCCGCCCGTGATATGGGTGCATTTGGAGAACGCCGAAAGCAAGTTCGGCTACAATTACGGAGATAAGCAAAAGATTTTTGATATGACATGGTATCAAAAATATAAGGCTTCGGTGGATGGCCTGCTTTCCGGCTTCCTTTGGCTCGGCTATCTGTGGCTGCTCTTCAAACGTGCTCCCTCTATTCTTAACGGTATGCAGATGGACGAAGATTTGCGCCCGCCGCTGCTCGTCGGTGACGTTTCAAGTGCTCCTCGCCTTGGTGCTGGTGACCCCTCAATACATTACGGTGAGGGCTTTACATTCAGGAGTAAAGGGGGAAGACGCAAGTGATAGTAAATGCTGCGATTACGGCTATTTGGAATCTCGTCCATCCTATTCTTGACCGTGTTCCCGAAATTGGTATTGACTATGCTGGTATCTCGTCCTCGTCTATCTATCAATGGCTGCGTGCCGCACTCTACTTTCTCCCGATGAATACCGTCATTACCATTTGTGTCCTTTCCTTGGCTCTGTGGGTACTTCGCATGGTTATTGCATTTCTCCATTCCCTCTGGGCTTCTCTGCCTATCGTCTAACAGAAAAGCCGTCCCCGCGCTCTCGCGTGGGGACGGTCGGTTAAGATATGCGTATGTTGTATGTTGCGTACATCCAGACTTTTGTTTCGCCGGTTGGCTTCGATGGCGTTTCAATTACTGTCGTGTAATCTCCGGTTTCTCCTGATGCCAATTCAGAGGGTACATTGACGGTCTTTTCTGCAAGTACATTTTCAGCGGTGTCCTTGATGGTGAATGTGACAATGATGTTGTCGATTGTTTTGTTTGTGCCGTTGGTGATATATGCTTCTACGGTTGCTTTTGAATTGTCTCGTGCATAGAAAAAGCTTACTAAGTCTTTGCTGACCTTGCCGGTCGTAGCTTCATGCAAAACGCCTTGTGCGTCCGCTTGGACCTGCGGTGACTGTTGATTTCCTGTGGGCTGTGCGTTCTGCTTTGTTGCTGATTGTATTTGTGGCAATATCCCAAAATAGAGTATCAGGGCTGCAATGATAGCGAAAAGTATCGACCAGTCTTTCTTCTGCTTAAAGCCGCCATCCGGTATTTCTCTTCCCGTCTTGATACTGTCCATGTCCGAGCCTGCCGCATACCTCGGCTTGCGCTGGCTCTGCTGTCGATTAAAATAATCATCTGGCATTTCTTCATCCCTCCCATCTGTGATTGTAGCATAGGGCCTGTACCCTATGCAAGCCTGTATTTCTGCGCTTGCCCATCGTCTGATGCAAAATGCGTCCCCCCGCAGCGAGGGGCTCGGGGGACGCATTTTGCATACCGATTGGCACGCACACCTTGTCCCGCATTTTGAATCTACACTTTCAAAAAAGGAGTATTTCATGCCGACGAAAAATTATCGTATTACCGTCTCTCTTCCCGCCGATCTAACCTATTGGCTCATGGTCTATAAGAACAACTTTTCATTTCCTTCGGATGCTGCTGCTTGTCAAGCCCTGCTCTCCCGCGCTATCCGTGAATACCGGAAAGGAGTGATTGACAATGATTAAATCTCTCTTGCAAATGGTGTGGGAATTTGCAAAAATCCCGCTCTTCCTTTTTCTCGTGTTCTGCGTTGTGTTCGGCTTTCTCTGCCTTGTCTATGGTATCATTCTGTACCGTCGCGGTTATCGCTTTCAGCACGGTGAGCATCATGCTCTGAAAAAGTCCTCGTTCTTTAAGAGCTTCTTTTATCTGCTTCCGCATCAGTTCATGCTTGATATGTACGCCCGCAATCCTGAGTTCTTCACGCATCAGGGCTGTATCATCTTCACGGGCCGTCAGGGCAACGGCAAGACCATCGCCATGGCGCAGCAAGCTCTTGCGTGGCGCGAGGAATACCCCAAAGCAAAGTGTATCACCAATTTCGCCTTGCAAGGTCAGAGCCGAGAATTGAACGATTGGCACTTGCTCCTTGACTACAAGAACGGCATACAGGGCGTTATCGCCTGTATCGACGAGATGCAGAATTGGTTCAGCTCTAACCAGTCCAAAAACTTTCCGCCTGAAATGCTGGAAGTCATTACACAGAATCGCAAGAATCGCCGTGTTATCATGGGCACAGCACAGACATTTAATCGCCTGTCAAAGCCCATCCGGGAACAGGCTACCGAGGTGCGCCGCTGTACCACGCTCTTTGGCTGCCTGACCATCGTTCACCGTGTCGTGCCTGAGCTGGACAGCGAGGGCAACGTGGAGAAGTGGAAGCATCGTGGCTTTTATTACTTCGTCCATGATGAAAAGCTTCGTTCCTCTTATGATACATGGCGCGTCATTGAAAGTCTTAGCAAGAGCGGCTTTCAGCCCGCTCCTGTGGTTGTGCAATCCTGACCGCTCCCCATTCCTGCCGTTCTCGTTCCATGCGCTCTTTTTTCCCACGAAAAAAACTGCTTCTCCCTCGTCCTATTCCGATATGTTTAAGCCCCGCCCTTTCGGACGGGGCTTTTGCCTTATGCGTTCGTCGTGTACCCGTTGCGTCTCAACCATGCTTCGGCTTGGTAGTCCTTTACGAACGTCCTGCTCTTCACGTCAGCCTTGTCTCGGCTTTTGAGCATCTGCCCGCTCGCTGCCAGTATCACCACGCACAGCCTGTTGTGCTTCACCACATAGTTTACATACACAGCTTGCCCCTTGTCATTTACCCGCTTCATTTTCCTGCCCTTTCCCCCCGTATAGCCGTTAGGCCAGCTTTTGAAACTACACTTTCAATCCGTCTTATCTCAGAACTCTTTGATGATGTCCTGCGCGTTTCTTCCGTAGTAACCCTTGATCCATCTATCGGCAAGGATTTCAATGTCAGTGGTGCGCTCGTAGCGTACATCAATTAACAGCGTTTGCGTTGGCATCTTGACTGTCATATAGTAGCCTGTGCCATAGTGTTTGTTGTCGGCAGGAGGAACGAGGGTAAATGTAAGATTTTCGGTAAAAGGCTTGCCGTCGCAGGTCGTTCCTTTGACGGTAGTGTTCATAGTGTTGTAATCCATCTGCTCTGTCCTTTCCCCCCGTATAGCCGTTAGGTCAGCTTTTGAATCTACACTTTCAATCCGTCTTATCTATTGCAAAGATGATGCCGCATAAGCACCAGCTGACAGATGCCGCTAAAAGTATCTCCGTCATGCTCGCGCCTCCCACATCTGCTCCATGCAGTCCATGCACATGATACGGACATTCTTTGTCGCTCGGACGCTGTTCCCGCACTTCGGGCAAATCAGCTTTCGGGTGCTGCTCGGTCTGCGTTCCCCGCTTTGCGCTGTCGGTGTGCTGCTTGCCGCTCCGCTCCCTGCGATCCCTCGGAAGCCCGTGAAGCTGCTCCGTGCTATCCGTATCTCGTTCCAGCCCTTTTCCAGCGCATACGCTGTCAACCTGTCGTTGTCCTTGCCCTGTGTGTTCCAGCCGTAAATGCCTGCCTTGTAGCACATCAGCAAATGCTCCTCGGCAATCTCCTTGAACTTCCCGTTGTGGTACTTGCCCCCACGGCTGACCTCCTGAATCCCGTTTTCACGGCAGTAAAGATGCACCATCTCATGGATGAGCGTGTCCAGCACTTCCTCGATTTCCACGTCCAGCGCTTCGGCGGCTATGTTCATTTCATAGGTGTCCCCGTCCTTGCGCTTCCAGACCTTTCCCACGCTGCAATGACCGTATGTCCCCGGCTTGCTCTGCACCGTGATAATAGGCGTCGGCAGCTGCCCGCCCCACAAGTCGAGGTTGAGCGTGTTGTACATCTTTTCGAGTTGACCGACCGCGCGGCTCATTTTCGTTGTCTCTTTCATGTCTCTATATCCTCTCTTGACTTTCGTCGTTCTCTCCTGTATCCTGTAGGTGCTGGCGGTTTTGATAACCCTGACCGCCAACAGGGGAGTGCCGGTTACTCGGAGTGCTCGTAGGCTTCGTCTATCGTGGCGTACTCGATGCCGTTCATCTCGTACCCATAGTCCGTGTACATCTTCTCACCCCCTTTCTGCTGCCGTCCTCGGTGTTCCCGCGCCTTGGGCGGCGCTCTCATAATGAGTGAAGCGACAAGCGGCGACGCCGCTCGCTCGCTTCACTTGTCCACAAGTGAAGCACAGACGGAAAAAACCGTCAGAGGGGCAAACTGTATGAAGTTTTTGTAAAGTCCGCAGGAGTTTATAAAAAGTTCATGCAGGAAAACCCTTGACGCCTTTTTTCTGGCTGTGTTACAAATTCAATCATCGCGCAGCGATACCTCATAGAAACAGAAAAGCACCGAGCTACTATCCGTAGTCCGGTGCTTGCTCCATCTATAGGGCTTTTGACTATGCACTTTCAAAGAGAGACAGAGAGGGGAAAGAACATGAAAACGTATCGTCGCATGACCTATACCGAACGCCTTACCATCGAGAAGCTATTCAACTCCGGTGCGTCTTATCGCTCCATCGCGTCCTATCTGCATCGCTCTGTATCGTCCATCCATCGTGAAATAAAGCGTGGCTTGTATGACCATCTTGACGGCAGCACATGGCTCATGCAGAAGCACTATTCTGCTCAGATCGCCCATGAGGACGCAGAGTATAACCATAGCGCCCACGGTCGTCCTCTTGCTATCGGCAATAACCATGCCTATGCAAAGTCCATCTCTGCCCGCATCCAAAACGGGGAGTCTCCCGATGCCATTTGCGGCAGTCTGCGCAAAGAAAAAGCGTGGACGGTTTCCACGTCCACGCTCTATCGCTATATCGACAAGGGCTATATCCCGAACATCACCAATGCGGATTTGCCGTGCCCGCGCTGCAAGCGCCGCTATCGCAAGGTGCGTAAGGCCAAGCGCGCTCCTGTCGGTGTCTCTATCGAGCTTCGCCCCTATGAGGTCAGCGCTCGCTCCTCGTTCGGCCATTGGGAGATGGATTGCGTCATCGGTAAAGCCAAGGGCAAGCGTCAGGCCCTGCTCGTCCTCACCGAACGGCTCACGCGCTATGAACTCATTTTCAAGCTCTCGCGGAAAACCGCAGCCAACGTCAACCGCATCGTTGACTCTACACTTTCAAAATACCCGCAAGGCACGTTTCGCTCCATCACCGTCGATAACGGCTCGGAATTTGCATCAGCCTACCAGCTGCCGCTCCCCGTCTACTATTGCCATCCGTTTTGTTCCTCGGAGCGTGGCTCAAACGAGAACGCGAATAAAATCATACGCCGCTACTTCCACAAGGGTAAATCTCTCTACCGTGTCACGCAAGCCCAATGCGATGCCGTAGCCGAACGTATGAACGCCATGCACCGTAAAATCCTCGACTACCATACCGCACAGGAGCTATTCGACGCTCACGTTAATTCCCTGCTCTAATTTTTTCAAAAAATGTTCGATTGGGTATTGACAATTTTCACTTAGACGCAAAAAATTGACAAAAAGTTCCCAAAATTTTATACTGAAGAAAACGTTTTGGAAGGAGGGCAAACGTCATGGCGCTGTGCAGACGCATTTCCTATCTCTATGCCCTTGCCCTGCTCACGGTCTACGCGCTCTTTCTTCCCCTCGGCGGCTACGAGCGCATGATGGAGGGCAAGTACCGCGCCTTTCTGCTGCTCTCGCTGGGCTACGTCCTCGCGATGACGGCGCTCGGCGCGTGGAAAGCCATCCGCTGGCGCGAGCCGATGTGCCTTGCCGCGCTCGCCTATCTCGCGCTCACCGCACTCAGCGCAGCACTCTCGCCCTACGGCACGGCGGTGCTGCTCGGCGGCACGCGCCGGGACGGACTTCTGACCGCCGCGCTCTACATTGCCGTCTTTCTGCTCCTCGCGCGGCATCTGCGGCCCGACCGCCAGCTGCTCTATGCCACGGCGGCCTCCGCCGCGCTGTGCGATCTTCTCGTGCTCGTCCAGCTCACGGGGCGGAATCCCCTTTGGCTCTACCCCGCAGGGCTGAACTACTTCGACGGCGACGTCGCCTACTCCGGCTTCTACGCCGGCGCCGCCGGCAACATCGACTTCACCGCCTTCCTCCTCGCGCTCTGCGCCGCGGCGATGGCGGCGGCGCTCGTGCGCGGCTGGTCCGGATGGCTGCTCGCGCCGCTCGCGCTGACGGTGTGGACGCTCTGGCAGCTGCGCGTCGCCGCCGCGCTGCTCGGTGCAGATGATCGACACCTACGACAAGGTGGACGCTGTGCTGGAGCGTGTGGCTGC
>OGXH01003429.1_pt1 | contig 10207 bp, 8 predicted proteins | sample 1576241 | NCBI WGS metagenome assembly OGXH01 (sample SAMEA3541529, study PRJEB24748) | human gut metagenome | biome: human gut; feature: human-associated habitat; material: faeces | place: China | collected 2012
CGGATTCAATGAGGGCCGGAAAGCCCAAGAGGGGAACGTGGGCATACCCCGGAATTGAAAAACGCACAGGGGACGAAAAAGAACGGTCGACACTGCTCCGGCGACTGGTTATAACACGGCACCTGACGAATAAAGCCAGCTTTTCCTTCCCATTGAAAACGGCCGTCCCGTGCAGCCGGCGGAATCAGCAGTTGGGCGCGAAGTGACAGCCCTTGATTCTAGAAGGACAAGGGGTTGAAAAAAGAGAGGGACAAATCGGCGGACGGCCCTCCAAGGACCGTAGGCGTTAGGCGAATCTTTCGGACTTGCGGGCATTGAGAACGACGCGGCTTTCTCCAGAATATTTTCTCTTCCCACACCAACCTTTAAGGATGCAGCCATGTTTCCGCCGAAACCCCCGAAGGGCGCGGACCCGCGCATGTACTTTTTCCTGTTCCTCCTGACGCTGGGTACGACGCTCGGCTATCAGGGGTGGACACTCCTCTACACGAACTTTGCGGTGGAAAGCGCCCATCTTTCGGCGGCGGACAACGGCCTTGTGCAGTCGCTGCGCGAAGTGCCGGGACTGCTCGGATTTTTGATCATCCCCCTGCTCCTCGTCATGAAAGAGCACCGGGTGGCCGCGGTAGCCGCGCTGGCGACCGGCCTCGGCACGGCGCTGACCGGCTTTTTCCCCTCTTTCGTGCCCGTCATCCTGCACCGTGATCTCTGTGAAAATGGCTGTCTCCCGTGCCGTTACCTGCACCCATGAGGCGGCGTGCTCCATGCAGTTTTTCAGAATATTTCCCAGTGCCTCCGTGCTCCACGGCACGTCGCAGGTAAGCCGCTCCTCCCCCGCCTGAGCGGTGAAGCGGATGCTCCGCACCTCCATGGGGACCTCCAGCGGCTCCGCCGCACGGCGCACCAGCTCCGCCGCCGTGGTGTCCTGCGGGTGGAACACCACCGTCCCGGCGTCCAGCTGGGCCATTTTCAGCAGGGCCTCCACCAGCCACTCCATACGGCCCGTCAGCTTCTTCAGCTCCCGCATCAGTGCCAGACGCCGCTGGGGCGTCAGCTCCTCCTGCTCCAGCAGGGACAGGGTCAGACGCATGGCCGTCAGGGGCGTCCGCAGTTGGTGGGAGATATCCGCCATGGCATCCGCCAGTCGGACACGCTCCTCCTGCTGTCGCTGGGCGTTCTCCCGCAGCCGCACCGTCATCTTCCCGATCTCACTGCGGAGGATGGCCAGTTCTCCCTCCTCCTGCTGGGGCAACACCTGCTGCTCCTGCCCGTGGAGAATGCGGTCAATGTCCCGGCTCATGCGCTCCAGTTCCCGGTAGCGCCGCCGGGTGGAGCCGTACCAGATGGCCCCGCAGACCGCCCCCAGCCCCAGCGTCAGCAGGCCAGCGTGAACAGCTACGGCGCCGCCGCCATGGCGGGCTTTGCAGCCTACATGAAGATCGATGGCTTCAACATTCTGCCGGTGAGCAGCATCAGCATGGCAGCTACCACCTTTGTGGGGCAGAACTACGGTGCGGGGCGTCTGGACCGGGTAAAGCGCTCGGTGTGGGTCACCCTTGCTATTGGGGTCATCTACACCCTTTGCACCGGCGCGGCGCTATTGGCCGGACAGGACGCCATTCTGCACCTGTTCACCGCCGACGAGGCCGTGGTCACCTACGGCAAGCTGGCCATGCGGTGGTTCTGTCCGTTCTACTTCCTGCTCAGCATCCTGCACGGCCTTGCCGGTGCCGTGCGCGGCACGGGTGCCAGCATCCCACCCATGGTGGTGCTGCTGGTCTCGCTGTGCCTGTTCCGTGTGGTGTGGATCCAGTTTTTGCTCCCCTTCTTCTCCGGCATCGAGGGCGTGTTCATCCTCTACCCCGTCAGCTGGGGTCTGGGCGCATTGCTCATGATCCTGTATGCGTGGAAGGGCAAATGGATGGAGTATCATACATAATATTTTTACAAACAACGACCCGCCGCACTGAAAGAGATGCGGCGGGTCGTTGTTTTTCAGGTACTCCTGTCGGGGCAGCTTACCATGCAAAGCCCACGGAGTCCATGTCGATCTTCTTTTCCATCAGCCCCAGACGGCTCTCGATGAAGTTGACAGCCATATCCGGCCACTGGGCGATCTGGGTGTAGTAGTCCACATAGCCCTTGGTGCCAGTGCCCAGACCCACACCGTGGGGCGCATCAGGTGCCAGATAGAAGCTGAAGTCCGTGAAGATATTTGCGCACTCCGGCAGAGAGGGCAGCATCATCGCACTCAGGCCATCTTTCTGACCCACAACACCAAAGACCGGAGGCAGGTTGGGGTTCTTCGTGAAGTTCAGACCAGTGACGAACAGTCCGTAGATGGGAATCGCCACATTCAGGTCAGCGCTCTCATGGTCCACAGCATCGCAGACGTAGCTGGGGTAGACCTTATCCGGGGTATTCGTAGTGCCGAACTGGTCGGCCACCACCTGCATCACATTCATGCCGCCGGCAGAGAAGCCCACAGCGATCATGATATCGGTCTTGCCGATGTGTTTTTCAGAGGCGTTGTGGCGGATGTAGCGGATAGCACGGGCCAGATCCAGCTGCTGATCCACAGCGGCATAAGGGTTGACGCGGCGCTGCAGCACAAAGGCGTTGTAGCCGTTCTTGTTGAAGAACTCGGCCACCGGGTAGCCTTCCACCACGTTGTTGCGGTGGGTGCTGCCGCCGCCTGCAATAATGATCACGTTGCCCTTCACCTTGCCCTGATCTCGCAGCAGGTACGGGTTCAGGAAGGGACGGAAGCCCTCGTTATCGTAGCAATTTTCCCAGTTGGTGGGCAGCGGAGATTCCACGGCCATCTGATCTCCCCAAATTTCCCAAACGGTGCTCTTGGGGTCCTTGATCTGGCGCAGCGCCTTGCGGGCATTGGTCAGAGCAACACACATATCGTAGTGGGAGGCGTTGATACCGGGCACAGGTGCACCGTCCACCTTCTCGTACTGAGCACGGGACAGCTTGTGGAACAGCACATAGAACTTGTCAAAATCGCCCCGGAAAGCAGCCGGATAAAAGGCCACCTCGCGGGAGAGACGGAGTTCCTCTGCCACCATGGCCTGCACCTCAGCATCGGTGTGCACGCCAGCGTTTTCAGCAAAGGATGCGGGCGCCATGCCAGCCACTGCGCCCATGGTCACAGCAGAAGCGGCAGAAAGCTTCATAAAGTCTCTTCTGTTCATCATCATTTCTCCTTTTAAATGCAGACGGCTCATTTGTGCAGAGCAAAGCCGCCCAAAGCTGTGCAGCAAACGCCCTGCTGCCGGGCCCAACGGACATTTCGACAGTATCGCGCCGTCGGAATCTGTGCAAAGCGTATCACAAATCAGATGGATTGTAAATAGATTTTATCGCTTTTGAGCGAAATTGATATATTAGTATGCCAGTTCTTGTGAAAATCGACAGGCGTTGGACGGGCACAAAAAAGGACTGCCATGCACTCTGCACGGCAGTCCTTTTTTATCTTATTACAGCTTTTCAAACACCAGAAAGCGGAAAGCGATGGTAGTGGTCAGCTGCGGCAGAGCCGCAAGGCGGGCGGCACCGTCGCGGGGCGTTTTCCAGTAGTAGGGGGTCATGGCAAACAGGGCTTCCAGCTGGGCGGCGGGCACGGTGATGGTGCCCTGCACCTCCCGCTCATCAATGGCGCGGAAGCCCGGGTACTCCACCTGCTGCACCGGGTTCTTGTAGGGCTTTTCGTAGAGCACAGCCTTCATCTGGTACAGATGCTCTGCCCCCGGCACAACGTAGATCATGCGCCCGCCCGGGCGCAGCACCCGGCTGAACTCCTCCTGTGCAAAGGGCGAAAAGCAGTTCAGCAGCACGTCTGCCCAGCCGGTGCGCACCGGCTGGCTGAAGCTGGACGCCACCGCATACTGCGCGGCGGGCAGCGCCTTTGCCGCCAACCGCACCGCGGGCTTTGCGATATCGAACCCGGCCAGCTGCAGCGGTTTTTCCGCCGCTGCGAACTGCTGCGCGATGCAGCGGTCGTACCAGCCCTCGCCGCAGCCTGCGTCCAGCAGATGCAGCGGGGCGTCCTTCGCGGCGGGCACGCCGTGGGTAAGGCACAACTCCCCCAGCGCCTGCCCGAAAATGCCGTAATATCCGGCGTTCAGGAAGGCGCGGCGGGCAGCTACCATCTCCTTGCTGTCCCCGGGGGCTTTGGTTCGCATACTCTGCACCGGCAAAAGATGCCAGTAGCCCTCCCGGGCGCGGTCAAAACAGTGGCCTTTTTCACATTTCAGGTCATTCTCCCCTTGCAGCGCGCCGCCGCACAGGGGGCACTGCCACGGGGCAAAGGCTTCGTTCCGGCTCATACTTCTTCGCTGTGATCCTCAATGGGTGCAGTGGCACCGCCGTGGGCGTCCATATACTCCTCAAAGCTGGTGTACTTCTGCTGGGGCGGGCGGCGGCTGATGAGCACCAGCCCCGGGTCCTCGTCCCGGGCGGCAGCATTGCGGCCGCGGCGGGCAGGCTCGGCCTTGGGAGCGCGGGGTGCGCTGCCGGTGCGGCTCTGATTCCCGGCATTGCCGCGCTCGTTGCGGGCAGGGCGGGCGTTATTATTCTGGGCAGCGGGGCGGGCATTGCGCTGTTCACCCCGGTCGCTGCGGTCGTTGCGGCGGCTGCCGCTGCGGTTTGCGTTCTGGTTATTCTGGGGCTCCTGTGCACTGCGGATGGCAGGTGCTGCCGGAGCAACAGGAGTCTTGCGTGCCGGGCGCAGCGGAGTAGCCTCCGGGGCGCTGACAAAATGGGGGTCAAATTTGGGCTGGACGTTGCTGCCTCGGGCGGGGGCGGCATTCTCGCGGCGGGCGCGGGGCGCTGCCGCTTCCTTGGGGGCGTTTGCGCCCCGGTTGTTGGCGCGGCGGTCGTTGCGGGCTCCGCGCTTTGTGTTGCTGTCTTGCATCAGTGTTTCCTCTTTTTTCGGTTTTGCAGGCACCGCGTTCTTTGCAGCCTTCGGCTCCTGCTTCGGCGCGGGCGCAGCTGTCTTTGCAGCTTTTGCGGGCGCAGTTTCGGCCTGTTTTTTCGGCGCTTCGGCCAAGTTTTCCGCTTCGGGGCGGGGCTTTTTGCCACGCACGGGCAGCACCGGGCGCACCGGGGCGGGCACGCCGTCCCACGGGTGGCCGGATACCACCGGGATCTTGCGGCGGTTCAGCTTTTCAATGCCTGCCAGATACTCCTGCTCCTCCGGGGCGCAGAAGCTGACGGCGGTGCCGTCCGCACCGGCGCGGGCAGTGCGCCCGATGCGGTGCACATAGGTCTCCGGCACTTCGGGCAGGTCGTAGTTGAACACATGGGAAAGCTCGCTGATATCAATGCCGCGTGCGGCGATATCGGTGGCCACCAGCACCCGGGTCTTGCCGGACTTGAAATCCTCCAGCGCGGTGACGCGGGCAGTCTGGCTCTTGTTGCCGTGGATGGCGGCGGCGGGGATGCCCTGCTTTGTCAGATCCTTTGCGATCTTATCCGCGCCGTGCTTGGTGCGGCTGAACACCAGCGCATTGACCACCGGCGGCTGCAGATTTTTGATGAGCCACGGCAGCAAAAGCTTTTTGTTGCCCTTTTCCACATAGTACAGGCTCTGCTGGATGCGGTCCACGGTGCTGGACACCGGGTCTACCTTGACAAAGGCGGGGTCGCGCAGGATGCCGGCAGCCAGCTGCTCGATCTCGGCGGGCATGGTGGCACTGAACATCAGGTTCTGGCGCTGGGCGGGCAGCTTTGCAATGACCTTTTTCACGTCATGGACAAAGCCCATGTCCAGCATCCGGTCGGCCTCGTCCAGCACAAAAATTTCCAAAGCGGACAGGTCGATAAAGCCCTGTCCGATCAGGTCATTCAGCCGTCCCGGGCAGGCGATAAGGATATCCACGCCCTTTTTCAGCGCTTCCACCTGCGGTGCCTGTCCCACACCGCCAAAGATGACGGTGCTGCGCAATTTCAGGTACTTGCCGTAGGCTTCAAAGCTTTCGCCGATCTGCAAAGCCAGCTCCCGGGTGGGGGTCAAAATCAGCGCACGGACAGCGCCCTTGCGGCGGGGCGCATTGGCGGTGAGCCGGTCCAGCATGGGCAGCGCAAAAGCCGCCGTCTTGCCGGTGCCGGTCTGGGCGCAGCCCATCAGATCCCGGCCTGCCAGCACCGGCGGGATGGCCGCTGCCTGAATGGGCGAGGGGGTCTCGTAGCCCGCTTCCTGCACAGCACGCAGCAGCGGGGCGGACAGATTCAGTTCTTTAAATGTCATGGTTCTCCTATTATTCTGTGATCTTCCGGCACTCGATGTAGTAGCGCTTTTCCTCCGCATGTCCCATGCTGAAGGTCTTGCGGGGCAGCACGCCGCCCATCACGACGCCGCGGAACAGGTCGCTCTTGGCGAAGGGCGGCATCAAAAACGCCACGGCGCCCTGCTTGCACAAAGCGCGCACAGCCGGCTCGTCATGCACATAGTCCACCTTTGCTTCCGGGTGGCGCTCGATATAATCCGAAATAAAATCGTCGATGGTGCCCACGGTCAGCGGCTCGGTGGGGTCCTCAAAGCTGAGCACATTGGCCATGTGGGGGCCTGCCAGCGTAAAGGGCTGCTGTTTGCTGCCGCCAAAGCAGCAGCCTGCCATGTTGGAATCGCTCCATGTAATGAGGCTCAGCAGTACGGTGGCGCAGTCCACGTTGAACAATACCCGGTGGATGGGCTCAATCTCAATAGCCGGGGAGTGCACGTTGCACACCTCTGCCAAGCACCAGCGGGCGGGGTGGTTTTCTGCCTGCTCCGGGGTCAGAGTCTTTTTCAGCTCCTCCCAGCAGGCCTTTGCGGTAGCCAGCGAGTGGTTGCCATCGCCCACGGCCAGCGTCAGCGGGTCGCGGCGGGTGGCATCGGGGTATTTCTTGTCAAATTCTTCCTGACTGCCCAGCACGGTCAGCGCGTTTTCAATCTGCGCGATGAGGGCGGGGCCCTCCACCGCCCAGCCTGCCACATGGCCGCCGCCCAGCATCAGCTCGCCCTCGTATACCTTGGGCAGGCTGTCCTTGTGGGCGGCAATGGGCTCGATGAGGGTGCAGTCCGGGTCGTCCGCCAGCATCATGATATGGGGCGTTTCCAGCGCAGCGCCGGTACGCACCTTCATGCGGGGCGGGATGCGGCTTTCCACGGTGCACTCGCTGGGGCGCACGGTGCATTTTTCGCCCCGGCGGTAGCTGTATGCCTCCAGGTCCACACGTCCTACAAGACCCTGCCGCACCCGGCCGCTCTGCTCGGTGCGCTCCACATAAATAAAGCCATCCACCGCCCGGGTGAGCACGTTCTGGGCGTAGTCTTGCATGGTGGCGTGGATCTTTTCCACCCGCGCATCGGCGTCTCCGTCCTCCAGATACACCTCCGGCAGGATCAGGTTCAGGGTGCTGGGCGCACCCGCAGCGGTCTCTTCTGCCCGCTGCCAGTAGCTGCGGTCACTGGTAAACTGGTCACAGGCAATGCAGCCCCACTGCTCCAGCGGCACCTGCTCCGAAGGCAGCAGGATGTGTGCGGGTGCAAAACAGGTAGTCGGTTTCATAGTCGTTTCCTCCCCTCTTTAAAAGCCGCTTCTCAGCGGAACGCTGCGGTATCGTGCACCACAACGTGCTTCACACCGGCGTCGGCAGCGGCCTGCTCCAGCGCAGCGCGGCTGTCCGCGTCCAGCGCGGTGCTGCTGGTGACCAGCAGATTTTCCATGCCAAGGGACGTACCGGTGGTGCCAAGGGCATCGGTGGCAGCGGTGCACAGTGCGTCCGGGTAGCTGACCCACAGGGTCACGCTGCCCGCAAAGCGGGTCTGCCATGCGGCGATATCCGCCGTCAGCTGGGCGGCGCGTCCCTCCCGGCTCTTGCCGCCGGAAGCGCCGAAGTCCTGCTTGCGGGTGATGATATTGGGGAACTGCACCCCGGTAAGCACCACCTGCTCGTAGCCCATGCTCCGCACCTCCTCAATGAGGTCGCCGACAAACTGCACCGCACTTGCGGCAAAGGGGTTCATCCATGCCTTGCCGCCCTTGGCTGCGCTGACGTTATCCAGCCAGAGTCTGTTGCCGTCGTAGTGCACGCCCATGCTGCGGTCGGTGTACACCGACACCGGGTCGGTAAAGGCGGCAAGCTGCGCCGCCGGGATGATGCCCTCCTCCCGCAGGATGGCGGCGATATTGGCCGCATCCACCGGGTTTTCGGTGATGCTCTGGGCAGCGGCTGCCACCCCGGAAGCGTAGTACACCGTGCCAGCGGCGTCCTTCAGAGTGACAAGGGCGTAGTCTGCGCCCTGCTGCTTCAGCTGCCGGGCGGCGGCGCGGATGGCGGCTTCATCGGTCAGGGTGGTCACGTCCAGCTCTGCCCAGCTGCCGCCGGTAATGGCCTTGCCGTCCAGCGGCTTTTCCTCCTCCGGCTCCAGCTCAGACGCTGCCTGCGAAGCAGCAGCGCTGCTTGCCGCCGCAGAGGAGGCTGCTGCCTCGGCGCGGGAAGCGCTTTCGGCCTCCAGATCCCGATCCTTGACCACGGTATACCAGGTGTGGGTGGCCCAATCCAGCACATGGGGTGCGGCAAACCATGCGGCTGCCAGCACTGCCGCCACCAGCACCACGATGCCGATGCCGCGCTTTACGCGCGTTTCCCTGCTGTAAAAGCTGCGGTTATAATGCTTGACCTTCTGACGTTTATTCTTAGCCATGGTATCCTTTCCTCCCTGTCTGCATTACAGGATGACGGAATGTCCGGTAAAGCCATAGATCGCCAGCGCCAGCACGCCGATATACACCAGCGTGATGGGCAGGCCGCGGAATGCCTTGGGGATAGCTTTGCTGCGCAGGCGGTGGCGCGCCTCGGTGACCAGCAGCACCGCCAGCACATAGCCAAGGCCGCTGCCAAGGCCAAAGCCAAGGCTCTGGCCAAGGGTAAAGGACTGGGTGCGCTCCACCAGCACCGTGCCCAGCACGCCGCTGTTCAGCGCGGCCAGCGGCACGATGCGCAACAGCTGGGCGCGGCGGGGCAGGCTGCGCAGCAGCCACAGCACCAGATGCTCCGCCAGACACACCACGGCAATGCTGGCAATATACACCAGCGGGCGCAGCTGGGCGCGGTTATCCAACGGGGCAATGAACCGCCCGGCAAGAAAAGCCACCGGCGCCACCAGCACCTGCGTGATGCACAGCATCATGCCGAACAAGGCGCTGCTGGTGCGGTCGTCCCCCACCAGCTGCACCATGCGGGACACGCCCAGTGCACGGGTAAAGACAGCGTTCTGTGCAAAAATGGCCAGCAGTGCATAGCTGAAAAACACTGCCGAGCTGCTTACAACTTCCTTCACGGTTCGCGGTTCCCCTCCTTCTGGTAGTGCACGGTCAGGGTATCCCGTGCTTCCCTTTTCAGATATTCCTTGCGCTTTGCAGCCGCAGCGCGCCAGATGGCGCACAGGATGCCCAGCACGATAAAGCCGCCCGCCGGCATCTTAGCCAGTGGCAGCAGCGCCCAGCGCCCCACCGGGGCACCGAACACGGTGCCAAGGCTGAGCCACTCGCGCACCACGCCCACCACGAGCAGCAGCAGCGCGTAGCCCACGGTGATGCGCACGCCCTTGGATTTTTGCCCAAGCGGCTATTTCCTTGTTGTAATATTCATAAGGCGGGATATATATAGGGGCATCTTTATATTCGATACCTGCCTTACGCATGGTTTCATAGCTTTGCATCATATCTTTTTCAAATTCCTCACGGGTCACCAATAGGGAATCTCGCTTTTCCCAGGGCATATAGAGCAAATGTCCGTAACTATGGCTGCCCACCAGATGCCCTTCGTTGAGCAGGCGTTTTACAACTTCGGGGTAAAGCTTGTAAAATTCACCGGTAAAGAAGAAACCGCCTTTGATGCCGTGTCTTTTCAAAGTGCTGATAATGGCGTCGGCGCCGTCTGCCTTGTCGGCTGCTGTGAATACGAGGCTGATTTGTTTTTTAGACGGGTCGGTACGCACGATACCGCCATTGACGTATACATTCTTGTCTGCCGATATATTGGCTTGCTTCATTCCTTCTTTCTGCATGGCGGAGAGATAATAGGTGAGGCAGGCGGTTCCGTCCATGGTAGGTTCGTTGGTGGAATAATCATGGATTGCATCGTGATATACCATCAAGTCCGGTTGCTTGTTGGCCCTATGCGAGACCTTGTTTTTGGAGTGCTGGCT
>OGXH01003433.1_pt1 | contig 10196 bp, 8 predicted proteins | sample 1576241 | NCBI WGS metagenome assembly OGXH01 (sample SAMEA3541529, study PRJEB24748) | human gut metagenome | biome: human gut; feature: human-associated habitat; material: faeces | place: China | collected 2012
TGTTGCGGGAACTGCGCATGAAGACACCGGATGAGATCAAACGTTATCAGAAGATTATTGCGAACAGAGATGCGATTCTTGCTGATGCAAAGGCAAAAGCAGATGCAATGATCGAGGAAGCACAGGTTCAGACAACAGAGCTTGTTAGTGAGCATGAGATCATGCAGCAGGCATATGCTCAGGCAAATGAGATCGTAACTCAGGCAACAGCACAGGCGCAGGAGATTCTTGATAACGCAACAATGGATGCAAATACAATCCGCGTTGGTGCGATCCAGTATACAGATGATCTTCTTGCAAATGCAGAAAGCATTATCGGACATACTTTGGACAGTTATACAACAAAGTATGACGGATTGATCAATTCTTTACAGGAGTGCTACGATACAGTCCGCTCTAACCGTTCAGAACTTGAAGTTCCATCTGATGATGGATATTATGATGAGAATGGACAGGGAGACCTGAGGTAGTCATTACATTGTATTATAAAAATTTCAGATAGAGAAATGTCAAAAGACTGACTGCCAGTGCGGCGGTCAGTTTTTGTATTATATAAGAAGAAAGTTTAAGTCCTGTACCGGCAATCATGGATTGTGTCTGGGCAACGGAACACCATCCACCAAAAGAGGTAAGTGCGAGAAGCAACGGATAAAGAATCTGGGGGTGGGAAAGACTTTGAGACAGGAGAAGAATTCCGTTTGTCATCTCAAGAGAAGATTTCAGGAGAAGAAAACCAGGTGAACGAATCGGTAGAAGTTCCAATAATGCAAGAAGTACAGAAAAGATCATCAGATAACCTCCGACTTTTACAAGCGTTTCTGAACTGTTCAGGATACAAGATTCTAACACGGAAAAATTCATTTTGTGCGTCAGTGGTTTTGAAAAAATGGAATTCTCCTGTGTGAAAACTTCGGACATTTCCGGGAAAATCCAATTTTTATTTTTGATGAAATGTCTTAGGATCCGTTGAAGAAAGCTTAAGAGGATCATAGTTCCGAAAAGAAGCAGTAAAGCGGGAATGCAGAAAGCTTTCTGATGAATTGTATTTAAAACAAGAAAAGTAATAATGAAAGATGGACTTGCATTATTACAGAAGGACAGCAGGTAAGAAGCTTCTTCAAGAGAAATTTTTCCTTGAAGAAGAAGGTCGGCAATGATTTTTGCACCCATTGGATAACCGCATAAAAAGCCGGACAGAACGGCGAAACTTCCATAGAAGGAAGTTCCAAAGAGCAGATGGAAAGGACGGAAAAGCAGACGGGAGACAACAGCAGCACCATCTGTTTTCAACAAAAGTCCTGTGACAATAAGATAAGGAAAAAGGGTCGGTATCAGAATCTGATACCAGAGAAGCAGGCCGTCACAAGCTCCCTGGAATACAGTTTCAGGAAAGAGTAGCATCGTAAAAAACAGTGAAAGCAGTATGAGAGCCAGAAGCATAGGAAACCTCCTTTTACAAAAATATTCTATGAAAAGAAAAAAGAAACTATACCGGAGCTATGGAAATATGATATAGTTAAATGTAAAGTATTTTGATCTTGATATTGCAAAGGAGCAAACAATAAATATGAATTTACCAAAAGTATTTGAAGAGAAAATGAAGGATCTTCTTGGTTCTGAATATGAAGCATATACGGCATGTTATGATGAACCGCGTCACTATGGTCTGCGCGTGAACACAGCGAAGATTTCTGTGGAAGATTTCCTGAAGATCGCACCTTGGCCGTTAGAGCCGGTTCCGTGGATCCATAATGGATTCTATTATGACGGAGATAATATCCAGCCGTCGAAACATCCATATTATTTCGCAGGACTTTATTATCTGCAGGAGCCAAGTGCCATGACACCGGCAGATCGTCTTCCGGTAGAGCAGGGAGACCGTGTGCTTGATGTCTGTGCAGCACCTGGAGGCAAGGCCACAGAACTTGGGGCAAAGCTTGGAGGAACCGGTGTACTGGCTGCGAATGATCTGAGCAGTTCCAGAGCGAAGGGACTTTTGAAGAATCTTGAATTATTTGGAATCGGAAACGTGCTCATCTTAAGTGAAGAGCCTGGAAAGCTTGTTTCTTATTTCCCAGAGTATTTTGATAAGATTTTGATCGACGCACCTTGTTCCGGGGAAGGCATGTTCCGTAAAGAGAAAAAGATGGTGAAAGCATGGGAAGAACACGGACCGGAGTTTTTTTCAAAGATCCAGAGAAGCATTGTGACACAGGCAGCCCAGATGCTGCGCCCGGGTGGAATGCTGCTTTATTCCACCTGTACATTTTCACCGGAAGAGAATGAACAGACGATTGAATATCTGCTTCAGGAGTACCCGGAATTTAAGATCTGTGAGATGGAAGGTTACGAAGGATTTGCAGATGGAATGCCGCAGGTGACAGAAAGCAAGAATCCGGAACTTGAAAAGACGGTTCGTATTTTCCCTCATCGTATGAAGGGAGAAGGACATTTCCTCGCACTTCTTCAAAAGGGTGAAAAACAGGAAGAAGGAAAGAGACTTCCGGAGAGTGGGAAGAACAAGAAGCTTCCGGAAGAACTGGAAGAATTTCTTGGTCATATTGATCGAAAATTCGATTCCTCTCGCATGGATCTGCGTGGAGAGAAAGTGTATTATATGCCGGAAGGACTTCCGACACTTCGTGGAATCCGTTTCTTAAGAACAGGCCTACTGATGGGTGAACTGAAGAAGAATCGTTTTGAGCCGAGTCAGGCACTGGCGATGAATCTGAAAAAGGAAGAATATGATCAGGTGATCGATCTTCCATTAGAAGACGAACGCGTTATGAAATATCTGAAAGGCGAGACTTTGGATGTGGAGGATCTTGTGAAGCCGAAAGACAAGGGATGGTATCTGATCTGTGTGGATGGATATCCGCTTGGTTTTGGAAAGCTTGTGAATCAGATGCTTAAGAATAAGTACCTTCCGGGATGGCGGTGGAACTCATGAAACTGAGACTGGATAAATATCTGGCAGACATGGGAATCGGAACACGTACAGAAGTGAAGAAAGCAATCACAAAAGGACAGGTTCGAGTGAATGAAGAGACGGTAAAACGTCCGGAAATCAAGATTGACACAGAAAAAGATCATGTGTTTTACCAGGGACAGATGGTTGCTTATGCAGAATATGAATATTACATGTTAAATAAGCCAGCCGGGGTGGTTTCTGCAACGGAAGATAAAAATGACAGTACTGTATTAGATTTGATTGATGAAAAGCAGAGAAAGGATCTCTTTCCTGTCGGAAGATTAGATAAAGACACAGAGGGACTTTTGCTGATCACAAATGATGGCGAACTTGCACATCAGCTTTTGTCACCGAAGAAGCATGTAGATAAAGTCTATTTCGCCAGAATCGATGGAAAAGTTACGGAAGAAGATGTGAGAAGATTTGCAGAAGGACTTGAAATCGGGGAAGAGAAACCGACACTTCCGGCTCATCTGGAAATTCTGAAAAGAGAAGAGATTTCTGAAATCCGACTGACGATCAGAGAGGGAAAGTTTCATCAGGTGAAACGAATGTTCCATGCAGTCGGAAAAGAGGTTATTTATCTGAAACGCCTGCAGATGGGAAGCCTTGTACTTGATCCGCGGCTTGCATTAGGAGAATATCGAGAATTAACAGGACAGGAACTGGAAGCATTGCGTGACTGTTCATTATTACGTTAAACAGGGAGAAAGCATGAAAGGAAATTTTTTACCAATTACCAGAGAAGAGATGAAAGAGAGAGGATGGGATCAGGTAGATTTTGTCTATGTATCAGGAGACGCCTATGTCGATCATCCATCTTTTGGTCACGCAATCATTACACGTCTTCTGGAATCCAGAGGATATCGTGTTGGGATCATTGCACAGCCGGACTGGCGTAAGCCGGAGAGCGTGCAGGTGTTCGGAGAACCAAGACTTGGATTTCTTGTTTCTGCAGGAAATATGGATTCTATGGTAAATCATTATTCTGTATCCAAAAAGAGAAGAAAGACAGACGCCTATACACCGGGCGGCGAGATGGGAAAACGACCGGATTATGCCTGCGTAGTCTATGGAAATCTGATTCGTCAGACTTATAAAAAGACACCGATCATTTTGGGCGGTATCGAAGCAAGTCTTCGAAGAATGGCACACTATGATTACTGGTCAGACAAGCTGAAACGTTCTGTACTGCTCGATTCGGGTGCAGATGTGATTTCTTATGGAATGGGCGAACATTCAATCGTAGAGCTTGCAGAAGCACTGGATGCCGGGATACCGGTTGAGGATATCACGTATATAGCCGGTACGGTTGTAAAAGCAAAATCATTAGACAGTATTTATGATGCGGAAATCCTTCCGTCCTTTGAAGACCTCAAAGCGGACAAGATGAATTATGCCCGCAGCTTTTACACACAGTATCTGAATACGGATGCATTTAACGGAAAACGTCTTGTAGAACCGTATTCTGAACATCTGTATGTAGTACAGAATCCACCGGCAGCACCACTGACACAGATGGAGATGGATGATGTTTACTCTCTTCCTTATCAGAGGACTTACCATCCGTCTTACGAGGCAAAAGGCGGAGTTCCTGCAATCAAGGAGATTAAATTCAGTCTGATCAGCAACAGAGGATGTTTTGGAGGATGCAGTTTTTGCGCATTGACGTTCCATCAGGGAAGAATTGTCCAGGTAAGAAGTCATGAATCTCTGATTGAAGAAGCAAAAGAAATTACAAAAGATAAGGACTTTAAAGGATATATTCATGATGTTGGCGGTCCGACAGCAAATTTCCGGCATCCATCCTGCAAAAAGCAGATGGAGCATGGCGTTTGTAAAACGCGTCAGTGTCTGTTCCCGTCTCCGTGTAAGAATTTGGACGCAGATCACAGAGATTATGTCAGTCTGTTGAGAAAGTTGAGAGATATTCCAAAAGTTAAGAAGGTGTTTATCCGTTCAGGAATCCGCTTTGATTATCTGCTCGCAGATAAGAAGCAGGAGTTTTTAAGAGAGTTGTGTGAATATCATGTCAGTGGACAGTTGAAGGTAGCACCGGAGCATGTGGCAGGGCCTGTCCTGTCTCTGATGGGAAAACCGGAGCACAAAGTCTATGAAGAGTTTACAAGACAGTTTTATAAGATGAATGAGAGAATCGGGAAAGAACAGTATCTGGTTCCGTATCTGATGTCCTCCCACCCTGGTTCTACTCTGAAAGAAGCGGTAGAACTTGCGGAGTACTGTCGTGATCTTGGCTATATGCCGGAGCAGGTGCAGGATTTCTATCCGACACCATCAACTCTTTCCACCTGTATGTATTATACCGGGGTAGATCCGAGAACGATGCAGAAGGTTTATGTTCCGAAGAGTCCGCATGAGAAGGCAATGCAGAGAGCGTTGATCCAATATCGTAATCCGGAGCTGTATGATCTGGTGATTGAAGCACTTCATAAAGCAGGAAGATCTGATCTGATCGGATTCGGACCGAAATGTCTTGTGAGACCGAGACAGATGCGTGGTTCAGGAAATGATAAAAAAGCCGGCAGAAAGGAGCCGAAAAAAGGATCAAAAGGTTCGAATGGTCAGAAAAGACAAAACAATTCTGAACACAGAGGAAGAGTTGAAGGGAAAAATAAGAAGAAATCTATCAGAAATGTTCATTCTAAGAAGAATAGAAAATAGGTACATTTAAGTATCTGACAGACAGGATTCAAGAAAGGAAGCAGGATGAAAATTGCAATCGTAACCGGAGCATGCCTTCTGCGGTGCAGGCATCGGCAACTTTGTACGGTGCAAGCTGACAAAGCACCATTTCACCCTGTTTCTGGGCATTACGGCGTCGGTCTGTTCAGCAAGCCTCGTGTATGCCATTCTGCTGAAGCTGGCAGAGGTGCTGTTTGCCGTATCGGCGCAGCACGAGGCGGGGTATATCTGCTCCATGCTCTTCATCATTCCGGGCTTTCCGTTCATTACCAGTGGCATCGACCTTGCCAAGCTGGATATGCGCTCCGGGCTGGAACGTCTGGCCTACGCCATCCTCATCATTCTGGTGGCAACCATGACGGCTTGGATCATGGCACTGCTGCTACATTTGCAGCCGGTGCAGTTCCCTGCCCTGAGCCTGACACTCCCGGAAGAGATCGTGTTCCGGCTGCTGGCAAGTTTTGGCGGTGTGTTCGGCTTTTCGCTCATGTTCAACAGTCCCCGGAACCTGGCAGTCTGCGCCGCCCTTATCGGTGCGGTAACGAACACGTTCCGGCTGGAGCTGGTGAGCCTTGCGGGCTTTCCGCCCGCTATTGCAGCGTTTCTGGGCGCACTGCTGTCCGGATTGCTGGCCTCCTGCCTGAAGAGCGCCGTCGGTTATCCCCGCATCTCCGTCACCGTGCCGTCCATCGTTATCATGGTACCGGGACTGTATTTCTACCGTGCCATCTATAATCTGGGCATCCTGTCTCTGATGGACTCCGCCACATGGTTTGCAGATGCCATTCTCATCATCGTGGCACTGCCGTTAGGGCTGATCTTCGCCCGTATTGTCACTGACAAGACTTTCCGTTATTGCACCTGATGTGCAGCATTTCCATTCTCCCATATACGGCAAAACGCAGCGAATCTTTTAACGGTTCGCTGCGTTTTGTTTTGCTGTGATGCACTTATAAAGGGAGTTCGTTTACAGGGCGTTTACTCGCCGTAAACGATCTTGGTAGCAGTTTCCACATGGCGTTCCAGCCGGTCGGCAAAGTGTTCCAGCGGCAGAAAAACGCCAAGTTCATCGTAGCGGGTTCCGCCGTCCTTGAGCGTATCCTGTCCATAGTAGACCACGGAACGGGGCAGTGCGTGCTGCAGCTTCATCTGGATATCCCAGACGGTGGAGTAGGCCTCCGCTTCCGTCACCTTCTGCTTCACGGTGTCCGGCAGTTCGTAGATCAGCAGCAGCCCCAAATGCTGGTTGTAGTGGTACTCCACCACATCCATCGATCCTTCATCGTAGCCGTGATACTTGCAGTAGCCGCTGGCAAGGTACATTTTTACCTTTTCCTGCTTCTGGAACACCCGGATGAACCGGTCATATACTTTGCTGCTCACGGCAAATTTGTTGTTCGGCAAAAGAACGCCGGCATCATCCGTCAGGATCACCGGGTTCGGCTGACCATCGGCGTTGAATTTGAACGGGATCAGGGCAGCGTTCCGTAGCAGGTCAAACATACTGTGCTGGCAGATCGCCATCAGAAAGGCAGACAGATCCTTGTTCTCGTAGGCATTGAACAGCGCTGCGGCAAACTGCTGTGCACTCACGGTCGGCGCATCCAGTACGTCTGCCATGTCCAGCGAGTCGTTGAAGGTATCCATCAGGCGTCGGCAGGCTTCTGGATTTTTCAGGATCTCCCCGAACAGTGCCTCTGCCTTTTCTTCTCTTGAAAATATCGTTGCCATCAAAAAGACCCTCTTTCTGTTTATTTCCAACTACCTATTATAGATTCATAATGCCCCGCTGTGAAATACTGCTTTCATATTGCTGCTATATGCAGAACACTTTTTACACATTTTCCAAGTGACCGTATAACGGACACTGCAATCATGAAATTGCACGAGGGAAATCGAAAAGTATATAAGTTGGTTTGAACGGAGGCAGTTCCTATGTCTGAGGTCAAAAAGGTCGTGCTGGCATATTCCGACGGTCTGGACACATCGATTATCATCCCGTGGCTGAAAGAGCACTATAACAACTGCGAAGTCATTGCTGTGTGCGGCAATGTGGGGCAGAAGGGTGAGCTGGAAGGCTTGGAAGAGCGTGCCAAGGCAAGCGGCGCATCCAAGCTGTACATCGAAGACCTGACCGATGAATTTGTGGAGGATTACGTCATTCCCACCATGCAGGCCGGGGTAGATTACGAGGGTTATCTGCTGGGCACCAGCTTTGCCCGCCCCATTTTGGCAAAACGCGTGGTGGAGATTGCCCGCGCCGAGGGTGCGGATGCGGTCTGCCACGGCAGCACCGGCAAAGGCAACGATCAGGTGCGCTTTGAACTGGCCATCATGCACTTTGCACCCGACCTGAAGATCATCACCCCGTGGCGCGAGTGGGACATCCAGAGCCGCGATGAAGAGATCGACTATGCCGAGGCTCATCACATCCCGCTGAAGATCAGCCGGGAGACCAACTACTCCAAGGACAAGAACCTGTGGCATCTGAGCCACGAGGGTCTTGATCTGGAAGACCCAGGCAACGAGCCTCAGTACGATAAGGCCGGCTTCCTCGAATTGGGTGTCAGTCCCAAGACCGCACCGGACAAGTCCGAGTTTGTGGAGCTGGAATTTGAAAAGGGCGCTCCTGTGGCTCTGAACGGCGAGAAGCTGAAGCCCGTTGCCATCATCGCAAAGCTGAATGAGATCGGCGGCCGCAACGGCATCGGCCTGTACGATGTAGTGGAGAACCGTCTTGTGGGCATGAAGAGCCGCGGCGTCTATGAGACCCCCGGCGGCACCATCCTGTACAAAGCCCACGAAGTGTTGGAAACTCTGACGCTGGACAAGCTCACCGCCCACAAGAAGCGTGAGCTGGCCATCACCTTTGGCGAACTGGTGTATGATGGCCAGTGGTTCAGCCCGCTGCGCAAAGCTCTGAGTGCCTTTGTCACCTCCACACATAACAATATGTCCCCGATCACGGGTATCTTCAAATCATTCGGTGACTCGCCGAATGGCTTCAAGGGCGAGCTAGAGGAGATTATGGCCTCTATCGGTCTGGAATATAATTACAATCAGCAGTTCTTTGTTCGTGGCGGTTATTACTATGAGAATAAATATCAGGCTGGCGGAGCACAGGAAATCTGTCCACCGGTATCTATTGATGAAGAAACTCAGCAGCGCATGATGCGTGCCGGAGAAGAAGCATTTGCCGCACTCCGTATGGATGTGTATGCACGTGCTGACTTTATCATTGATGACGAAGACGGCGAATTCTACAGTCTGGAAATGAATGCACTTCCAGGAATGACTGCCGCACCCACGACTGGGCGCGCGACGACACGTCGAACCGGGACGGACTCTGGGGCGGCCGCTTCGAGGACAAGACGTATGCGGCGCCGCTCGATGCCGCCACGCAGGACAACAATCCCTGCCCTCCGGGCTACCGCGTACCGACGGTGAACGAATTCATTGAGATGGCCAAAGCCGTCACCGGACTCGAAACGATGGTTTACGGCGACACCTCCTACAAGGTGACCGATCTTGCTGCCGTATTCGCCCGAAGCCCGCTCAAAATGCCGTGGGCAGGACAGGCGGTCGTCGGGGGAACCGTATCGGGAGGCCGCGGCGTCTACTGGACGAACATGCCCATCATCGCCGGCGCAGGCAACATCTTCACCAATGCGGCGCGTTTCATCATGCTCAACGGCACCAGCATATACCTGAACAACTACCAGCGAACCAACGCCTACTCCGTGCGGTGCATCCGCCATACACCGCTCGACAAAGAGTCCGCCGAAATGAGATAATTCCGTATCCGACATCTCCGGAGCCGTCCCGGACACGGGCGGCTCCGGGGGCATCGGATCCACGACATACCATCCAGTAAAAACCAACCTGAATATAACCATGAAGAAAAGTGTACTACTTTTACTATTATCGGCCCTGTTTACGTACGGCAGCGTCTATGCCCAGCTCCGAGTAACGGGCACCGTGCTGGCGCGCAAGGCGAAACGCAGGTGCTTACCCGCGCAGGCTGGGTGGAAGGATGCATCGATTCCTGGGCGCAGTTTGCATCCCCGATTGCCGAGTCGATGAGCGACGCTCTGGCTTCGATTTTGTCACAGCGTTTCGGCGATTCCGAATTCCATACGGAAATTTCCGGCATTTTCGCCGGTCCGGTGCAGATTCCGATTCCCGATGATATGAAAGATCCGGCAAAACTCATGCGTTTCGTCGGCAATACGTCGTTCGCCATGCAGCTGGGACGTGCCGCCGGCGATTTGTCGCATGAGGTGCGCGGCAGTTTCGACCAAAGCATTTCGTTGCTGAAGAATCCGGCTGGAGGCCTGATCGTGCAGAATGTCGTCGAATATGCGAAATCCTTGGAAATCGACGTGAACGAAGTAATGAGCTATCTTGCACTGCAAGAGCTCGCCCATTCGCGCCTGTACGCTTCCGTGCCGTGGCTGATGCCACGCTTCGAGGCGCTGTTGGGCAAGTATGCCCGTGGCACCAGCATCGATTTGGACGCCAT
>OGXH01003435.1_pt1 | contig 10196 bp, 8 predicted proteins | sample 1576241 | NCBI WGS metagenome assembly OGXH01 (sample SAMEA3541529, study PRJEB24748) | human gut metagenome | biome: human gut; feature: human-associated habitat; material: faeces | place: China | collected 2012
GCTTTTTCTGCTGTTGCTTAACATTTCGCAGGTATACCCATGGGAACTTGTATCTGTCTTTTCAATGAAACGATATGCTTCCCAATCCCGAAAAGATTCTTTCAGCGACGTCATAATAATTTTGTCTTTTTCATGCCTGACCTTAAGAACATCCTCATTGATTCCAAGCATATATCCGCTGTCCAAATCATAATTTTTCAAATCCAACTCATGCTCATAATATTTCTCATCCATACATGGGACCATAAATTTACGGCATTGGAATGTGAATTTTTCGATATTCCATAACAGAAGCATGTCATTTTTAATATCTTCCTCATAGCTGCCAAAATCTATTTTCAAACCGTTTCCATCCGTTTCCCCGTCCGTATCTATTTCATAAAATCTATCCAGATATCCCGTATTGACTGTTGTCCAGCATATCTTGTTATAGACGAATACCTGATACAGCTCCGACAACGCCTGCTGATAACATTTTGCTTTGCGCACCCGGACGGTATAGGATTTGCCGCTGTCATCGACCCCTTGAAAATCTGCTGCTTTTTCAAATTCTGCTTTCTTTTGATAACTGCCCGCAAAATAGATAATGCAGGGCATTGCTTCCTGCTTCTCCTGCTCCTTATCCTCCTGCAGTAATGCCGGAACAACCGGGTACAGTGTTCCGTTGATAGGGTCATAATCTTTCTGGGTGATAACCGTCATAGAGACTGCATATTTCTCATTTGGAATCTCTATTTCCCGTTTGATTTGATTTTCCAAATCCAGATACCGTTTTTCCATCCGTTCAAAAATGGGCACAAGACCTTCCAACAATATTTCCCTTGCGTCCTTCCGCTCGTCCAGATCCTCTATTTCTGTCAGCCTTTTTCGTATGTGCTGCTGTAAATCTGTAATACTTTCCACAATATTTACCCCTCTGTGATCTGCATATCAATATCGCTCAAAATTCCCTCTATCCTCTGCACATCTTCATCACTCCCAAGTTCCTGATAAACCGATTTTGCAGACAGATACTGTGATTTTGCTCCCCACAAATCCCCGGACTGCCGGCAGGCTTCTCCCTGGCTTTCATAGGCAGCCGCCGTATTTTTCTGTTCCTCCTGTTCACTTAATTTTTCTTCTACGGCATCCAATTTTTTCTGTGCATCTTCCTGTCCCGCCGTATCCGCTACTTCACCATATTTGGTAACTGCCATCGTATAATAAACTTTCGCCCCAACATAATCTTTTTCCAGACATGCCTTATCTCCTGCTGCCACCATCTCCGCTGCGGCAACTGTCTGCTGTGCCTGACTGTCTGCTTCTTCCTGTGCCGCGCTCTCGGCATCTGCCTTTTCCTCATAAAGCTTTTCCAGAGAATCCATAGCGGTCTGTTTGCCCTCCGTATCATGTACGGACAATGCAGCTTTTTTTGCCAGCAGATACTTCTCTTCCGCCCCATCATAATCGCCCTGCTCTAACAGGGAATCTCCAAGGTTTATATAATCCTCCACCGACAGGAATACGCTGATATTCTCCAGCTTATTTTCTATGTAATCCGTCCCTACATTGTCCGCATATCTGGTGCGATCCAATGCAGAAAGATAGTATTCTTCGGCCGCTTCATAATCTGCGCTGCTGTAGCTTTCATCTGCCAGTATCACAGTCTCTATCACAAAGGAATATTCCTGCAGACGGTTTCTCATACTGCTGTCTTTCAGCTTTTCTGCCAGTTTCTGCGCCTGCTCGCATTCCTCCTTTGCCCTGACATAATTTCCGGTATTGATATATTCCACCGTATTGGTAAAATGATAATTCATATCCTCAGTACGCTGCACTTTTCTATCACGCAGAAACCACAGCACCACACCGATAACGATTGCCGCTATAACAACAATAACCGTAATCATCACTATTTTTTTTATCCGTTTCCGCTTCTCTGGATTTTGGTATACTTTATTTACAAAAATAACTGCCAGCGTATAGTTGTCCAGATTCTCCGGCTGTCTTGAAAGCAATAAGTCCTCGATATTATCCACCGTTGTCTGCACTTCGTTATCAGCTTCTGCAAAAACATCATCCAGCTCCGCCTCGTCCACATTCTCCCAGATTCCCCTTGTATACAGAGCAATCATGTCGGTTTCCGCCAGCTTTATCTTCTTTGAAACCACGGGCTTAAAATTTTTCTGTCCCAGATAGGCATAAAGATTATTCCTCTCTTCATGCTGCATCAACTCATCTTTGGCAATTTTCTCCTGCTCCACCATCTCCTGGGCAAGAGACATATCCCTCGTCTGACGGTAAACCGCCCCTCCCCGGTACATGCGGAGCCTTGTGTTCCCCACATAGCCATATCTCATCTTCTGGTAATCCGTTACAACCACTGTAATAGATGCCTTTAACCGTCTGTCACTTTCTTTTCCTAACAATGCCCGGTTTGCCCGCTTTAACAATCTCTTTACAGCCCGCTTTGACAGAGATGGATTTTCCTGAAAACTAAGAATGACTGTCTCAATGGCAAGCCTTGCGCTTTCTACATCCGTGACCTCCGTAATTCCGTCTGCGATGACATAGCAGGCGAACTCATCTAATTCCACATACCCAAAATAATCTCTGTTTTTTAACCTGCTTCCCTCTTCGGAAATAAACCGTGCCTCAAAATCACTGTTCTGTTTTCTCATGTCATTTCTCCAACTCTTATCAGAATTACGCTGGCATTATCCTTATCGCCTTTTTTCTGATTTACCAGTTCCACCAAATCAAATGCCATTCTCTTACAGCTTTTCTTCCGGGCTAAGCAGTGTGCAGTACAAGTACCGTCCGACCATCCGCTACAGCGTGGAACTGCATCGTGAAATGCACGGCGAAAAGGTTGGCATTCTGAAAATCTCCTGCCGCACACAAAGTCAAACTTTGCTGAATGCAATTCAACAATTCTTTTTGTTTTGGGTACAGTTGGAACAGGCATACGAAGGCATAGAGATACAGGAACTGTATCAAATCGAATCCAATCGCTTGACACGGCGGCTACGTCGTCACGGCATTTCATCAAATGAGGCACTGGGGACAGCAGTCGGCAAGTATATTCAGCTGTTTCACACAGTATTGCAGTCCTATTTTCAGGGATTGCAGCAAGGCGTACCAGCCGCAATCCTGCGTCATGCGCTGGAAAAGCAGTATGTCGCTCTGCATGAAAAGCTGCTCCCAAAGCCATAGAAAAAACAAACAAAACGAATGGGAAACAACAATGAAAATAGGAGGGAGTTCTCATGAACACACAGAAATTGACACAAAAGTCTTTAGAGGCGATCCAGTCCGCAAATGGTCTGGCAATTGAGAACCAAAACCAGCAGATCGAACAGGTACACCTGCTTAGCGCACTTTTAGGGCAGGAGGGCGGTTTGATTCCGCAGCTGTTCGAGAAGATAGGTGTATCTGTCGATAACGTTCAGATACAGCTGAAAAATGCGATCGACAATCTCCCGGCAGTTACCGGAAGTGGACGCAAAGCAGATGAAGTATACGTTTCACAGGATGTTGACCGTGCATTGCGGGAGGCAGAAAAAGAGGCTGCCCACATGAAAGACGACTTTGTATCAGTGGAACATCTGATGCTTGGCTTGTTCGACGCAATGGGAAACGATTTGAAAAAGGTTTTACAGCCGTTTTCTGTCACAAAAGAGGCATTCCTGGAAGTCCTGATGAAAATTCGTGGCAATCAGCGTGTTACCGATCAAAATCCGGAAGAGACCTATGACGTTCTGAACAAATACGGACAAGATCTGGTAGAGCGGGCTCGTGCCGGCAAACTGGATCCGGTAATCGGACGAGACAATGAAATCCGAAATGTGATTCGTATTCTTTCCAGAAAGACAAAAAATAACCCTGTTTTAATCGGTGAACCTGGTGTAGGTAAAACCGCTATTGCAGAAGGGCTGGCACTGCGTATCGTTCGTGGTGATGTCCCGGATAATCTGAAAGACCGAAAAATCTTTTCTCTGGATCTGGGCGCATTGATCGCCGGCGCAAAATACCGTGGCGAATTCGAAGAGCGCTTGAAAGCTGTCTTGAACGAAGTCAAAAAGAGTGAAGGCGGCATCATCCTGTTCATTGATGAGCTGCACACCATTGTCGGCGCAGGTAAATCTGACGGTGCAATGGATGCCGGCAACCTTCTGAAACCGATGCTGGCACGTGGTGAACTGCACTGCATCGGTGCAACCACGCTGAACGAGTATCGGCAGTATATTGAAAAGGACGCTGCCCTGGAACGTCGATTCCAGCCCGTCCTGGTTGATGAGCCGACTGTAGAAGATACCATTTCGATACTTCGTGGCTTAAAAGAACGCTACGAGGTATTCCATGGCGTAAAGATCCAGGATCAGGCATTGATTGCAGCTGCGACCTTGTCGAATCGGTATATCACAGACCGTTTCCTGCCGGATAAGGCAATCGACCTGGTAGATGAGGCTTGTGCAATGATCCGTACAGAAATGGATTCTATGCCCACTGAGTTGGACGAGATCCGCAGAAAGATCATGCAGCATGAAATTGAAGAGGCAGCATTAAAGAAAGAGGATGATAAACTCTCCCAGGCGCATTTGAAAGATGTACAGCAGGAACTGTCCCAGATGCGTGACCAGTTCAACGAAATGAAAGCCAAATGGGAAAATGAAAAAGATGCGATTTCCAAAGTACAGAAACTGCGGGAAGAACTGGAACAGGTCAATGCACAGATCGAACGTGCAGAACGTGACTATGATCTGAACAAAGCTGCTGAATTAAAATACGGTCGTCTGCCGCAGCTGAAAAAGCAGCTGGAAGAAGAGGAGACCATTGCAGAAAAACAAAAGGAAAGCAAGAACTCTCTGCTCCGGGATAAAGTCACAGAAGAAGAGATTGCCCGTATCGTCGGCAGATGGACCGGTATTCCGGTTACAAAACTGATGGAAGGCGAACGTGAAAAGCTCCTGCACATGGACGAAGTTCTTCACAAACGTGTCATCGGTCAAGATGAGGCAGTCGAAAAAGTCAGTGAGGCAATCCTGCGGTCCCGTGCCGGAATCCAGGACCCGAACCGTCCGCTGGGTTCGTTCCTGTTCCTCGGTCCGACCGGTGTCGGCAAAACAGAACTGGCAAAAGCACTTGCAGAGGCGCTGTTCGACGATGAGAACAATATTGTTCGTATCGACATGAGCGAATACATGGAGAAATTCAGCGTGAGCCGTCTGATCGGAGCGCCTCCCGGATATGTTGGCTACGAAGAAGGCGGTCAGCTGACCGAGGCAGTTCGCCGGAAACCCTATTCCGTTGTCCTCTTGGACGAAGTGGAAAAAGCACATCCGGATGTCTTTAACATCCTGCTGCAAGTACTGGATGACGGCAGAATCACCGATTCGCAGGGCAGAACAGTTGACTTCAAAAACACCATTATTATCTTGACTTCAAACCTTGGCTCTCCGATTATTCTGGACGGCATGGATGCAAACGGAAATATTTCTGAAGATGCCAGAAAAGAAGTGGACGCACTGCTGAAACAGCAGTTCCGTCCAGAGTTCCTGAACCGTTTGGATGAAATCGTATTCTACAAGCCATTAAATCAGAAGGAGATCTTCAGTATTGTAGATCTGCTTTTGAAAAAGCTGCGGAAACGTCTGGAAGACAAGCAGCTGGAACTGCACGTAACACAAGCTGCAAAAGAATATATCGTTGCACAGGGTTATGACGTCAACTACGGCGCACGTCCGCTGAAACGGTTGATTCAGTCTAAAATTGAGACCTTGGTCGCAAAGAAAATCATCGCAGATGATCCTGCACCCGGCACTGTAATCGAAATTGATTATGACGGAAAACAGATGATCTGCAAATAAACCAAACGGGAGAATGCAATATATCTCCTTCCATAAAAAGGTCCGTCAGACCGGTACAATGTACTTGGTCTGACGGACCTTTTTCGTGTATCTATCTTTATGTAAACGCCCATGCTAAGACTGTGCTGGGATGCTCTGTACGTCCTCCGGCAGCAGCGTCAGCAGAGTTTCATCAGAAAGCGGCTCCGGCAGCTTTGCCAGCCGGTCGGCTTGATTGGTCAGTGCAAATTCAAAGAAGTTCCGCACATCTCTGGCGTTTGCGAACCCTTTTCCCACCTCCGCACACCTTTTTCGAAAGTACGCCTGAACATAATGGTAGGTTTCCGGCGGCATTTTCAAACAATAATCGTCACAAATATTGGAGAAAATCAACATCAGCTCTTCCGGTTTGTAATCTGCAAAAAAGATGATCTGTCGGAAACGGGAACGCAGTCCAGGATTGGTGTCCAGAAACCGTTCCATTTCTTCCGGATATCCAGCAACAATCACAATTAAATCATCCCGATGATCTTCCATTTCTTTCAGCAGCGTATTCACAGTCTCTGTGCCGAAGTCATTGCTCCCACCAGAACTGGTAAGCGTATACGCCTCATCAATGAACAGTACGCCTCCCATTGCCTTTTCAATTACCTTTTTCGTTTTAATTGCCGTCTGTCCCACATAGCCGCTGACCAAAGTTGCACGGTCTGCCTCTACCAAATGTCCTTTTTTCAGCACACCGAGACGGGCATAGATCTTTGCCAACAGCCGGGCAACTGTGGTTTTTCCTGTTCCAGGGTTTCCGGAAAAGACCATATGCAGTGAAGTCTGGGGCAGGGGAAGCCCTCGTTCCTGCCGGATAGAGCGGATTTTTAGCAGGTGAATCAGACTCTCCAATTCTTCCTTCACATTCTGCAGTCCCACCAATCGGTGCAGCTGTGCCAAAAGCTCCTCCAGCGTTTCTGTCGGCGCCTCTGTAACTTCTGCCCCAGAGACAACGCTTTCTTTCTGCTGCGGCACAGACGGCATATCCTGCCCGAAATTTCTGGGAACTTCCGCAGGGACATCCAGTTCTGCACGATGCGCACTGCAAATCGCTGCACTCCGATAGCGTGAAAGCTGCTGCATCATTGAATTTTGAACGATCTGCTGCTGCGGTTCGATTTTTCCTGCAGTGTCCAAAGAAAACTGTTTTCCCATCTGAGCCACCGTATTCATCCACAAGAGGGATACACTTCCATTCGTCCCGTTTCCTTGCAGATCAACACGCACCAACGCCGCTAACACAGCAAGCAAGGCATCTGCTGCACCGGAAAAGGAGATGGAAAACTGCTGCAAAAAGCGTTCCATAGCTGCTGTTGTTACAGACTGTCCCAGGCAGACATTGATAAACTCTGTTTCCGTATCCGTAATCACACGATCCTGATTTGCCAGGAAAAGCAGATATTTCATTGCAGCGAAATTCGCATACTGTGTAAAAGGCATTCTGCTGCCCGTAATTTGAACCCCTTGCGATTCGTATGTAGAAAAAAGCGTACGCAAATACGCAAGAGCATCCTGTAAGTCGTTATGCTGCATAAGCAATTTCCTTTCTATTTTTGCAACCGTTACGCATTAAATAACAAAACAGCCTATATATTTTCTTGATTTTCCGATGTGTTCTCATGAAGTTTATGCTTGCGTTCTGCACGCTTGTCCACTTTTCGCTTGATAAAGATCCCGGCAACCGCAAGAACAACAATAATTGCCGCAAGCACAATTGCAAGGGTGAAATTTCCTTCCCAGAGGCTTTTCCCCATAAAAACAGTCAGCACGGTAGCAGGTGTTCTGCCCAGCGTAGTCAAAATAAACAGATAGAGTGGTTTGATTCTGGGATTAAAAGAGACCAGATAGGTGAGGGCATCCTTTGGCAGCCCCGGAAGTAAAAACACAAGAAAAATCAAAAGTTCTGTCCGCTTACCCTCCAGAAGAAAATCGAATTTCTTGAAGTGACTTTCCGGTACAAAACGGTCTACCAGCGGTCTGCCGATCCATTGCACCAGATAATAAACCAAAACCGTACCCAAAAAGAAACCGGCAAGCGACAGGAACAACCCGCCCCACTGCCCGAAAAGGATTCCTCCGATAATAGGAACAGGGCCGCCGGGAATAACTGCCACCACAACCTGCAGCACCTGCAGCAGGACAAACAGCAGCGGCGCAAATATCCCAAAACTCTGCATTTTTTCAATAATGATCTCCTGTCCATGTTCACTGGACAATAAACGGATCAAAGGAATCATAGCAACACTGACAGCAGCAAAAACCAGTACCACTGCAACAAGTGAAATAATTGTTTTCCGAGAAAGCCTCTTCTCATTTGTATTCTTCTGCTTTTCGTTTTTCATGTGAAACAGCTCCTTTCACATCGCATCCCTACACACAGCAAAAATGTCAGCGCATATCTTGCCAATACATACAAGTATACCCCTATTTTTCAAAAAAATCAAGCCTTTTTGAAACGTCTTTATGACATTTTTACAAAAGGGCTTGACTTTTCACAGAAAAGCGTGTATAATAAGACGTATCGTATCAAGAACACGCAGTGTGTTTCTTTTGATGCGCCTAACCTCTGGTAGAAAGGAACTTGTTCTATGAAATCAACTCGAGCAAGATGGATTGCCTGTTTGTTGGCTTGTGCGATTGGGGTGTCGATGACTGCGTGCGGCAAGTCACAGGATGGCAGTTCCAAAGAAAAAAACAATGACAGCAGTTCTGCAGCGGCTGGTGATAGTTCCAACGAAAAGGCTGAAGATTCTTTGAGTTCGGAAGATCTGGCAAAAATGCAGAAACAAGATATGACGTTTGAATACGCTTTGGATGGAGACGATAGTTCCGAAGGAAATTCAGATGTTCCAGTAAATAAGGGTGTTACATCTCAGAATAGCGGGTCTTCCGGGGAAGACTCTTATGTTGTCGTTACTGATGATTCCGGTCAGCCTGTAAAGGATGACAACGGAAATGTGGTAACAGAAGTTGTGAAGGGCGGAAACAGCAGCAAGAATGAAAGTTCTACTTCCGGCGGAAACACCTCAGGCGGCAGCAGCTATCAGTCTGATATAAAGACATTCCAGGCATACTGGCTGGATATGTCCAACGGAGAAGACGTTGTCTGCAACGGTGACTTCCTGGATGTTACTTTCAAGATCAAAGACAACGCTCCGGACGGCAACTATGCAATCACAAGCGGTGCAAATGATTTTGCAAACTGGGACGCTGAAAGTGTACCGGTCGCATTTGTGGACGGTGACATTGCTGTCGGTTCTGCATCGGAAAAGAGTGCAGGCTCTGCTGAATCCGGAACATTCACAATTGCAGCAGGTACTGCGAAAGGAAAGCAGGGAGACGAAGTAACGGTTCGTTTCGATATGTCAGATAACCCTGGCATCGTTGCAATGATTTTCCGTTTCAAGTATGATGCAGGCGCATTGGAAGTTGTTAACGCATCTGTCGGCAGCGACTGCAGCGATTACATTCAGATGGCTGTTTCGTAAGAGTACATTCGAATAAGGAACTATGAAAAGGGTAGAGACAGATTTGTCTCTACCCTTTTTCGTTTATCCCGTATAACACAAAAAAGCACTTGTAAAAATACAAGTGCTTTCAAAATATCTATCTTGAAATTTTACAGTGCGAATGAACCGGAATCCCCGTTGATTACATAATACACCATGTTTTCTTCCGGCTTTACGTACAACTTAATATCCTTTGCTGCCGTTTTCTTCTGACTATGCTCTGCTGCCCACGCAACAATTGCACGTTCCGTCAGCACGTCAGTTGTCCACTCCATTCCGCCATACTGCAAACTAACACTGACAGTCTTTCGAACTCGTGTTGCTTTCGGAGCAGCAGCGGTGACTTTTTTTGTTGTTGCTTCCGTTACCGTTGTTTTGGCGCTTTCAGTTTTCTTCGGTCTTGCCATTGCTCATTCCTCCCGGCATCTTATGCGTTTACAGATTCTTTCAGGTTTTTGCTTGCCTTGAATACCGGAGCCTTAGAAGCCGGAACCTGAACCGGTTCGCCAGTACGAGGATTCTTGCATTCCTTTGCACTGCGCTCACGCACTTCAAAAGTACCAAACTTGGAAATGGTAACCTTATCGCCAGCAACCATTGCTTCACGGATTGCATCAAATACAGCATTTACCAGAGCCTCTGCATCTTTTTTTGTGCAGTAATTTTCTTCGTACAGCTTTTCGATCAAATCAGTTTTTGTCATGTCAAATGTTCCTCCAAAATCATAATCTACTACGAATTATATACTATTTTTTTTCATTTGTCAAGAACATCGCAGAAAAATGACGTTTGCACGGAATTTCGACGATTTTCG
>OGXH01003436.1_pt1 | contig 10196 bp, 10 predicted proteins | sample 1576241 | NCBI WGS metagenome assembly OGXH01 (sample SAMEA3541529, study PRJEB24748) | human gut metagenome | biome: human gut; feature: human-associated habitat; material: faeces | place: China | collected 2012
CAATTGCAGATAAAAGAATATTGAATTGTATTAAGCAGACAAGTGAAGGAATAAAACTATTAAACAGAGGAATAAGTGTTGTTGGCTTTTTATTTATTATTACAATTGCAATAATTTGTATTTCTACCGGCAATGGAGGATAAGGATGTTTGAAGAATTAGCAGGATATATAAAAGGGATAGTTTTTTTTAGTCTTTTTGCAAATCTGATTTTAGATTTTATGCCAAACATAAACTATAAAAAATACATAAAAGTTTTAATTGGAATATTACTTATAATAGTTATTCTAAAACCTATTTTAAATTTTGATTTTTTGTTAAATGAAATTAATGACAAAGTGGATGATGTTTCACAGATCACGACATCGGAAATCCAGGAAGCACTTGGCGGTGTGGAAATTAACGAGTGTGCCAATGTAGGTGCGGTAACGGCTGCGGTTGCAGAGGGATCGAATGAAGTCGTGCCGCAGCTGCTGTAATAGACTATAAAGGAGGTCTATCAGGATTAGCATCCGACGGAGTGGAATATTACTCACCTACTATTATAAATACAATTAAGGATGGTGCCAATCCAAATGAAATCTTATGGAGAGGAAACAAAGGAAGTGGTGATAACGACCAGGAATCACAAAATTTCCCACCAAGTTTGTACGGTAATGGTTATATGAATCCGTCACAGAATCTGGTCGATATATTCCCTATGGCCAATGGATACCCCATCAATGACGCAGCCAGCGGATACGATGCCAACAATCCTTATGCTGGACGCGATCCCCGCTTGGGCAAATACATCTTTTACAATGGAAGTACAATCAGTGAGAAGAGTATAACAATCAACATCAATGAGGGAAATCAAGACGGTGTTAACGTGACCGAAAACCGCTCGACCCGAACAGGCTATTACATGAGAAAACGCTTGCGCATGGATGTGAACTGTAATCCGGCATCCATTTCCAAACAGCCGCATTACACACCCCGTATCCGTTATACTGAAATGTACCTGAATTATGCTGAGGCAGCCAATGAAGCTTGGGGACCGAAAAACGCCAACGGCAGAGATTACTCCGCTTACGATGTAATCAAAGCCATCCGGAAACGTGCCGGCATAGGTGGTACCAATGATGCCTATCTGGAAGCATGCGCTGCCAGCAAAGACAAAATGCGCGAACTGATCCGCAACGAACGTCGATTGGAACTCTGCTTCGAAGGATTCCGTTTTTGGGATCTCCGTCGCTGGAAAGCCGACCTGAACGAACCGGTATATGGCATTAGCTGGAATGGTAACAGCTATCAGAAGATAACCGTAGAAGAACGTTCGTATGAAGATTATATGTACTGTTGCCCTATCCCCAACTCTGAGATACTGAAGTACAGCAACCTCATCCAGAATAAAGGATGGAAATAAACAAAATTGTGAACACTATTAATAAAATAGCATGATATGAAAAAGAAATTAGCATATATCGGACTGGCTTCATTACTCTTGTCTTTCACCGCGTGCGAAAGCTCTGACAATGAATTCTCCGACTTCGATTATCAAACTGTATATTTTGCCAATCAATATGGTTTGCGTACCATTGAATTGGGAGAAGACGAATTCCTCGATAACTCTTTGGATAATCAGCACAAAGTATCCATTAAAGCAGCTTGGGGTGGTGGTTATACCAACCGCAAGAATGTAATTATTGATACTCAGGTAGATGAATCGCTTTGCGAAAACCTCTATTTCAAAGGAAGTAACACTCCTGTTACCCCTATGCCCACCTCCTACTACACCCTGGCCGCCAACCAGATCAATATTCCCAAGGGTGAAGTTATAGGTGGTGTGGAGGTACAGTTTACCGATGCATTCTTTGCCGATAAAAAGACTCTTGATAATTATTACGTGATTCCTCTGAAGATGACAGGCGTACAGGGTGCAGACTCCATCCTTCAGGGTAAGGCAGTCGTAGCAAACCCCATGTTGACAAATAGTGGCGACTGGAGTGTACAACCCAAGAATTTTGTACTTTATGCTGTAAAGTATGTCAATCCCTGGCATGGTGAGTACCTGCGTCGTGGAGTGGATCAAGCTGTGATAAACGGCGTTTCTTCGCAATTGGTACGCCATCAGCAATATGTAGAGAAGGATGAGAAAGTAAATATTACAACTGAAAGCCTGAAAGACAATATTCTATCCTTATCAACCAAGGATGCACAAGGTAATCTTTTCAATTACAACCTCAGCTTGACTTTTACCGAAGATGGTAATTGCACAGTAGGTAGTACTTCCGATGATCTTATCATTTCCGGTACCGGTAAATTTGTGAAGAAGGGCGAAAAGAACAGCCTTGGCGGTAAAGATCGTAATGCTATCTATCTGGACTATACAATTGACTTTAAAACCAAAAACATGCAGTACGCCACCAAAGATACGTTGGTGTTAAGCAGTCGTGCCGTACAAGGTGGCAAGTCATTCGAGATAGAAATAAGATAGTATTATCTGGTATAAACGTTTAAACAAAGAAAACATGAAATACTTTAATCATAAGATAATCGGTATTGCCATGATGTGTGCAACGGTTATGGCATGCACCGATAAGTATGACTGCAACCTTCAGGTAGAAAAGCCTGAAGAAGTGGCCAATAGCGAATACCTGGCCAGCTTTGATTTGCTGAAATCGTACATTACCCGCGATGCCAGTTCTCCGTTCAAGTTTACGGCAAACTTGTCTTCAACAGACTTTTTAAAGAAAGACATTGCTTACAGCACCATACTTAGCAATTTTGATGGCATAGATATTGGCGGTTCTATCACTCCCGTCAATTCATTGAAAGAGGATGGTTCCTTCGATTTTGGCGGAATGCAATTAGTAGCTGATGCTGTCAAAGGAACGGACATAACGCTTTATGGTGGTACGCTCTGTTCCAATCAGGGACAACGCACCGCTTATTATAATGAACTGATACAGCCCATCATTATTCCCTTCGTACCCGAGAAAGGTAAAACTGTGATTTGTGACTTCGAGAATGATGAACTAGGCAAAGCTTACGGTATGACCGGAGGAAGTCAGGCTGTGGTAGAAAACGACCCGGATGGGAAGAGTGGTAAAGCACTGCATGTAGGTACCGACGATAACAAGGCTGCCTATTCACATCCTAAGTTCAACGTCAAGTTACCGGAAGGTCGAAAACTGGGCGATTACGTCAATCTGACCATTGATATGCGTATTGTAAACGAAGACGGTATATATGGAGCAGGTATGAGAGTCTTTATTAATGGAAAAGAGTTCAACGTTGGTATGAATGCTAAAACTTTTGGTTGTAATCCCAACACTTGGAATCGTGGAGCGGTCATCAGCTTAAATAGCGCTACAGCTCCAGGCTTCATATTGCCGGATGAAATGAAAGGACTTACTGAATTTGAGCTTGCCGTTGGTTCCGCTTCTGGAGGAGCACAATATTTTCTCGATAACATCGTGATGAATTATGAGCTTCCCGGAACAGGTGTTACTAAAATTGACTTTGAAAAAGATGAACTTGGAACGTCTTATCCGATGACTAACGGAAACTCTTCCGTTGTAGAAAATGATCCTGAAGGCAGTGGTAAAGTATTACACGTAGGTACAGCTGCTACCCCTTGCAATAGATCTTATCCTAAATTCACAGTAAAATTGCAAAACGGAAGAACGTTAGGTGACTACATAGGTCTTTCTCTCGACATGTACCTGATAGATGGTAAAGGTGGCTGGGGCGACGGCATGCGGGTAGTGATTAATGGACAAGAATTCAACTGCGGCCAAGGACCGTTCAACTTCGGTTGTGAAGCTAACAAATGGGGACGAGACAAGATTTATATCACATTCCTGAAAGAAGGTGAAGAAACAGGTAAGGGAAAAATCGCTATACCCAATTCCATGAAAGATCTGACCGAGATAGAGCTGGCCGTAGGTTCAGGCTCGGGTGAGTGGCATGCTTACATCGATAATATCAACCTCCACTGGAAAGCTGATGATACCATCATCGAGAAAACTCCGGAAGAGAAAAAGAATATCTTCACTGAAGAGATGAATAAATGGATCGGTGGTATAGTAAATGCCGGTGGTGAATCTGTAAAAGTATGGAATATTGTAGGCGAACCACTTGACAAAACCATGGATGCCAACACCTTCAACTGGGGTGAATATTTGGGCGAAGTAGAATATGCACGTACAGCCGTAAAACAAGCACGTGACACAGCAAAAATTGATCTCAACCTCTTCGTTAGCAATACTTTCAATCAATCTGATGAGATGGGACAGAAAGCCGATGAATTGATCGCATTGGTAAAATCCTGGGAAGCAGATGATGTAACCCGTATTGACGGATACAACATCCTTCTTCATGCGGTTTATTCCAAAGATGCCACTTCTCAGAAAGCCAATGAAGAGATGATTTCCGGATTGTTCGACAAGCTGGCACAGACCGGTAAACTGATACGTGTATCCGACCTCAGCATGATGGTGGAAGATACAGAAGGTAAGTTCATCCAGACCAGTAAACTGACCGCCGATGAACGGAGTGCCGCAGCCAACTATATAGCTTTCATCATGAAAGAATATCGGAAAACTATCGCATCGGACAAGCAATATGGCATATCCATTTCAAGTATGACCGAAACTAGTACCGGTAACAAGATTTGCCCTTGGACTTCGGGATACAATCGAAATGGAATGTATGAAGGAATAGTTGAAGGATTGAAATAACCCGAAGTATAATGAAACTATTTATTAGAAATCTATGCATTTTTCTGATGGGAATGTCATGTTGGGCATGCTCTGATAATAATAATGCGGAGACTGATGATAACGGGAAGGGCGCATATGCGCTCTTCCTAAAAAAGTCAATTACAGTGAGTGCCGGTGAAAACCAGACAGAGGTCGTTATAGAGTGGGCAAAAACCTCCTGGGAGATAACCTTCGAACAGGGAGATATTGTAAAAAGTATAACTCCGATGTCAGGTGGAAGCAGTGATAGAGAAAAGCAGTACACAAAAATTCAAGTGGTTTGCAATGCTAACGCTTCAATGAAACAACGTACACAGACTATTCACATTACTGACCTAACCAACAAGCAGACTACCGATTTATTGATAGAACAGGAACCGGCGTTCAAGTCTGTTACACTTAATATTGACCCTACAGTAAAATATCAGCCGATAGCAGGATTCGGTGGAATGTACAATCCTAAAATTTGGTGTGGCGGAAACCTCATTTCTGCCCGACAATTAGACCAAATGTATGGTGAAGGCGGATTGGGCTACTCCATTCTTCGCCTGATGGTTTATCCCAACGAATCTGATTGGAATGCTGATGTAGAAGCGGCTAAAGCGGCACAGGCCAATGGAGCAATAGTTTTTGCATGTCCGTGGGACTGTACTGATGCTCTCTCCGAGCAAATCAAGGTGAACGGCAAAGAAGTAAAACATCTCAAAAAAGAGAACTATGGAGCATACGCCGATCATCTTATCCGTTACATCAATTTCATGAAACAGAATGGAGTAGATCTTTATGCCATATCTGTTCAGAATGAACCGGATATGGACTTTACTTATTGGACTCCTCAGGAAGTGGTAGATTTTGTGAAACAATACGGTGCCAAAATCCGTGAAACCGGAGTCAGACTGATGTCTCCCGAAGCATGTGGTACACCACCCGAATACACGGATCCGATCATCAATGATGCCGGAGCATTTGCACAGACCGATATTATTGCAGGACACCTTTATCAAGGTTTTACAGACCTGGATAATGGATACGTCAAAAATCGTCACGATTACATCTGCGGTCTCTACCCTCGCATCCATGGAAAGACCTGGTGGATGACGGAACATCTCTTTAATGACGGAGAAAAATCAGATGATCCGTCAGCATGGGAATTCCAAAAGTGGCAATACTGCCTCAACCATCTTGGCAAAGAAATCCACATGTGTATGGAGGGCTATTGCAGTGCATACGTATACTGGTATTTAAAGCGCTTCTATGGATTGATGGGCGATAATGACAAGCGCAGCCCGGTGGGTGAAGGTGAAATTGCTAAGAATGGTTACATCATGGCCCATTACGCGCAGTACGCCACAGGTACTACCCGTATTAAAGCTGTCACGAATAATACAGGAATATGTGCCACAGCCTACATCAATGAAACAGGAAATGAAGTAACGGTTGTATTGCTGAATTTCACCGGAGCCACCCAGTGTATAGAAATACCGTTGGCAGGAATGAAGCGTGCAAATGCCGTTGAAACCAATGAAAACAAAAATATGGAAGTTATCAGTACTGAGATGCTGGAATCTGGCGAGGGTGTATATGTACTGTTGTCCGGTAACAGCATAGTCTCTGTCCGGTTGACCTTATAATTGCATGAAGTGATATGGAATCACTCAAGTAGTTCAGATTCTCTCCAAATGGTAAGTGTTGCCAAAGCAAAACAAAAAATTGCTTTGTGCAACACTTTTTTTTATTTTTGATGTCACGTTCGCTTTACACGTTCGTCTTAGTAATGTAAATGGAACTCAAACAATTTAAAATATCCGTTCTACCCCTCCGCAATAAGCTATTGAATTATGCGCGGAAGTTGACCGAAAGTCCGGACGATGCAGAAGATGCCGTACAAGAAGTCCTGCTCAAGCTATGGAACAAAAGACTTGAACTGGAACAGTACCGTAACATTGAAGCATTCGCCATGACCATGACACATAATCTCTGCATGGATATGTGGCGCACCAGGCATACCGCCAGCGTACCGTTAGAGTATGTACAGGATGCCACTCCCGGTGGGACACCGGAACGGTTGCTTGAGATAAAAGACGAAATCCGTCTGATGCATGAAATTATTAATTCATTGCCTACCTTGCAGCGCACCATCATGCGGATGAAAGACATCGAGGAGTATGAAACGGAAGAGATCGCCGACATCACAGGCTGTAATCCGGAAGCCATCCGAAGTAACCTGTCGAGAGCGCGAAAGAAAGTGAGAGAAATTTACCTGCAAACCGTACAAGAAAAAATAAGGAGGAAACAAGTATGAAGATAGAAGAATTAATAGACCGCTATTTCGAAGGACAGACCTCATGTGAGGAAGAACGCGAATTACGCAGTTTCTTCACGCAAGAAAATGTACCGGAATCGTTACAAGTATACCGTCCCTTGTTTGTCTGCCTGGATCAGGAAGCAAAAGCATTCCGGCAAGAAAGTGCTCCTGTTAAAAAGCCTTCCTTCCGCCGTCGCTTTATTTACACAACGGGAGGAATAGCAGCCGGAATTTTATTAGTGATCGGCATTGCCGGTACGCAGCGATACCTTCACCCCACTCCGGAAAATTACGTCATTATCGACGGCAAGCAATACACGGATGCAAACCTGGTGCATGAACAAGCCCTTGCTGCTTTCCGAGATATGCGAACTACGGAAGATGAAGTGCTTGATCTGATGTTTGAATAATAAAAAGAACTAATAGATACAATTATGAAAAAGTTCACTCATACCCTGCTATGCTGCCTGCTGCTCTTGTTCAGTACCGGCATGTACGCCCAAAAAGGGCTGCAAATAGCATCCGTATTTCAGAAATACGGCAATGAGAAAGGGGCCACTTACGTGGAACTGTCCAAGATGTTATCCAAGAATTGGGACATCACCCATTACCAAAGCCTGAAACTGACAAAGGCAGAAAAGGCATTACCGGATATCTACCGGTGTCTGGAATCCGACCGGGAACATGCCAGGAAAATAAAAGAAGTGGTGACAGACGGGCATATTCAATCGGGATACTACCAGTTGCCTCCGGTAAAAGATAAAATAAACCGCTTCATACTATTCCGGCTCGGCAAGAAAGGAGAAGCCACACTTATCTATATCGAAGGCGAAATAGACAGTGACGACCTTGTTACACTGATATTCAGCAAAGACTAATTCTGAAATTTATAAATCACAAATAATAAAACTTATGAAACGAATTTTCTTTTTATTCCTTATCATGACTTCCATGACAGTCGTGGCACAAGAAAGCATCCCGCAAGATACAACTCTCTATCTCAACGGACGGAAGATCATCATTAAAGAACATGATGGCAAAATCAAAGTGAAAATGTATGAGGCAAAAGCCGACAATGACACCATCGAAAACACCCAGGTATTTGAAGGTGTGTATCTGGACGGCCGCAGCATTGAACGAACCACAACGGTTTCCGTACCTTTCGTGAAGAAGAAAAAAGGCTATTACCGCTTTGATCCTCACTACCCTGCCATCTACTTCGGCTTTAACAAACTGGCAAGCAATACATTTCAGTACTCTGCCAAAGTACCTCAACTTGGCTCGAAATCCTGGGAATGGGGTATCAATCTGTTTAATACCGGAGTTGCCATAACCCGTAACAATCATTGGGGATTGACCACCACCCTCGGTTTAGCACGTATCGTCTATAAACTGGATGACAATTACGGCTTTGAGAAAGTAGACGGCATCACCGTTTGCCGGCAAGCCGAAGATGTAGATTACCAAAAGAGCTGGCTGCGCTATTGGGCTTTCCGTCTGCCTGTCAGTCTGGAATGGCAAACCAAATTCGGCAGTCGCCGTGCTTTCATTGCCGCTGGTCCGGAAGTGGAATGGCGTGTAGGGGTTAAATCCAGAGCCAAATATGATGATAAGAAACATACTTTGAGTAGCAAGCTGAATACCCATCCGCTTGGCATGAATCTGCTGCTACAGGCCGGTTATGGTTGCTTGGGATTCAATGCCCGTTTCGCTCTCACTTCTCTGTTTGAAAAGAATAAAGGACCCGAACTCTATCCGGCTTCTATAGGCATAGGTTGGTATTGGTGACAGCATAAAACTTTAATAATTCATTTCCCGCCTCACAACAAAAACTGTGGGGCAGACTTGTTTTTGTCTATATAGAATTGTATCTTTGTATCGCTACTCCTTTAACAGCAAGAAAGGAAAAATAGAATGAAAACAACTAATGAAATTCTCGCCATCCTGCACGAGTTCAAGCAAACAACCGCTGACAAGTACGGCATTGAGAGTCTTGCTCTCGTTGGTTCAGCTGCCCGTGGCGAACAACGGGAGAACAGCGATATTGATGTTTGCGTAAAACTACGCAAAACCACCTTTCGTGCCTATATGACGATCAAGGAAGAATTAGAACACCTCTTTCATACAAAAGTTGATTTAATAACCTTGCATGAGAACATGCGCCAAATGTTCCGGCATAATCTTGAACAAGATGCAATCTACGTCTAAACAAGCATTAATAGATATGCTTCGCTTTGTAGAAAGCCAAACAGCATTCATCATCAAAACCACTGTTCGGATAAGCAATTATCAGGATTTTCTCAATTCAGACGATGGCATGGTATTATTCAATTCGACGTGTATGTGCCTGCAAACTATTGGTGAAACGATCCGACAAGTAGATGACCGTACTCACGGATGCCTTTTCTCTCATTATCCCGAAATACCGTGGAGACAAATTATAGGAATGCGTAATATAATCTCACATGAATATCTCTCAATAGATCCGGAATTGATCTACGACATTACCAGCAAAGAACTTCCTCCCCTACTCGCTAGTTTACATCAGATTCTCATAGATATTGATGCCGGTCTACGAAATAAGGAGTTGGGGGAATAGACATCATTCGCATCATACAGAGAATTAAATAATCATTTTTATTATGACCAAAGAAGAACTTATGAGAAAAGCGATTGAGCTCTCCACGGAGAATGTCGCTAACGGTGGCGGCCCATTTGGTGCCGTCATTGCCAAAGATGGAGAAATCATAGCTACCGGAACGAATCGTGTGACATCCTCATGTGACCCGACAGCGCATGCCGAAGTCAGTGCCATTCGTGCAGCAGCCACGTCACTAGGTACTTTCAACCTCAGTGGTTGCGAAATCTATACCTCTTGTGAGCCCTGCCCCATGTGCCTCGGCGCTATCTATTGGGCCCGACTGGACAAAATGTATTATGGAAACAACAAGACTGACGCCAAAAATATAGGTTTCGACGACTCTTTCATATATGATGAAATCGCTTTAAAACCTGCCGATCGCAAACTACCCTCAGAAGTATTGCTACACAACGAAGCCATCAAAGCTTTTGAAGCATGGGCTGATAAGGAAGATAAAATAGCCCATTAATTCCTTGCAAAGCACTATTATTCAAGCATTTTTTAAA
>OGXH01003439.1_pt1 | contig 10193 bp, 8 predicted proteins | sample 1576241 | NCBI WGS metagenome assembly OGXH01 (sample SAMEA3541529, study PRJEB24748) | human gut metagenome | biome: human gut; feature: human-associated habitat; material: faeces | place: China | collected 2012
CTTCCTTCAGGCCCAGACCGGTTACTTCACGAACAACCTTGATAACCTTAACCTTGTTAGGGCCAACCTCGGTCAGTTCTACGTCGAACTCGGTCTTCTCTTCAGCTGCTGCTGCTTCGCCGCCTGCTGCTGCTACAACAACGCCTGCTGCTGCGGATACACCGAACTCCTCTTCACATGCTTTTACTAACTCGTTTAACTCTAATACGGATAATTCCTTGATAGCTTCGATAAATTCAGCTGTTGTTAACTTTGCCATTATGATTTACCTCCATTAATTATTTATTTTCACGTTTTGTTTTCAAAAACCTTACAGCATTATGCTGCGTCGGGAACGGATCTTACAGTGTCCGCGCCCACGGGATGTTCCCTCCTGTCGTCGGGAACGGCTTTCGCGCTAAGCTCGCGCTTCGCGTTCCGCTCGCGCTCACTAAGCGGCTTTCGGCCTAAGCCTCTGCAGAACCGCCGTTCTTCTCTGCGATCTGGTTGATAACGCGTGCGAAGTTTGCGATCGGGGACTGCATGCTGCCAAGAAGTCTTCCAAGAAGAACCTCTCTGGACGGGATGGAAGCGATTACGTTGATCGCCTTTGCATCGTAGTAAGTTCCCTCTACGACACCGCCTTTTAATTCAAGCTTGTCAGCTGTCTTAGCGAAGTTAGCCAGCTCTCTTGCAGGAGCGGTTGCGTCAGTAGTAGAGATTGCGATTGCGCTGGGGCCTTCCAGATACGGAGCCAGAGCCTCGAAATCTGTTCCCTTGAACGCAAAGTTCATCATTGTGTTTTTGTACACCTTGTAAGTAACACCAGCTGCACGAAGCTGCTTACGAAGTGCGGTATCCTGCTCAACGGTCAGACCACGGTAGTCTACCAGAACAACAGACTGCGCATCTTTCACTGCTTCAGCGATCTCTGCTACTACAGGTGCTTTCAGTTCAACTTTTGCCATTTTCTTACCTCCTTTTAGATTCTTCTGCCGAATAAAAGAAGTTGTTCGTACAAAAAAACCTCTCTATCCAAAGACAGAGAGGGAAATTCATCGCATTTCTTTCACTCCTCGGCAGGCGCTTCTTCTTACACCGGTTATCCGGTACCTGCTGTCTTCGGCACGGTCTCAACGACCTTGTTTACATTAGCATAAAAAGGAAGGGGTTGTCAAGGAGTTTTTCTATTTTTTATTACAGTTCACTCGTACCGTTTGTAGGCAGATTTCATGCTCGCATGGAAATCTGCTTACAAAAAGGTACGAAGGGAGCGCCATTTTATGAGCAAAAATGAGCTGCGAAGCAGCGGAGAGCGTCGAAGACGCGCTTTTGCGAATGGCGCGAGTGAACTGTAACATAAATTTCGAACGCAAAACGCCGTAGCATCCTCTCAATAGAGATTGATGTTACGGCGTTTTTTTTCACCCCACTCCCCGCAGCTTCATCGTCCAGCCGTGCACGCGGCGCACGGTTTTGGGCGCAATCGTCAGAAGCGTCAGATAGGTTCTGCTCTTTTTATCCAGCAGCGGATTTTTCCGCGTATCCGAAAAATGCCCGCGCAGATACTGCTTTACCGATTTGTAAAACACATCCGTATCCACCATCCGTCCCACCGGGATGTGCAGCAGATAATCCAGGCGCTGAACGAGTGCGAAGCGCACCGCATATTCCCGAAGCTCCGGATAGCGCTCCCGGGTCAGCTGCTCCATATAATCCGCATTTTCTACGATATCCTCAAACACTCTCGAAAAATCGTTTTTATCTTTCCGGCGCGTATTGCTCCCGATCCGGTAAAAAACGTGATAGAGCTGCTCCGGCAAGATCCGCACCCTTTCGCCCTCACATAAAAGCTCAACCAGCAGGCGGAAATCCTCATTCAGCTTTCCCTCCGGGAAGCGGTGACCTTCAAACAGGCTCTTTTTGATCAGCTTCGTACAGAACGAGCAATCGCCCTGATGCAGCAGCAGCGTTTTCAGAAAATCTTCTGCCGTGCAGGTAACTTCCTGTTCCGGCGGCGTACAGACGTCCGGTCTTTTGTGGTAATCCTCGTCGATCTCATCCCGCGAAGCCTGCGCAATTGAAGTGCCTGCAGCGGTCGCAGCTTCATACAGCCTTTCATACATCTGCGGCTCGATCCAGTCGTCGCTGTCCACAAACCCGATCCATTTTCCCTTTGCCATACTGATTCCAAGGTTTCGCGCGCTGGAAGAACCGCCGTTCGGCTTATGGAAAACCCGGATTCTGTCATCTTTTTCGGCAAGCAGGTCGCACAGCTTTCCGGTTCCATCCGTCGAACCGTCATCCACCAGCAGGATCTCAAGATTTTTCCAGGTCTGGGCGCAGATGCTGTTGACGCATCGCTCCAGACAGTCCAGGATATTGTAAACCGGCACGATCACGCTGATCAGGCAGTTTTGTTCTGTTTTATTCTCCATCCAATGTTCCCTCATTATAGCTCCAGTGCGCGGAAAGCTTCGGCGCGGCAGAGAGCGGTCCATCCTCCCACTCCGGCAGCTTTCCGGCTTTCCAGCCTTCATAAAATTCCAGGCAGCGCTGCGCCGCACATTCTGCATTCCATTTTTCTGTAATCGTCCGGTATGCCTCTTTTCCAAGCACTGTGATCTGCTCCGGCTGCGCGCACAGCTCCAATACCGTCCGCTCAAAGGCTTCATAAGAGCCGTCCGGGTAGCTTTTGCCGTTTACGCCGTCCTCAATCAAAAACGGAACCGCGCCGATCTGACGGTTTGCCACCACACAACAGCCACTGTTCATCGCCTCACTGACTACTGCACCCCAGCCTTCCAGATAGTTGCTTGTAAACACATGCAGCTGGCAGCGTTTCATCAGGCTTCGAACCTCCTGCGGCTTTAAAAATCCATGAAAAACGATTTTCTCTGCCACTCCGAGCGCTGCTGCTTCCTGCTTCAGCGCCTCTTCCATCGGACCGCCTCCCGCAAAGTGTAGCTCAAACGAATACCCCTGTTCCTTTAATTTTCCAGCCAACTTCACTGCAAACTCCGGGTGCTTTAACGAAATCATCCGTCCCGCCCAGACGATTTGCAGTTTATCCGTATTCTTTTTGGCAAACAATTCCTCCTGCGGACAGCGCAGCGTCTCCGGAAAATAGCCGAATTTCAGCTTTTTCCCGGGATAAGCCCCGATCAGTGAAAAATCCGACGCCACATACGCGCCGCAGCACAAAAGCCACACCGGCTGGTTTCGAAACCGGATATGTTCTTTATATTTTGCAAGCAGCCCCTTCGGAGAGATCGCTTTCCACTGCCCCTCGCGGTAAATCCGCTCACTCACCCGAAACGTCAGCTTTCCCGAGGAAAGCCGCGGTAAAACCAGATCCAGCCGCTTCGTCCAGCCTGCAAACACCAGATCCGCTTCCTCGATCAGCTTCCGGCAGCGTTCTTCCTCCCGATCCGCCCAAACAACATATGGCAGAGTCGCTGCATCCAGTCCCCAGCCCATCGCAATCCGTTCTTCTTCCATCGGCTCGGTCTGGATGAAATGGTAATCGTCCCCCAGTTGTTCATACAGTGCGTTGGAAAACGGAATCTGATGATGATTGATATAATTGGAAATAAAAACAGCCTTCACGTTTTCCTCCATTCCCGCTTTCCTGCTCCGGTCAGCAGCTCTGTTCATTCGATACTTTGATAAATTTCTATCAGTTTTTGGTAATTATTCTCGCCGTTGTAAAGCTTCGCCGCAGTCTCCCGTTCCGAAGCCGACAACTCCTTTGCCAGCTGTTTATCTGTCAGAATCCGGCTGACGCACGCGGCAAGCTCCTGTACGTTTCCTTTTTCAAACAACAGACCACTTACGCCGTCTTTTACAACATCCGGGATTCCGCCGGTTCTGCTCGCCGCCACGGGCACGCCAAGAAGCTGCCCTTCCGCCACGGAATTCGGGGAATTTTCCACCGCAGACGGACACACAAATATCTGCGCGGACAAATATTCCCGCTTCATCTCCTCCGCGGAAAGATTTCCCAGCACACGCACTTTTCCTTCGAGGCGATTCTTCAAAATCAGCCTGCGCAGATATTTTCCATATGCCGGAATCTTGATTCTGCTCTTTATTCCGTTTACGCCGAGCACGCTGATGCCCGCCACCTTGATATGCGCCTCGGGACAGTTTTGCAGGATTTCCTGCATCGCCTGCAATAGATAGTGAAAGCCCTTTAACGGGTAATCTCCCTGACTGATGAAGATTTCTCCGGGCACAGTGTTTTCGATTTTCCAGCATCCGCTGTAGAACTGTGGGCGCATTGTCTCGTTCATGGTATGATAAACAAGGGATGGATTTATCTCCAAACTGATCGTTTTATCGAATGTCGTCCGTCCCGTTACATGTCCGACTGACAACAGGAGTTTTTTCTCGTTTTCCGCGCGCTGATAAAACTTTTCCTGCTGCTGCCGGATGCTGTCCTTTTTTAAAATATCTCGCAGTGTCCTGCTGTTCTGTACATTTTCCGGGAGATCTGCCATGTAGTTGTCCGCACAGGAGATACAAAGTCCCTGCAAGCCCACAAGCGTCCGCTCCGGTCTGTGAAATACTTTCGCACAGGCATAGCCATGCGGGAACTCCGTCCCGAAGATATGCACCAGATCCGGCTGAAAGTCCTCTAAAATCTGCAAAAAACGCGCTTCCATCGCGCTGTCATAGCGCTCCGGGTGCTCTAAATCCTCTGCAAAGCCATAGCAGGCGACTTCTTTTTTATAGCTGCCAAGCTGCAGACGCTGCGATAGCTCCTCCCTGCCCGGTGCAACCGGAAATGCGATGCCGAGCGTCAGTGCAGCCGCAGTTTCGGCTCCCTGCTGCCGTCCGCCGGGCGATGCAGCGCTGTCTGTCACGTCCGCTGCGCTCAGTTCTGCGCCGTTCTCCGTCTCCAGATACCGCCCCAGTATCCCGGACAGCCAGCCCTCCCGCACGCTATATTCCTGCGAAAGCGCCTGCGCGATTACCGGGAGCATAATATTGCATACCCATAACACTCTCATTTCCGATTCTCCCCCGGTTCGTCCTTATGGCCGCACCTTCCGTAAATTTTCGCCTTGATCCCGTTGTACCACTCGGAATATTTTTCGTCCTCTGCAAGCTTTGTCCGAAGCGGTGCCAGTGTCAGAAGCATCAGCAGCTTATAACGCAGCGCCTTGTCGCGTCCGAGATAGCGTTTCGTGATTTCGGCATGCTCTTTTTCGGAAATCCGACGGTTCTCCCTTGTCTCGGAAAAGCCCCCGCCCTCGTAATCCGCAACAATCATCTCCACATAAACCGCTTCCGCTTTCCGATCGTAAATACAGTACAGGAAATGCTCGTAATCTGCGCGGACACGGTATTTTACGTCATAACCACGCTCTGCAAACAGACGGACGTCGTAAAAGCAAACCTGATGACAGGGCACATTTCTGTAACAGGTAAAATCATTGACCTCCGGTGCAGAATAGATCACGCTGCCCCACGCCTCATGATATTGATTTCCATAAAAAATCCGCTCTTTTTCCTTATGTCCCAGGCTTTCCTCGTCGGCTCCTCTGCTGCGCTTACGCTCCATCACAGCTGCAAGCCGTTCCAGCACCATATCGTCGTGTAAAAGATCTCCGCAATTTAAAAACTGGACAAACTGACCGGTCACATAGGACATCGCCTGATTCATCGCGTCATAAATCCCACAGTCCGGTCTTGTATAAACCCGGATTCTGCTGTCCGCCGGAAGTTGTTCCAGGGAGCCGTCCGTCGAACCGCCGTCCTTTACCACAATTTCATAATTTCCGTATTTCTGGTTCAATACGCTCTGCACCGTCTTCAACAGCTTTTCGCCGGGGTTTAAGCATACTACCACAATGCTAAAAGAAATCTGCGCCATTGATCCACTCCTTATCCGTAAAAATCCAGGTCTTATAGGGAAGCACGCGCATCCCGCTTCCGGATGCCGTTTTTAAAAACCACAAAAAATACCCCAGACATACGATCCCCACAAGTGCTGTTAAAATATTTTTCCGCTTCCGGTTCTCCACGCAGCCAAGCAGTCCCGGAATGAGCAGCAGCTGCGGCGTAATCATATAATAGGACATTCTCGATACCAGCGGCAAAAACGAACCGCAGGTATAAAACAGCAGTCCGAAAAAATTTAATTTCAGGCAGAAACGGTTCTGCTCCTTTTCCATTCCACACCTGCCAACCACTGCCGCCAGCATAAAAACGAGCACGCACCGGAGGATTCCGGACGCATTCGCTTTCAGACCGATATCCTGTGACAGATATACGGTGTCCCTGTATGTAGGATACCACGTCAGCGCCAGATTTAAAAGCGGACGCTGGAAAACAAAACCGATCCCTCCGATCACAGTCAGCGCCGGCGCGATCCATTTTTTCCACGGAAGCACAGCCAGCAAATACAGCGGAAGCACCATCAGAACAGATTTATGAAACAGCGCCGCAATGCCAATCCAGATCACGAAACAGCCATACTGCCTGCGCAGTACAAACCGGATTCCATACAGTGCTGCCGCAAGTGCCAGATAATAACGCACCGTCGTAAATGTCCGAAAATATACGCCCAGCAGCATGAACATCGCGAAGCTCTGCCAGAAGCAGTCACTCTGCTCATACAGCGCCTTTAAAAACAAAAAAGCTGTAACCGCACCGAACACCGCGAATACCAGCAGATAATTTTCATACCCGGAAATCGTATAAATCAGCCATACCACGAAATTGAATCCTGCTTCTGTCACCACATACGCCTGATCGGTTCCCGCCCAGATTTCGTGGAAATTCTCGACATATTTGCCGTAATCGTTACCGACCTCCAGACGCAGCGCACTCACGCCCGCCAGAATCAGGAAAATAGCCGTGAGACACACGATGTCGAAGGCGCGACGTCGGGAAACGCCCGCCGAAAACAAGCCGCCGCCGGATGATGAGATGCCGCAGGCGCGCCTGCCATTCCCGGATGCCGCACTCTCGGCGGCTTGTCCAGCGCACAGCCCAGCACTGCCTGCCTCTTGCCCCGTGCGCGTCCAGACCGCGTCCATCACCCCCGCGAGGGCAATCGTAACCGCTGTAATCAGAAAATAAAATACCATTTACAGCCCTCCCTTTGCGTCGCGGATTCCGGACAGAAGCGCTTTTTTCGCCTCATCAAAGGTCAGCCCCTCCGGGCAGCTCTCAGAATTCATATTGGATTTATTTTTCAGCAGAAACCGAAATCCCATCACCGCCGCCAGCTTTCCATACAGCACATGATACAAAACGCCCCTGTCGTGAAAAAATTTGCGGTCAAAGCCGAAAAACCAGGTTGACGGTCTGGGCTGTTCTTCTCCGATTTCGACCGGAATGCTGTAGACTTTCAGCCCGGCTTTCAGGCAGTCGTGGATAAACAAGCTATCCTCTCCGTTTGCATATTTCGCGCCGCCGCCGAACAACAAAGAATAGGTCAGATTCTTTTCGTGCATCTTCGCCGTGCGCAGTGCAAAGCTGTATGCCGGATAACGACCGCAGTTATACCACCTCACCCGCTTATAAAACGAATTCCAGTAGGTAAAGCGGCTCTCCTGCACGCGCACATTGAATAACAGCATGTCCGCCTCCGGATGCTGCTCAAACCCTTCGATAATCCGCTCAACTGCACCATCGTCATAAACGATATCTTCATCAGAAAAGAGGCACAGGTCGGCGTCCGCACGCAGAAGCGCGTTGTTGCGCGACAGCCCGACACCCCGCTCCGCCAGATGATAGCAGCGGATCTGATGACCGTCCTGCGTCCATTCCTCGTAACGGTTTTCGTTACACTGATTGATGAGAATTGTATCCGCCTGCAGATTCATTTTCTCTGCCAGCGACTTGGCCTCCTGATTCAGGGAGGAAACCAGAATCTGCAGTTTCATGAGCCATCTCCTTTGTTTCTTGTAATCATGCGCCAGTTCTGTAGTAAGCGTGCAAAAACCGTGCGTCCGCGTCCGTGAGGATCACGCCCACAACCGCGATCTCCCGCTGAGCAAGCAGATCGAGGGCAAGTCCGAGTTTTTTAATACAGGGTGTGTTCCAGCGAACCAAAAGGATAAGCGGAATTTTTTCTTCTTCTCCAAGCCCCATCGTCCCGGAAAGCACCGTGTCCAGCGAAATTTCCTGAAAAGCGGTCTGAGACGCTTTGGCTCTCAGCTGCGCATCCAGAAGCGCACCGAACTGTTCATCTGGCTTTGCCGTTCGGTAGCCGAGAACCGGAATTGCGCAGCGTTTTTCCACGTCTGAGCTGAGCAAAACGGAATCGTCCAGAACATACCAGACTGCCACGCCCAGGATTCCGGCAAGCAGTCCGAGCACCAGACCGAGCACCGCCGCATTTTTCACTTTATTTTCCGGAAGCACCGCCTGTGCGGGAACGGTTTTCCACACTTCAATTGTCGTCAGACCGCGTCCCTGCATCGTCTGTCCAAATGCCGTCATGGCGCGGTTATAAGCTGCCGCAATCCGGTCGGAAAGTGCTGCGTCCTCTGTCGTAAAGTACGCCGTCAGAAATTCCGGGTCCGACGCGATTTCTGTGCTGATCGAAGCCTCAATCACGGATCGTTCCACGTCCGGCAGCTGCAAAAGCACCGTATCCATCACGCGGTCGGAGCGCATCATATCCCCCCAGGTATAGGCGTTATATTCGTTGATAAATTCTTTTAAAACCTCGTCATCCCCGTCGATGTCATAGACGATCGAATATAAAACCTCCGACCGATACTGCTTCGGCCCCATCGTCAGCTGCCGCACACCAAGATAAATCCCCGCAGCAAAAACAGCGCCAGCCAAAGCTGCCGCCAGACAGATCCATATTTTATGAATACAACAGAGGGCAAAGCGTTTTTCGTCCATGCCCTCTTTCCAAAATGCTTCATCTCTTTTCAGAGGCATTATTTTTCTTCCTCCTGCACCTGTTTTTTCATGGCGGTCACCTGCTTCTCGTCCACGCCCTCCGTGCTGTCGGGCGTAAACAGGATTTTCAATGTCAGAAGCATCAACTTCAAGTCCAGCCATACGGAATAATTCTCAATATAAAACAGATCCAGCTTTAATTTGTCATAAGGAGTTGTATTATACTTACCGTAGACCTGCGCATATCCGGTAAGACCTGCTTTAACTTTCAGACGATAATAGAATTCCGGAAGCTCTTTCTCATACTCAAGCATGATACTTTCACGTTCCGGACGCGGACCTACCAGAGACATATCTCCCTTAAATACATTGAAAAGCTGAGGAAGCTCGTCCAGATGAAGATTTCTCAGCACATGACCTACCGGTGTGATACGGGAATCATGCTTGGATGCCAGTCTTGCACCGTTTTTCTCCGAATCTACGCACATACTGCGGAATTTACAGATCTTAAAGGGCTTTCCACCCAATGTCAGACGGTCCTGAAAATAAAACACCGGACCTCTGTCGTATGCTTTTACCGCAATCGCTATGATCAGCATGATCGGTGAAGTGATTATAATGCCGGTCCCTGAGATCAGAATATCCATAACTCTCTTTGCAGCACGCTGGTCTACTGCCAGTCCCATATTTCTGGATACCAGAAGCGGTGTGTCAAAAAGATGGATGCGTTCACTTCCCATAAGAATGATGTCCGAAATCTTCGGACTCACATAGCATCGGACAGAATGTGCAAAACAGTATTTCAGATAACGGTTTCTCTCTGTTGAATGCAGATCCCAGATGATCACGCCGTCATAATCCTGCATCATCTGATGGATTTTTTCTTCTCCCACACTGATGTGTACCTTGCCGCTGATGTCATATTTGTCCTTTCGGGAATTCATCTTATGGATCAGGTCGTCCCCCGGATCCCGGTCACCGTAAATGACCAGAAGCCGGCGTGCGCGGTAAAGTCCGGAATAGATATACCTTGAACCAAATATCCAGATAATGATCAGCACCAGCTGTATTCCTGTCATCTCGATCATAGGCCATACGCTCAGGAACCACCTGTTGATCAGGGTGATCTCCAGATATTCCACCACATTGGTACACAAAAGTGCCAGTGTCAGCGAATAAAATACATCAATCCTCTTAAGATATCCAACCTTAAGTCCTCCGTACAATTTGGCAAACAGGGCAAACATCAGACCGTAGATTGCGATCAGTACCCAGTTACCTTTGCGCCAGAAAGGCTCGTCGATCTGTCCTCTGTAAACGGAATACCACACCCAAGATCG
>OGXH01003447.1_pt1 | contig 10183 bp, 7 predicted proteins | sample 1576241 | NCBI WGS metagenome assembly OGXH01 (sample SAMEA3541529, study PRJEB24748) | human gut metagenome | biome: human gut; feature: human-associated habitat; material: faeces | place: China | collected 2012
CATTGCAATCATTGCCCATGTTGACCATGGGAAAACAACGCTGGTTGACAAGATGCTATTGGCCGGAAATTTATTCCGCAGCAACCAAAATAGTGGTGAACTTATCCTGGATAACAACGATTTGGAACGTGAACGTGGTATAACGATTCTCTCCAAAAATGTATCCATCAATTACAACGGTACAAAGATTAATATTATTGATACTCCGGGACACAGCGACTTCGGTGGTGAGGTAGAACGTGTATTGAATATGGCCGACGGTTGTATTCTGTTGGTAGACGCCTTTGAAGGTCCGATGCCCCAGACTCGTTTCGTACTGCAAAAGGCACTGGAAATCGGTTTGAAACCTATCGTGGTAGTTAATAAGGTAGATAAGCCTAACTGCCGTCCGGAAGAAGTTTACGAAATGGTTTTCGATTTGATGTTCAGCCTGAATGCAACGGAGGACCAACTGGACTTCCCCGTAATCTACGGTTCCGCCAAGAACAACTGGATGAGCACCGACTGGAAGCAACAGACTGACAGTATTACTCCGCTACTGGATTGTATCATCGAAAATATTCCGGCACCCAAACAATTGGAAGGTACTCCCCAGATGTTGATTACTTCTCTGGATTATTCTTCTTATACCGGTCGTATCGCTGTAGGCCGCGTACATCGCGGTACATTAAAAGAAGGTATGAATATAACGCTTGCGAAACGTAACGGTGATATGCTCAAGAGCAAAATCAAAGAGCTCCATGTTTTCGAAGGTTTAGGCCGCGTGAAAACAAACGAAGTTTCTTCCGGTGACATCTGCGCACTGGTAGGTATCGACGGTTTCGAAATTGGAGATACTGTTTGTGATTTCGAGAATCCGGAAGCATTGCCGCCAATCGCAATCGACGAACCGACCATGAGTATGCTGTTTGCTATCAACGATTCTCCTTTCTTCGGTAAAGATGGCAAGTTTGTGACTTCACGTCATATCCACGACCGTCTGATGAAGGAGCTCGACAAGAATCTGGCTCTCCGCGTAAGAAAAAGTGAAGAAGACGGTAAATGGATTGTTTCCGGCCGTGGCGTACTCCACCTTTCTGTATTAATTGAAACAATGCGCCGAGAGGGATATGAATTGCAGGTAGGTCAGCCGCAGGTTATCTTCAGAGAAATCGACGGTGTGAAATGCGAGCCGATTGAAGAACTGACCATCAACGTACCGGAAGAATATTCCAGCAAAATTATAGATATGGTTACTCGCCGTAAAGGTGAAATGGTCAAGATGGAAAATACAGGTGAACGTATCAATCTTGAGTTCAATATGCCTTCACGCGGTATCATCGGTTTGCGTACCAATGTACTGACTGCCTCTGCCGGCGAAGCCATCATGGCACACCGCTTCAAAGAATATCAACCGCACAAAGGAGAAATCGAACGTCGTACGAACGGTTCTATGATTGCTATGGAAAGCGGAACAGCTTTTGCTTATGCCATCGACAAATTGCAGGATCGCGGTAAATTCTTTATCTTCCCGCAGGACGAAGTTTATGCAGGACAAGTAGTAGGCGAACACTCTCATGACAACGACCTGGTTATCAACGTAACCAAATCGAAGAAATTGACGAATATGCGTGCTTCCGGTTCGGATGATAAAGTACGCCTGATTCCACCTATCCAGTTCTCACTTGAAGAAGCACTGGAATATATTAAGGAAGATGAATATGTAGAAGTTACTCCTAAAGCAATGCGTATGCGTAAAGTGATTTTGGACGAAATCGAACGTAAACGTGCAAACAAGAACTAACCATTCTTTCATAATATTATAAAAGAGCCCCCCGGTTAAACGCAGTGTTTAACCGGGGGGCTCTTTTTCCCATAAGTATTACTAATACAACAGTAATCCTACCACACCCGCCAGACAAATCAACAGAATAGGATGAAGATTCCATTTCCATGTAACCAAAAAGGCGGCTGCGAAAATACCGATACTTTTATAGTCTATAAAATTCTCTCTATTCATCATAAGTAATGCAGCCGAAGCAATCAGCGCGACCGACATAGGAAGCAGTCCAGACATAGCCGCTTTAATATACTTATTATCCTTACACTTCGCAAAGAAATAAGAAATGAGCAACACCAAAATAAAAGAAGGCAAGCAAACGGCTACAGTGGCCAACACAGCTCCCCAAACACTTTGTGTTACCGCATAACCTACGTAAGTAGCACTATTTATGCCAATCGGTCCCGGAGTCATCTGCGAAATTGCGACCACATCCGTAAACTGTTGAGGAGTCAGCCAATGATGAAGATCCACTATTTCATGTTGAATCAGGGAAAGCATCGCATATCCACCCCCAAAACCGAACAGACCTATTTTAAGATACACCCAAAGTAATTGCCAATATATCATACCTGTTTATTCGCTATTTTTTCTTTCAACCATAATGTATATACCAATCCCCCTATAATTCCGGCCACCACAATATAAATAGGTGATAAGCCGAACTGCCAGATCAACACGGTAGCTATGGCAGGAGCAACCAACTGAAAATACTTCAGTTTCAAAGCTCTAACAGCAGAAATGCAAGGAAACAGAATCAATGCTACCACGGCAGGACGTATTCCATTAAAGATACGAATCATCACTTCATTATCCTGAAACTGTGCAAAAAACATGGCTATCAGCATCATGATAACGAAAGAGGGAAGAATCGTAGCCAATGCACACACCAGGCTACCACCCACCTTATACAACTTATATCCTACAAAAATAGAAATATTCACTGCAAACACACCCGGAAGCGACTGCGTCAAAGCAAACATCTCCATAAATTCTTCTTTATTCATCCATTGCTTATTAACAATCTCCCGTTCAATCAACGGAATCATGGCATAACCGCCACCAATAGTAAACATTCCAATCTTCGCAAATGTCACGAATAATTTTAAATACTCCAGTACCATCCTTTCTTTCTAATTTTCCGATATTTTGTGTTTATTTTTTAATGAGCCCTTTGGCTGCATCATATCCAATCTGATAACTGCGTCCTTTCACAGTTTTAAAGGAGATAGTCTGATCCGCATACTTTATGACACAGTCGCCTCCTGCATTAGAGCGTACAACAGCTTCTTTCAATTGATGATTCTCCCAGATCACATCCACCTCAAAATTTCCTTTTGCACAGATACCACTGATAGAACCGTCTTTCCATGCATCCGGCAAAGCCGGTAATAATTGAATAAAGCCCATGTGACTTTGGAGCAGCATTTCGGTGATTCCCGCTGTCCCACCAAAGTTCCCATCAATTTGGAAAGGCGGATGCGTATCCCACAAATTATCCATGGTTCCGTTCTTCAATAAATTGCCGAATAAAGTATAAGCATGATTACCATCCTGCAAACGCGCCCACTGATTCAACTTCCAACCCATACTCCAACCGGTAGCACCATCACCACGATGCACCAATACCACTTTAGCAGCTTTCGCCAGTTCGGGAGTAGTGACCGGAGAAACAGTATGTCCCGGATGCAGGCCGAACAAATGATTCACATGCCGATGCTCATCTTTCGGATCATCAATATCTACCGACCATTCCATCAACTGACCATAACGACCTATTTGATAGGGAACGAGATTGGCAAGCACATGCTCCCATTGCTTACGTTCTTTCTTATCTACACCCAACACTTTGCTTGCTTCAATCGCATCCATCAGAATTTCACGCACTACGGCATGCACAAAAGTAGCTCCCTGATCGATAGGACCATGCTCGGGCGAAGTGGACGGAGCAGCCGTATAGGTTCCATCCGGCTTATGCCACAGGTAATCGACTGCAAAATCCGCACTACTCTTAATTAGTTCATAGCCGGTTTCTTTCAGAAATTTCAAGTCTCTTGTATAGTCGTAATACTCCCATATATGAGTAGCCAGCCAGGGACCTGCCATCGGATTGAAGTTCCACGACATATCCTGACTTTCCAACGGAGTGGTAAAGCCGAAAATATTGCCGGAGATAGATGCCGTCCATCCTCTTGCTCCGAAATAAGCTTGTGCAGTCTTCTCCCCCGGTTTCACCAGTGTACGGATAAAGTCAATCAACGGAAGCACGCACTCATTCAAGTTGGTAGAACAAGCAGGCCAATAATTCATCTGGATATTGATGTTATTATGATAATCCACACGCCACGGTCCATCGACATTATTGTGCCAAATCCCCTGTAGATTAGCAGGCATATTGCCCGGACGGGAACTGGCAATCAGAAGATAACGTCCAAATTGATAATACAACTCTTCCAGATAATAATCCGGCTGTCCTTTCCGATAATTTTTCAGACGTTGGGAAGTAGGCAGATTCACTCCTTTCACCGCTGGGTTCAGATTCAGCCGAACCCGGTTGAACAGAGTAGCATAATCATTATAATGTTGATTGAATAAAGCTGTATATCCCTGCGCCACTGCATTATTCATCCACTGCTTTGTCGTTTCTTCGGGATTAACGCCTATATATGTTTTCGGATCTTTGAAATCCGGATCAAAGTTAATCTTATAGTCAGTGTCCGCTGTGATATAAAATACAACTTCGTCTGCATCCTTCACCGTCAACTTTCCATCTGCATTAGACAGTGTTCCTCCTTTTGTTTCTGCCTGGATGCGCACAACATACTTCATTCCATTATTATCCAAAGAAGCTGTGTAAACCAGTCCTTTATTTCCATCAGAAACCATGCTGCCGGTAGACAGGGGATTGGGCGCATAACTGAAAACCAGATTTTGTTTCCCCGATTGATCCGCGCTGAAACGTACCACCATTACATTGGCGGGGTAAGAGATAAAAAAATTGCGTTGATAAGCCACACGATCCTTTTTGAATTGTACGACTGCCATAGCCGAATCCAAAGAAAGAATGCGCTTATAATCGCTCATTCCTATCATATTCAGTCCGGTTTCTACATAAAACTCTCCCATTGTAGTAAAGCTACCGAAACGGAAAGGATTTTCTCCGTCAGCTTCATACGAAACTTCACTATTGAAGTTCTGTCGCGTTAGCATTTCAGCCTTTTTCTGATCTCCCTCTGTAAATGCTTTGCGTATTTCATCTAAAAGATGGGCCGATTGTTTATTGACATTCCAATAATAGTCCGCACCTTTCGCTGTGTTCGGACCACCGCGCCAAAGCGTTTTTTCATTGAAAGTGATACGTTCGGCTTCCACCGATCCCATAATATTTGCGCCGAGGCTACCGTTACCAATAGGCAATGACTGTGACTCCCAACTGGCATCCAGATTATGTCCGCTTCCTGCTGTTACCGGTTTATTTTCATCTTTCCACAAATCCGGTCTTCCGCCATACCAGGCAACATATCCCTGCAAAGTATTCGGAGTATCAAACCAGATGGAAAGTCCTTGAGTATAATCTGTTTCTCCCGCATAAAGCCCGGAGGTAAGGAATAGGGAACTAATAAGAAGGAAATAAAAATTCTTCATGGTCGTCGCGTCGTTATTTAAGATTAATAACCTATTTATAGTCTGTACAAAAGTAGTCAAAATATATATCTAATAAAAATAAAACAGAATCTCAACAACCTCTATAATGAGGTAAAATTACATCAAACCATCCGACAGTATTTTTTTCACGACCCAATACCCGACTCTGGCCTCTGAAATCCCTGACAACAACCGATGAGGACAGACAAACGCATCATCAATAATTTCTGCTTCCATATAATAAAAGCAACAGGAAGAATCCTTTTCAAAGGCTTTCGCATATTCCAAAATATGTGTCGATATCAAGAAATGACAATGAGAGAAGCTTTTCAGTAATTCATTGACGGCAACGGAGGCTTCAAACGCATCTTTAGCATTCGTCCCGCGAAACATCTCATCTAATACCACCAAACAGCGTTTTCCGGTCACAGCTTTTTGCATCACTTCTTTAATACGGAGTACTTCCGCCATAAAATGACTTCGTCCGTCCCGCAAAGAATCCGGCAGATTAATAGAGGTATAAATCCCCTCGTAAAGAGGACAAATCATTGATTTCACAGGAACAGGCAAACCGCAATGTGCCAACCAGACAGCCAAGGTCAATGCCTTTAAAGTTGTTGACTTTCCCGCCATATTAGAGCCTGTAAAAATGCATATATTTCCCCGGGACATCTGCCAACTGTTTGGCTGCGCATCTTTCACAAAAGGATGAACGACTCCCTCCACCGAGAAGTCCATTGTCGGTACCATTATCGGCATACAACAGAAGTTCTTCTCTTTTGCCACCCGGTGAGCTGTACGGCAGACATCAAGTAGATATATAACAGACAGAAGTTCCTTCAAAGATAACAACCGAGTACACCGGAACAGATAATCGAATTTGTCTATGACAAAGTTAGATAGTCGTTTTTCCTCATCAGAGGTCTGCTCCAATACTTCCTCCAATTCACTTCCATGGAGAATATTATCAATCATAGCAGCAGATTCTTTCATGAGTTGCGGGGCGCCCTGTGGTAGTTCTGTCGCCCATTCCTTCAGACAATGCAAGAGATGAACCACTAATTTCACCCCTCTGCAGATCACATAACGGGTCGAATCATATCGCACCAGACGGTCGATAACAGTAGCACATGAAAGTAAAATATGAGCTTCCCGTATCTGGTCACGATAAGCCAGGTAATACTCAATAAAATCCAGCTCTTCTTCATTCAAAAGAAGTTCGGGCAAAGCATCCCAGACAATAGCCTCCTGTCTTTTACGGATTTCCCCCAAATCACTTAGCGGATACATAATCCAGTTCAACATCAGCGCTTTTCCTTCTTTTGTCTCTGTTTTGGAAAACAAAGAGAAAAGAAATTGCTCATTATTAGCAGTCTCTGTAATGCTTAGATCCGCATAGGTCTGTTTGTCAGTAGCTAGATATACCATAACCGCCTTTAAAGGTTAGTACTCCTGTTTTGGCAAATATAGGGAAAAGTTTTAAACAAACAGCATTTATTCTCATAGAAAGGCACAGGCATAAACAAAAAAGGCGGTTCGAAATCGAACCGCCTTCCATATTATATCTGATTCTCCAATTAGAGTTTCGGACCAGCAGCAACCAAAGCCTTACCAGCTTCGTTACCAGTAAATTTAGCGAAGTTCTTGATGAAACGTCCAGCCAAATCTTTAGCTTTTTCTTCCCATTGGCAAGCACATTCGTAAGTGTCGCGTGGGTCAAGGATCTTCGGATCAACACCCGGAAGTTCTGTAGGAACAACAAAGTCGAAGAAAGGAATAACCTTAGTAGGAGCTTTGTCAATAGAACCATCAAGGATAGCATCGATGATACCACGAGTATCGCGCACAGTAAGGAGTCAGGGTTTGGCCGCCTATCCACTCCTGCTGCCAGCTTTCCAGCCCGATTTGCTTGCCGGTGTCGTGGAAACGGCCCTTTTCATCTGGCACGACGGCGACGGAATCGGCGAAGAAGCGCTGGAAATCCGCCTTGCCTTCGTTCAGCGCGGTGGTGTTGGAAACATCCCCCTCCGGGACCATCTTGCGCAGAAAGTCCTTGATGATGCCGGTGCGGGTGGTGTCCTGGGTGCTGCCCTCGGTGGGGGCGGATTGCTGCACCGGCCGGGCAGGCTGCACATTTTGCACAGACTGCACGGGCTGGGCCGGACGCATTGGGGCCGTAGGGGCGGCAGCCGGCTGGGCATCCGGGGCAGATTGCACCGGCCGCTGGGGGGCTGCCGCACGGGGCGTTTCCGTTGTGCGGCGGGGTGCCGGTGCGGGCATGGAGGCAGGTGCAGAAGTTGCCCCGGCACTGCGCATAATTTCATCAAAATCGTCAGGACCGCTGAAATCGGAAAAAGCGATCTGGCTGTCCTGGGTCGGCGTGTTCTGCAGCGGCGTGGTGGAAATACCCACGCTGCGCAAAATTTCATCGACCTGATGATCGGTGACGCTGGCGCGTACGCCGTCCGCCGCCTGGCGCTGGTTCAAATCCGCCAGGATGCGGTCTACCGAATCATTGGTACGTTTGCTTGGCATTTTTATGCTCCCTTTATAAGGTAGAGATACAAATTACTTCTTGGCGGTGCGGCGGCGCAGTACGTCGTAGCACAGGATGCCGGCAGCCACGCTGACGTTGTAGCTGTCCACGCCGGTGGACTGGCCGGGGGCCATCTCCAGCGTGACGGCGGCGTCGCAAAGCTTGCGGGTCAGGGCGGAAGGACCGCCGCCCTCGCTGCCCAGCACCAGGGCCACCGGGCCGGACAGGTCGGTCCTGGCCAGCGGTGCACCGCCCAGGTCAGCGCAGTAGACGAAGATGTTATGCTCCTTAATAGTGCGGATGGCCTGCGCCAGGTTGGACACGCGAGCCACCGGCAGGCGGGCCGCTGCCCCGGCGCTGGATTTCATCACAGTGCCGGTCACGCCGACGCCGCCGCGCTTGGGGATGACCACGCCGTGGGCGCCGCACAGGTAAGCCGAGCGGATGATGGCACCCAGGTTGTGGGGGTCCTCGACCCCATCGCACAGCACCAGGAACGGTGCTTCGCTTTTGGCCTCAGCAGCGGCAAACAGATCCTCCAGCGAGGCATACTGCACCTCGGCGGCGCGGGCGGCCACGCCCTGGTGGTCGTCGGTGCCGCAGATCTTTTGCAGCTTATGGCCGGGTACCCGTTTGACCACCGCGCCGGTCTGCTTGGCCAGGGCGGTGTAATAGCCGGCAACCGGCTGCGGCAGCGAGTCTGCCAGATAGACAGTATCCACCGCGCCGCCGCTTTTCAGCAGCTCGGTCACGGCATTTTTGCCCCATACCAGCGTGTCGGTGCGCGGTTCAGCCTGCTCGCGGGCAATCTTTTCCATAGGGTACCTCCTGCGGGGCATTGCCCCGGTAATTGTCGAAAAATGCACCAGCGGTGAAAAGGCTGGCTATACAGATAACAGTATAGCACACCCCGCGGCCTTTTGTCACCTTTATTTTGCGCTTTTTAGCGGGTCTGTACTGCTTTTTTACAACTGCTGCCGCCGCAATGCGCCAAAAGTACAAAGACCCCCTGGCGGGTGCGCGATAAAGCGTTGTTTATACAAACCGTAGTGGAAAACCCACTTTCCCCTTGTTGAAAACTCTGTTGAAAAGGTGGAAAACCAGCATAGCAGCCAAGTTTTCCACAAAAACGGGGGTGCGTTTTCCACAAGGGGTGGAAAAGTTATCCACATAACAGGTTGGATAAACTCTTTTGTCAAGATGGGAAAAAAGCTGATTTCTTGCCTCCAATTCCCCCGCTAAGCTGACAAAACTGCCAAATTTTTGCAAAGGCTGGCAATCTTTGGTACAGTGCGCCAAAAGTGCATGAAAGTTCTGAAATTAGCTGTTGATTTTTTGTCAAAGTCGGGTTATAATAGGCTTATCGGTGGGCTGAACGCCAGCGCCACCGCTTAACAATCATGTGGAGGTATGTGATATGCTGGTAAATGCTACCAATATGCTGCTGAAAGCACGCGATGGCCACTATGCCGTCGGTCAGTTCAACATTAACAACCTGGAATGGACCAAGAGCATTCTGCTCACTGCACAGGAGATGAACTCCCCCGTCATCCTCGGTGTTTCTGAGGGTGCCGGCAAATATATGACCGGTTTCAAGACCGTTGCCGCCATGGTCAAGGCCATGGACGAGAGCCTGGGCATCACTGTTCCCGTTGCCCTGCACCTGGACCATGGCACCTACGAGGGTGCTAAGGCCTGCGTTGCCGCCGGCTTCACTTCCATCATGTTTGATGGCAGCCACTACGACATCGATGAGAACGTTGCCAAGACCACCGAGCTGGTTGCCCTGGCCCATGACCACGGCCTGTCCATCGAGGCTGAGGTCGGTTCCATCGGCGGCGAGGAAGACGGCGTCATCGGTATGGGCGAAGTCGCTGATCCCGCTGAGTGCGCCAAGATCGCTGCCCTGGGCATCGACTTCCTGGCTGCCGGCATCGGCAACATCCACGGCAAGTACCCCGCCAACTGGAAGGGCCTGAACTTCGAGGCTCTGGACAAGATCCACAACGCCACCGATAACATCCCCCTGGTGCTGCACGGCGGCACGGGCATCCCGGCTGACATGATCCGCAAGGCCATCAGCCTGGGCGTCTCCAAAATCAACGTCAACACTGAGTGCCAGCTGAGCTTCGCCGATGCTACCCGTAAGTACATCGAGGCCGGCAAGGACCTGCAGGGCAAGG
>OGXH01003449.1_pt1 | contig 10178 bp, 10 predicted proteins | sample 1576241 | NCBI WGS metagenome assembly OGXH01 (sample SAMEA3541529, study PRJEB24748) | human gut metagenome | biome: human gut; feature: human-associated habitat; material: faeces | place: China | collected 2012
CATCTGCCGCACCTCGCTCGCCGTATCGGCACTTAGAATTATGCGGTATTGCCTATGGCTTTGATATTCCTGAATGAGTGGGCAAAATTTACGGTTTGGGTTGTTCGGGCTGCTGGGCTGCGGCAGCAGGGGCTGCGTAAGAGGCAAGCTCGGCTGCGGTTTTCTGGTGAACTTCGCCGCTGGCAGAGTCGCCGCCGATCCGCATGTTGCCCTCCAGGCTGGCGAACAGGGCGTCGCGGTTGCGCTCCCTTGTGGCGGGATCCTGCACCACATCGGACTGCACCTTGCCGTCCAGAATGGTAATAATGCGGTCTGCACAGGAGGCCAGCTCCGGTTCATGGGTGACCATGACAAAGGTGGTGCCCATCTGCTTGGATATTTGCAGCATGCGGTAGAGCACCTGTTTGGATGTGATAGAGTCCAGGTTGCCGGTGGGTTCGTCCGCAAAGATCACGCGCGGCTTGCTGACAAAGGCGCGGGCGATGCCCACGCGCTGCTGCTGGCCGCCGCTCATCTCGGTGGGCATGTGTTCGGCACGGCCGCCAAGGCCCATGTTTTTTAACTCTTTGCGGGCCATGGCAAGGCGCCGGGAGCGGGAAATGCCCTTGAACATCAGCGGCAGAGCAACGTTTTCGGCCGCCGTCATGGTGGGCAGCAGGTTGTAGCTCTGAAAAATAAAGCCCAGGTGTGCCTGGCGGAACTTGGCCAGCTCATCTTCGGTCATAGCGCTGATCTCGTGCGAACCGATGAATACCTTGCCGCGGGTCGGTTTTTCCAGCCCGGCCAGCTGATTCAGCAGGGTGCTTTTGCCACTGCCGGACTGGCCCACGATGCAGCAGAATTCCCCTTTTTCAATGGAGATAGAAACATCGTTCAGGGCAACGACCCGTTCTTTGCCCACGGCATACACCTTGCACAGGTTGACGGTATGGATAATGGGTGCCATTTCAGCCCTCCCTTTTTGACAAAATCCTATACCTTTATACTATATCACATTTTACCCCCGGCGGAAAGGGGGCGGAGTTGTAAAATTGCGGTGGGGCGAAGGAAGTAGTTAGGAGTTAGGAGGGAGGAGGCAGGAGTTAATTAGGAATTAGAAATTAGGAATTGGGGCGGGGAAAGGTGGTGGGTAGGGCGGCCAGTCCTCTGGCCACCGGAAAGGGGGGCTGCAAAGGTTCGGTAGGGCGGAGTCACCTGACCCCGCCGGTGCGTGGGGAATGGAGCAAAATAAATTTGTGATGAATCATGAAAATATATGTAGGGGACGGCGTCCTCGACGTCCCGGAGGGGCCTGGGAATGAATTTTTGTTGAGGGATATATGGCAGGGGTTCGGAACGGTCAAGACCGTTCCCTACGGATGAGGGGGAGGTTTGAGGCATATGGCAAGGTTTCTCTGCGCCATGAACCTTAAAATTATCATAAAAAATGCCGCGGCCCGGTGGGGCGGCGGCAAATAGGGATGGGTTATAGATATTCTTCAAAAAATTCTGCGGTGGCGGATTCGATGCGGCGGCGGACGGAAAAATCGTCGATTTTTTTGCCGGATGCGGCGGTGAAATTGTGAGTGGCGTCCTCATACTGGCCGGTCAGGTCCACCAGAGGGCCGCTGTGTTCGGCGGCAGCCTGGCGGGTCAGGTCAATGGTGGTCTGGCTCAGCAATTCGGCATCCCCGGCGGTATAAGCCAGCAGCAAAGGGCCGTTGTAGGTGCGCAGGCTGGCAGTGGGGTCCTGGTCGGCAACCTGCTGCACAAAATCGGCGCTGATCGTTACGCCCCACTTGGGCAGGTCCAGCACGCCGTTCTGTATGGCACCGTCATAAATAGCCTGGCGGCCCTCGGTGCTGTGGTCCAGAAATTCCAGCCCGTCCAGCCCTGTGTTATCCGCCGGTGCCCACAGGGCGGCGGCTTTGATGGAATCTTTCAGGTAGACGCTGACGGCGCGGCCGCCCATGCTGTGGCCCAGCAGGCCGATGCGCTCCGGGTCGGCACCCACAGTGTCGGTCAGGTAGGTGATGGCAGAAGTGATATCATCCCGCATGTTGGCGGGGGTGTAAGCGGTGAACGGCTCCTCGCTTTCGCCGCTGCCCGCAAAGTCAATGGCGATGCTGGCAATGCCGTGCTGGGCCAGCGTTTTGGCCAGCGGCTTGGCGTGGCCGTCCAGCTGGCGGTTGCCGGTAAAGCCGTGGCAGATCACCACGGCAGGCATGTTTTCGGCATTGGCAGGGGTGGTCAGCGTGGCATGGATGCTGCCGCGCTCGCCGGGGATGGTAAGCTGCTGCACCTGAACGGATGCCCCACAGCCGGAAAACAGCACCACCGCCGCGCAGACGGCTGCGGCCAGTAGCACCGCAAAAAAGGAACGCAGATGTTTCATGCAGATTCCCCCTTTCTTAGGGTGTAGCTGAAAAGGCGAAAAATTCGTTGGCTTCTTTGCTTTCAGATACATCTTGGGGGTGAGTATACCACACTGCCCCGGCAATAACAACCACCGCGACGTAAACAAACCGTGAACAAACCATCAATTTACACTGGTAAAAAATTGGTTACGACCGTCTACGGGGCGGAGGTTTACTGCCCCGGTTCCCACATGGCAACGGGGGTCATGATGGTGGGATCACTGGCGGGGGCAAGGTACTGCTGGTAGGTCTGGAACCAGTTGTCCGAAAGATCATCATACACCCAGGAAAGCAGCAACAACTGGCCCACAGGGGATTCGGCGGCAATATAGGTGCTTTCACCTGCCTGCCAGCTGGTGTGGAACACGCTGCCGGCGGCAAAGTTCAGCAGCAGGCTTTCGCCGCCCTGACCGCTGTTGGAACGAAACAGCATCATGGTGCCCCATTTTTGGGAGTAGAGGTTGGCAACCGTGGAAGAACCCAACAGATAACCGTAAGGATAATCGGAACGGTCGATCCCCAAAAGGGATTCCAGCGCGGTCTGCTCCCCGTTGCGCAGGTTGAGCCGGATGGCGTTGAACGGGGTATCATCCGGATTCTCCCAAATGCTGGTATTCAGATAGAGAGAATCCCCATACAGCGCGGCATGGGTGAAAGAACCGGAATTTTCGTTCAGGCTGTATAACCGCCGGCTTTGGGCGGTGACGGGGTCGTACAGCACAACGTCATAACTGGTGTTCTGGAACCGGGAAGAATAACTGCCGGCCAGGCTGTAATCGGACATTTTATCGGAAGTGAATGGTTCGGCGCAGCGCTCCCGGAACAGCACAAGCTGGTTGTTCCAGACACCGCAGAGGTGGTCGGTATCCGGGATGGGCATGGTTTCGTACTGGCCGGTGGTGCGCTCCATGCGGAACCAGCGGGTGGGCTCTTCGCCCTGCTGGCTCCGCATGATGCCGTATAAATAGGTGGAATCGCAGCCGCCGATATACACGGCATCATGATCCAGCCGGACAAGCTCGGTGCGGGTGGTGCCGTCCAGCATTTCAATGCGGCCCTGGCCAAAGGCGTTCTGCATCAAGCGGCGGGCGGCGGTAACATCCTCCTGGGTGTAAGGCTCCAGCTCCTGGGTATAAAGGGCCAGCGGAACCCCGGCATCTGCCGCGCGCGCCCAGCGCATGATCTCATCGTCTGACATGGCGTTGATATCCGCACCGGAAGCGCCCTTTGCCGTTGTGGGCGAATAGGTGCCGTAAACAAGGTAAACGCAATCCCCGGCGGGAACCAGAGAATACATCTGGTCCGTGATGCGGGCAGGGCAGCTGCTGGTGGTATGGGTGCAGCCGGGCACATCACAGAACACGGTCTGCACGCCGGTGCTCAGGTTAGTGCGAAGGATCAGGTTGGCATCATAATCAAACACAGCGGCAGCGCGGTCATCGTCCCACTGGTAAGCGATGACGTCAGTGTAATAATAATCGCTGGTTTCTGGCAGCGGCTCGGCGGGCAGCAGATCGGTGCTGCCCGGCTGCGGGGTGGGGGCATAGGGCTGCCAGGTCAGCTGCATGCTGTAATAGGCGCGGGGAACATCGTCAAGGGTAAAGGAGCCGTACACACAGGTCAGCAGGGCGTTGCCTCTGGCGCTGTACAGGCCGGTTTCGGCGTAATCGCTGCCGTAAGGCACGGTCCAGTCGCCCAGGTCGGTAAGGCCCTCCCACTGCACCCAGGCGTTCAGCAGGTCGGAGATATTCAGCGATACCGGGCTGCCGGACAGCAGGGTGGGATCGTCCAGCGGGGCCTGAACCCACAGGTTCAGCAGGCGGCCGGTTTTATTATCATAATCCAGGGCGAATGTGGGGGATTCGTTGTATTCGGGGTCGCTTTCATCATAGGCGGCATGGGGGTAGCGCAGCAGCCGCGTAATGCCAAGGGAATCACTGGAAGTATACAGCTCGCCGCTGCTGTAGCTGCTCAGGTTATCGGCTGCCACATGGTACCAGGTGTCCGGCAATACCTCGGCATCATGGAGCTGGGTCAGCAGGCTGGCGGCAAAATCAGCGGCGGTATCGCTGGAGGTCATGTTGTAGCGGCTGTTCCCGGCGGGGGTATACAGGGCTGCTGTGCCGTCCAGCCCGGCGGAAACCATCCAGTCCGTGCGGTTCATCTGGGTGCGGTTTTTGACCTGCTGTAATAGATAAAAATCATCCCCGCTGACCTCGCGGGATTCATACAGGCCAGAGCTTTGATTGACGGTGCCGAACATACGGGTATCCTGTGCGCGGAACCAGAGCAGCGGCAGGCAGGCCAGCACAGCCACCAGGGCGGCGCAGGCCAGCATCAGCAGCTTGCCGCGTTTTGTGGTTTTCATACGGGTTCCTCCTGTGCGAGTTCGGCGGCGGTTTGGTTCGGTGCGGGCAGGGTGACGGTTACGGTGGTGCCTTTGCCAAGCTCGCTTTCCATGGCAAGCGTTCCGCCGTGGGCCTGGGCAATGCGGCTGCACAGGGCCAGGCCCAGGCCGCTGCCGCCCTGGCGGCGGGAACGGGATTTATCCACCATATAAAACGGCTCCACCACGCGGGCCAGCTTGTCCGCCGGGATGCCCTGGCCGTGGTCCTGAACCGTCAGCCGGATGGAACCATCTGCCTGTTCGGCGCAGACCGCAATGGCGCTGCCGGGGGTGCTGGCCTTGGCGGCGTTGGTGACAAGGTTGATGACGAGATCACACAGCAGGTCGGCATCTCCCTGCACGGTCAGGCCGTTGGACTGCATGGTCAGAATGCAGCCGTTCAGAGCGGGGGCAACGGCGCGGCGCGCTTCGGCAAAAACAGAATCCAGCTGCACGGGTACCAGTTGGGGGGCGTGCTCACCCAGGCCCATCAGCTGCAGCAGCTTTCCGCTTAAGGCTTCCAGCCGCTGGGCTTCATGGAAGATGGCCCCGGCGGCTTCACGCTGTTCTTCGGGGTCTGGCTGCATGCTGCGCAAAAGGTCGGCATAGCCGATGATGCCGGTCATGGGGGTTTTGAGCTCATGGGTAAACGCACCCACAAAATCATCCCGCTGCTGGACCGAAAGCTCCAGAGCTTCCACTTTGTCCTGCACGGCACCGGCCATCTGGTCAAAGCCCTGGCTCAGGATTTCAAGCTCATCCCCGGTGTGCATCCTGGTGCGCAAGGCATAATCACCCGCGGCAATGCGGGCGCTGGCGGCGGTCAGCACGGTCAGTGGGTGGGTCAGGCGGCGGCTGACAAGCCAGACCACCACGGCAGCCCCGGCCACCACGGCAGCTTCCAGCAGGAAAAAGCGCTGCAGGCTGCGGTTGCGCGCGGCAAAAATCTCCGTTACATCAAAGGTGGTTACCATCACAAGGCCGCCCAGCAGATCGCTGCGGTAGGTGCGGGTCACATTGGGGCCGTACTGCAAAATGCTTTGGCCGTCCTGCAGGCCGTATATGGCATAGGCTTCGTCCTGGGCGGGGTCAGCGGATGCGCGGAACAGCCCCTGGGAATAAACCCCACGGGCCAGATCCCCTGCGCGCCAGGTGGCGGCGGTGATAAAATCATCCCCGCAGGTATCTTCGCCGCGGCCGGTCTGGTCCAGGTAGTAATCCTCCACCACGCCGCACAGCATGGCGTGCATGCTTTGTTCCTGCTCGGCGGCTGCGCTCAGGCGGTCCATAAAGCTGCCGTTGACCAGCACCGCACCGCCCACGGCAAAAAACGCGGCGATGACCAGCAGCATGATGCAGACAAGTTTTTGAGAAAATTTCATAGAAAAACCCGTAAGTAAGTTTGAAATTAGGAATTGGAAATGAGAAATCAGCAATTTGAGGTTATTTCTGGTCGGATTTAAGGCGGTAACCGACACGGTAGACGGTTTCGATCTTATCCGCCCAGCCAAGTTTTTTGCGCAGGCGCTGGATGTGCAGGTCCAGGGTGCGGCTGTCCAGCAGATCGCCGCCCCACACCCGCCCGTACAATACATCGCGGTACAGTGCCGCCCCGCGGTTGCGCATGAGCTGCTCCAGCAGGTCGAACTCCCGCGGGGTCAGCTCCACCGCCTTGCCCTGCCGGGTCACAGTGCGGGCCACAATATCCATCGTTACATCAAAGGCGGTCAGGGTCTGGCCGCCGCGGCCGGTGCGGCGCAGTACGGCTTCCACACGGGCTAGAAGTTCTTCGATTTCAAACGGCTTTACGATATAATCATCGGCGCCGAGCTGCAGGCCTCTGACCCGGTCCTTAGTGGCGCCCTTGGCCGTGATAAAGATGACCGGCACCCCCAGCGGGCGCAGGTAGCCCAGTAGCTCGTACCCATCCAGGCCGGGCAGCATAATATCCAGCAGGGCCAGGTCAAAGTCGTGCTCGGCAATCAGGTCCGCCGCGGTGCTGCCATCGTTGGCAACCGTGCAGTCATACCCCGCGCGGCGCAGGCTGACCGCAATCAGCCGGGAAATGGTAATTTCGTCCTCCACAATCAAAATGCGGTTCATCCAATGCCCCCAATCGTTATTTATCTTAAGTATAGCACAGAGTTGTCGCCAAGTTGTATAGAAGTTAGGAGTTAGGAGGGAGGAGTTAGGAGGGAGGAGTTAGGAGTTGGGCGGCGGGATAAAGGCTGCCGTGAACCGAATAAAAGCATTGTAGGGAACGGTCAAGACCGTTCCCTACAAATTATAATGGAAAGTTACGTAGGAGTTTTAAGGCAATACCGCATAATTCTAAGTGCCGATACGGCGAGCGAGGTGCGGCAGATGCTAAGCCAAAAGCGCAGATAATACTGGATGCTGCAAAGGTGAGCGCCGCCAGTGGCGGAAACAGCGAACCGAAGCAGGGGCAGCGGTCGCAGAGTGCGAGGGGCTTTTGCCCCCGAAGCACGATGCGGGTACCGCAACCCGACATTATCGAGCATTTTGGCAACGCAGATGCCGTGCCGCAGCCGCCGGAGCGGTGCTTGAGCCGTTAGGCGGGAATTGTGCGGTATTGCCTTAATAACCGGCAGCCCCAAAACTCCTACTTCCTAACTACGCATTATGTACCGCTTGTGCCATATCGCGCACAAAGGCTTCGATGTGGGGCACGGCGGCGGGGCCGTATTGGGCAAAGAGCTTGATGATGGCGCTGCCGACGATGGCACCATCGCTGACTTTAACGTATTAAATCGGAAAAACCAATAGGTTGAAGAAAAAAATTGAATTTTTCTGCCGTCTTGCACCCAGGGGCAAAAATGCCTATAATGAACACAGAAGCAAAACCACGCGGCGCGTTTGATACGTTTGGCGCGGTAAAAGATAAAAGGAGAACCCCATGCCCGGAATTTTGTATATTGTTGCCACGCCCATTGGCAACCTGGACGATATGCCGCCGCGGGTGGCGGCTACATTTGGCGCGGCGGATTTTGTTGCCGCCGAGGATACCCGCGTGACCCTGAAGCTGCTGAACCATCTTGGCTTAAAAAAGCCGATGATGAGCTATTATGAGCATGCGCTGCACCATGGCGCGGCAATTTTGGACCGCATTGAAGCGGGGGAGAGCTGCGCGCTCTGCTCTGACGCCGGTATGCCCTGCATCAGCGACCCCGGTGAGCAGATCGTGAAAGACGCCATTGCCCGCGGCATTACGGTAACGCCGGTGCCGGGTGCCAGTGCCTGCGTGACGGCGCTGGCGGTTTCGGGGCAGGATACCGCCCGGTTTGTGTTTGAGGGCTTTTTGCCGGTGCCCAAAAAGGAGCGCCGCGAGCGGCTGGAATTTTTGCAGGGGGAGACCCGCACCGTGATTTTTTATGAGGCCCCCCACAAGCTGCGCGGAACACTGGACGACCTGTGCGCCGCCTTTGGCGCGGAGCGCTCCATTACCTTGTGCCGGGAGCTGACCAAGCTGCACGAGGAAATCACCAAGACGACCATCGGTGAAGCTGTGCGCTACTATGAGCAGAACGATCCCCGCGGGGAGTATGTGCTGGTTATGGCGGGTACCCCGGCGGCGCAGGCTGCGGCGGAGGAAGTGACCCTGCCGGACGCCGTTGCCACTGCCCGCCTGCTGATGGCGCAGGGCACCCCGCCCGCCGCAGCCGCAAAACAGGCTGCCAAGGGAACGCCGTTCAGCAAGGGCGATATTTACAAAGAACTGATCGCGGCCAAAGATGAGGACAACCGTGAAGAAGAGAGCGAATGATATGGCCGAGCAACCCATGAAAGTGCTGGTTGTCAGCGATGTACACGGGCGTGTGACCCCGCTGCGCTGGCTGCTGAAAAACGAAACGGCCGATGCCCTGTTCTTTTTGGGGGACGGCTTGTATGACCTGGACCAGGCCATTGCCGCAAACGGCGCTGCGCCGGATTACCCCATCTACCGGGTGCGCGGCAACTGCGATATTGGTTCCGATGACCCGGCAGAGGGGCTGGCACCCTTTGGCGGCGTGCTGTTCTTTTACACCCACGGGCATCTGTTCGGGGTAAAATCCGGGTACGAGCGGATCGCCGAATACGCGGCGGACCGCGGGGCGGATGTGGTGCTGTTTGGCCACACCCACTATAAAACGCTGCGCCACGGTACGCCGTTTTCCCCGACACTGTTCAACCCCGGCAGCCTGCGGGATACCCACAGCTATGGCGTGATCACCATCACGGATGGACAGTGCAGTTTTGAATGGAAGCAGGTGCCGGAACAATGGTAAACGATGCAGTAATATCCCACAACAGCGTGAACGAGCTGTACTATCTGGAAGAGGTGGACAGCACCAACACCTGGGCAAAGGCAAACCTGGATAAATTCGGCCCAGTGGGGGCAGTGTATACCACCAGCCAGACGGCGGGCCGCGGGCGGCGCGGGCACACCTGGATCAATGCGTCCGGGCAGGCGCTGTATTACACCGTGGTGCTGAAAACCGAGCTGGCCCAGCCCGAAAGCCTGCCGCTGTTTGCCAGCATGGCCGTGGCGGATGCGCTGGAACAGCGGTACGGCATCCAGTGCCAGATCAAATGGCCCAACGACCTGTTGCTGAACGGTAAAAAGATCGTAGGCATTCTGTGTGAGGGGATGCCGGACCACCATGCCATTGTGTGTGGCATTGGCATCAATCTGGCCCAGCCGCAGAGCTATTTTGACGCAATGGAGTTGCCCCACGGCACCAGCCTGGCGTTGCAGGGCATTGCCGTGGATCCGGCGGCGGATGCCGCCGCCCTGGCGGAGAGCATGACGAACTTTGGTTTTGACCGCGCGCTGTACGGCTTTGAGCGGGAGGGCTTTTCCGCTATCCGGGATGCGTACAAGGCGCGCTGTGTAAACCTGGGGAGGCATGTGACCTTTGACGGCGGCGAAGGCACCGCCCTGGATGTGGACGAAGAGGGCCGCTTGGTGGTGCAGGGGGCTGAGGGCAGCACCCATGTGTTTACCGGCGAAGTGAGCGTGCACGGCATTTACGGTGCAGTGTGAGCTATAATCTTATAATTTTTACTATATTTCGTGCTTTTTAACGGCGTGCCCCCGGCGTGGGGGAAATTAACAGAAAGTTCACACCGTTATAATATATTTTTCTCAAGTATTGGGTATCCTATAATCACACGGAACGGAGCCGCAACCGTTGCCGTGGAACATGATTCCTCCTCACACCAAAACGATACCCCATCGCCCCCGCCTGAAGCCGCAATCAGGCGGGGGCAACTTTTGTAGTTAGAAGTTAGGAATTAGGAGTTAGGAATTTGAGGCGGGGCATAGGCTGCGGGCGGGAAATATAGGGCAATACCGCATAATTCTAAGTGCCGATACGGCGAGCGAGGTGCGGCAG
>OGXH01003453.1_pt1 | contig 10168 bp, 10 predicted proteins | sample 1576241 | NCBI WGS metagenome assembly OGXH01 (sample SAMEA3541529, study PRJEB24748) | human gut metagenome | biome: human gut; feature: human-associated habitat; material: faeces | place: China | collected 2012
TCTGCCTCCAAAATCCGCCACGACGAAAATCCGCTGCCTTCGTGCCAGCCTTCGGGAGCCTGCCCAATACTGGGCGTCCATGAGCCGCCAGCACACATCAGGCGTTCCCCCTCGCACCATTCCGGCGTTTCCCCATCTTCCCGAAGGAGGCATTGGAACTTCGGTGTCCGAGAAGGCGGATAGGACGGCTCTAAAGTCCATCCGGTCATTTGTAGAAAACGCTCCCATGACGTTTTCCCAAACAGCGATAGCTGGATATAGGTTATCAGTAGCATCCCTCATTTCCTGTATGATACGAAACGCCTGATAGAACAGGCTTGATTTTGCCCCGGCAAGGCCGGAGCGGTTGCCGATCAGAGAAAGGTTCTGACAGGGGGAACCGAAGGTAATTATATGGACAGGTGGGATTTTCCCGCCGTCCACCTTCGTAATATCCCCCAAATGCACCATGTCGGGAAAGTGCCTTTTGGTTATGGAGATGGGCGCTTTTTCAATCTCGCTGGCCCATACCGGACGGATACCGCACCGGGAAGCAGCCAGAGGGAACACGCCGATCCCGTCGAAAAGGCTTCCCAGCTTAATGTCCGGCATGGCCCGGGGTGCCGTGTCCCTTCACGGCAAGCACCCCTTCCAGTGTGGTCGCCGCAATGCCCAGCCGCCCGGCAACCGCAATATCATTTTTTACATCCTCGTCCACAGCGCTGCCGCAGACAATCAGGGTGTGGGAGCGCCGCAGCATATCCCGGCGCATATCAATCCCGGCCTTGTGTTCCTCGGGAACGCTGTCATTCAAAAACAGCGGCAGATACAAGAGCGGGCAGATCGGGGAAAAGCCCGCCTCATAAGCAAGACGGCAGTAGTGGGCCGCCAGCTCCATATCAACATCCGGCTCGCCGCTCCATGCGGCGGTCAGGTATGCTAAAGGTCGTTTCATTGGTTGAGCCTCCATTTCTGTTTTGGTTTAGGGAAAAGCAAGAGTTCGCCCAACCCCTCCGCCCCTTCCCCCGGGAAGGGGAACGGCTCTGGAGAATTTATATCCCCGTCGCTTGACCGGGAAAAAGCATAACCGGGAGAAATCCGTCAAGGGTGCCTCTGGCACCGCCTGCGGCGGCGCTGCCCTTGACTGATTTTCCCGGCTATGCTACGGAATAACTGGCGACGGGGAATAATTTATATCTCCAGAGCTTCGGGGCGCGGGGCAGAGCCCCGCAATCCTCGGGCCATGCTGACCCGAAGTTTGGGCTTACTTTTCCTGTTCGGTTTTCTTCTCCGGCTTTTCGTGTTCCTTCTGCTGACCCTTCCAGTCGTCCAGCAGCTTGATGATCTGGTCCTTCATTTCCCTCGGCGTAGTTTCCTTGCCGAAATACTTGCTCAGTTCCGCACCTGTCAAAATCACTTTGTCTACCTCCTTTTTGTCCTCCATCATAATGCCGTCGATCACATCCCCGTTGAGCAGCTTCTTTTCGTCCAGCTCACGCATACGCTTTGCCTGCGCCTGTGAAGGCGAGGACTGCTGGCTGTCAATGGCGACGGCGATATAGTTCTGGTTCTTCTTGCCGATATAGGAAAGCTCCACCGCCGTAGTAAAGCCCAGCTTTTTTTCATCCATCAGCTTCATCAGGTCGGGAACCAGCTCATTGAGCCGGATATACCGCTGCACCTGCTTGACCGCCATCTTATTGCGCTCGGCTACAATTTCGTTGGAGCGTTTTCCTGCGTCCTTCGGGTCAATCTGGCCCGAAGTGCGGGAGCCCTGGTGCTTGATGGCCTCAAGCTGCATTTTCAAGGCTTTGGCCCGCTCACTGGGGAGGATTTCTTCACGCTGGTTGAGATTGTCCTCGACCATCTGCGTGATGGCTTCATCGTCTGTCAGGTTTCGGACGATACAGGGCATATCCGCATATCCGGCAAGCTCGCTGGCTTTCTGGCGGCGGTGGCCGGACACGATCTCATAGCCGCCATCCTCACGGGGACGGACGATAGCGGGCTGGGTCACGCCCTTGTCCTTGACGCTGGACACCATAGCCCGCATTTCTTCATCATCCCGAACCTCAAAGGGATGGTTCTTGAAGGCGTGAAGCTCGTTCAGCTTGATATAGACGATCTGTTCCTTGCCCCGGCGTGGTGCATCCTTCGGTTTTTCGGGTTCCTTCGGAGCGGGAGCGGCCTGTACCGTTGGCGCCGTTTTTTTCTCCGGTTCCTTTTTGACCGCATTTTCCGGTTTCTGTGCGGGAGCTTTGGGCTTCGGGGTTGCGGCCTTGTCCTTATCTGCTTTCGGGGGACGGCCCCGGCGCTTCGGCTGTTCCGGCTCTTTGGGTTTTTCCTCCGCTTTCTTCGGAGCCTCCGGCTGCTTTTCCGGTTTTTCCGTTTTTGCCGGGGCAGGCTTTTCCCCGCTGGGAGCTGCCGCCCGTTCCTCGACCTTCTTTTCCTTCATAATTTCAGCGAAGTTATAGACGGAAACCTGCGGGTTCTTTACCTCCGGTTCCGTCTTTTTTTCCGGCTCCGGAGAAACGGAAACCTTCTCCGGCTCTTTTGGGGGAGCGGGAGGCGTTTCCTTGCCCGGCCCGCTATCCGTTACCGGCTGTTCCGGCGTTTTTGTGGTTTTATCATCTGCCATAAGCATTTACCTCCTGTTTTTTGGCATGAAAAAAGAGGCTCAACTTTTCAGTCAAGCCCCCGTGGGAAGTTCCTCCTTTCTCCGCCATGATACAAAAATACCGCCCGTAGTCTCGTTTGGGCGGTACTTTGTGTAAGATTGGCAGTCCATTATTAAGTTTTTTATTATGTTCCCTTTGTACACCGTTGCAATACATGTTTAATGAATATCCCCAATTGCTGTCGCAAACAAATCTTTCTGCAGAGAAAGTTAGTAATCAAATCAAGGAGATCAGACGTACTATTGCACATGGATATGCATATTACTATGACTTCAAAAACGATAGAAGCAGCAAATATTTGATGATTCTTTTAGACAAATTGATACGGTGCATGAGCCTAAAACTGATTGGATTCTCTAATGATGATATTTCGAATTTTATGCCTTTTTATCCATAAACACCTTCACGCCACAATCTTTTTTCTGTTCGGCTATCTCTTTCAAAGTATCCAGATACCCACGATTCTCGACATCCGCAGTCAGCACAAAGATTTTTCTTTCTTTTAAAAAATACAAATTCCTTATGGTCTCGCTACTTGACAAATTTATGCTGACTTTTGTAGAAGAAGCCGAATCGTCCACTGATATGATAAATCATCCTTCCCAGCATGAAAAACTAACTTTGTCTCCGATGATGCCGCTGGTGAAAGCGACAGCCATAAAAGAAGTATAAAAATAATTGCCTCCGACTTGTACACATATGGTGCGAGTCGGAGGCAATTTTAACTTTTTGTATTCAGATCGCTAGTGGCGTCATTTTTTCAAGCTTTCCCTGCTATGGGGTCTTTTGAATAGGTGTTTTTCGTTTTATATTCCACATACTCATGGGGAGTGGGTTCGTAGTGCTTTGATTGGTATTTTTGATATTTTTCGGATATGCTTGCTGGTTGTTCTTCTGCAACAGTTTCTGCAATTGGCTCAGTGCAAATCGCATCTTGCAAGATTCTTTCCAGATACTCATACTCGGAGTAATTATCCAAACACGCCATCACCAGTGCATCCCGGACATATTCTGCGCTCTGTGCCAACAGTTCTTGGTCGAAATAATATCCGTAATGCTCAACAAAGAATGTCATCAACATTACAACGGTTCGAGTGTTTCCCTCTCGAAAAGGATGCACACGCCAAATTTTCGGAAATTTATGCGCAATTTCTTTTGCGAAATCTTCTTTTGACAAAGAGATCCATTCTACTTGGTGGATTTCATCCCAAGCACATTTCAAGTCATGCGGAATATCTTCCGCATTGCTATACCATACACTTTGTCCTGCAAGAACAGGCTCTCTTTTTATAATATTGATGACACGATAGTTTCCGGCCCATTCGTACACATCTTCAAATAGTGTGCGGTGAATCTTCTTTACGCCGCGGTTTGAAAAATCATGGAAACCATGCTCATACAGAAGCATCATGCTTGCGCGAGATTGTTCAGCTTCCACGAGATCCAGAGTCTTTTCATCCTTGATGCCGAACTTGTTTTTTAGTACCGGCACATCCTCATAAAGATAAATATCATTCATAGCTTTACTTCACGCGACGGGCCATCTCCATGTGGCTTTTCAAAAGGGCCTCTTTCATCTGCGCCCCGGTAATTTTGCCTTCACTCCATGCGTTTGAAAGCTCTATTGCATAGCTGCGAACCGGTACTCCTTCAATTTTATTGACAGCATCTGCCACTCGCATTGCTCGTTTACGCTGTGCTATTTTCTGTGGTGCCATAGGATGCCCCCTACAATGTATTTGTTAGAATTATACCATATTACGTTATTAAGTTCAAGTTTATCCATCTTGATTTCCAGCCACGAAAAAGGCCTCCAATCTGCGCGGCAAAACCGTATAGATTGAAGGCTGTCTTATACCAGATGATTGCCTTTCTTGGTGGGTGAGTTCTTCATCCTTAACCCCAACCAACTTTCCAGTGTCTGCAAGTCGCTGAACAGAATATCATAAATCTCATCGCTTACCAGCGGCGTATGGGCTTCATACGCTGCGCGGCAGCGGTTCAGGCGGTCTGTCAGCTCTCGCAGCTTGTCGATGAAAATGGCCTTTTCCTGCCACTCCTCGGTTTTCATTGGCTTTTGGGGGCACAGTGGCCGAAGTTCAGTTCATGGATCACCGACAGGATGGTTTCATCGTCATCCCAGTTGGCAGAAAATGCCGTTGGCGCATAAGTTCCGTCCAGTAAGACCATTACCCTCCCCCGCTCGATGCGCAGGGTCACATCCTTGCGCCGGGCGCAGACGATGGCGAGATTTCCTATTTGCTTCATAAGGTGAGCACTTCCTTTCTTACGCGGTCTGCAAAGCCATAGGCAGCACCTTGCGGCTCCACAGGTCAACAAACTTTTTCACTTCTTTCGTAGGGTCACTGTTGCGTTCGCCACGGATTTGTACAATTTTGCCGTTGCTGACTTCTACCGTTACAAACGGCTTTTCCGGTTCTTCTACACGGCGGACAAATACAATCAGGCATTTTTTCGCTGCCACTCGCTCAATATAGGTGCCGACACAGTGGTGCAAAGCCTGTCCTTCTGTGATGAGGTCATCGGTTTGCTTGGGGCAGACAATTTGCAGTTTCTTTGAAGTGAGATTGGCCTTTTCTGCCAAATTCTCATACACTTCACGAAACGCACGCTTTGTTTGCTCGTCCCTACACTTCTTAATGTATCGGCTCAACTTGTCATGGGCCTCATTGCAGTGTTTGGGGAACAGAACCTGGCTGCTTTTCATGTCATAATTCTGACCTTGACACATTTGCAGGTAGTCGCTGTAGGTCGAGATTGCCTCTTCCATCGGGGAACGATAGAGGAAAGCCCGCTTCAGCTGCATATAATCCGGCAACTGGCTGTCCATATAGCGCATGAATTTTCTTGCTGTCATATAGGCAAACCATTGCGTTGGAATCGTATGCACATGATTTTTGAGCTGCCACTGCAAAAGTTCCTGCCGGCCACGCAAATTAAGCTTTACATATTGCTGGTATGCTTTCAGTGTATCAACGCCAGCATTTAATTCACGCAGCATGGCCAAGTCTTCTTTGTTGACCCGTAAAATGCGGTGCGTGCGTTTTTGTGTGGCATCAATTTCTGCTCCCATACCGTGCCGATACACAATGTCTGAAACGATGCGCTCGAATCCAACTTTAACAAGATGCTCAATAAGTTTTGGATGGCGCTGATATACGCGCAGGTAAGTACTGACCTGCATAGCCTCCTTCGTAGGTTCATAGAACTGCCGGAGTGCGCAATACTGCCACGGCGTTCCCTGCAAGGCTCTTTTCAGCGATGGAAGGTAAATCGCCCCGGTATCATCGGCTTCATAGCCGCTTGTATAGGGAGAAAATCTTGGACGATTTCCTCTACGCCAGTGCGTTGTGCTATCGTAACTGCTGTCATAATAGAACGCTTCTGTGTCGGTGCCTTCTTTCCCAACGACGCGGATAAATAACCTTGCGTTCTCATAAATTTCTTTCGCAGGCGTATTCTTTTTTCCCTTATATGCCCAGCGTACCTTGAAGATCCGTATCAGCAATTCTTCATCGCTGATTTTTTGAATAACCTGGCAGGTTTCCCTGTCCTCATGGTAGGCGGCTCTTCTCCCCTGCGCTTTGGCGATTGCCTTTTGTTTGCATTGCGGGCAGACAAAGATTTTTCCGGTTTTCGGCTTTTTTATCACAGAAAACTTCTCGCAATAGGTACAAAAGACCTGCGTTTCCGGCTGGTTTCTGTCATACGAATAAAACAGATAGTGCGGCATGACATTTCGGTCAATCCAGCGTGCCAGATTTGACGGCGCAGCTGGGACCTTTTTCATTTTCTCGACTATGCCCATATCACGTTTGCAGCGGCGCTTTTTTGCCTGCTTGTTACGAATACCATACTGATAGACCTGCAACGCCTCCAATATCGTGATGCCACTTGCACTTTGATGGATAAAGTCCGAAATCGTAACTCCATCCGTCCCTTTATAGAAAACGCAGGATTCCCTAAATTTATAGAAACTTTCATCCACAAGATTTTCCAGCATTGAATCCCGCCATTTGACGTTTCCTGCGGCATCGCGTTCCAGCGTGGCAAAGTCATCCTTGCCCTGAAACACGACCCACTTCGGCATACGGTCGTTTGCTTTTAGGCGTTCACATTCATAGAAGTAAACCGCCAGCACCCTATGCCCGCCGAGCAGCTTGACGGCGGCGGTAACAAGGTATTTCACCCGATCCGTGTACAGCACCCCGGCATTCAGGCTGATGTGCAGCGGAACATTGGCTGCATGGCGGCAGGCTCGTTTGTCCAGTTTCATCCTGCCGCCTCCTCTGTACCGAAGTCACCGAAAGTAAGCTGTTCTTCATCTGCGGATTTCGGGGCAGGCTTGGGTGTTGCTTTCTTGGGCTTATCCTTTTTGCCTTTGCCGGCCTTGGGCGCTTTCCCATTGTAGGTCTTGGGGACAAACTTTTCTTCTGGTTCTGCGTCCTCCTTGGCATCGGCATCACGGAAATACTCCCGCGCCCACTGGTAGCAGAGTTCGTCCGGCACATCACCGCCGAAAGCGCCGCCCACAGGCTTTTCGTCGTTGTCCTTCATCTCCTGCTCCAGATACTCCCGCGCCTTGCGGTTGATGTAGTGGAAGCAGTTCACCATCTTTTTCTTGGGGTTCATCACAAGACGGGCAAAGGCGGGGTCAGCCAGGCACTCGGTCTGCACATCTTCCATGACGCAGAGCTTCATGTTTCGGCGGGTCAGGCGCTCGGTATCCTGCGAAACGCGGTTCATGGATGCCTGCATCACGTCGTCATCCGACATCGCTGCAAGGCGGTCCAATTCCTGCTGTTCCCGCAGTTTCTTCTGCGCTTGTTTGGCCTCCCACTCAGCTTTGCGCTTGGCTTCGGCGGCATCAAATTCAGCCTTTTTGCGGGCTTCTTCTGCGTCCTCCGCTTGCGGTTCCTGCTTCGGGGGTTCTACCGGCTCAAATTCTTCGCTGAAAGAATCTACGGTTTCACTATCCGAAGATACCTCAAAAGCATCATCCTCGGCGTCGCGGTTCATCATATCAATTTCAGAGAGTATACCCATTGTTCTGTCCTTTCTAAAAAAGGCAGAGAGCTACCCGATGGTAACTCTCTGCCATAACTTTGCGCGGCATCAGGCCGCTTTTTCTTTTGCTTCTTCCTGACGCAAAGCAAGCTGCCAATCATCTATGCCTTTGTAGGCAGTATTCCAGACAAGGCTTGTGCTTTGCAGCCCGGCTGTATGGGCAATTTGCTGTACCTTTTCGGCAGCTTCTGCCACATACTCATTCTCTGACTTGTCCATGTCGTAGGCTTCCACGACCAGCTTGGTGCCGTTCTGTGCCATGCAGCGCAGTGCGGATTCCAAGCCGTTCAAGCTGTTCACCCCTGCCACCGCGACGAACGAACGCCCTGTCAGACAGTGGGCAATATCGGCTTTGAGCAGCCCTTCCGTCACATATACGGTCTTGGCAAACGGCTCGCCCACAAAATGCAGCGGGCTGCCGGAGGTCACGCCATGCGGCTTGCCGATAGAAGACAGCCATATATACTTCGCCCCGCTTTTGCCCGGTGGGTCATCCCTGCGGCGTAGCGGCGTGTCCAGCCGTATCTGCATACCGCAAATAAGACCATCCATACCGACAGCCGGGAGCAGGATGCCCGCCGTGCGGCTGCCGAAGTTGATCGTCCACCGCCCGGCATCGTCTTGATAGAAGCCAGGCACACCCTGCAAGGTGCAGCCATGCCGCCGCAGACGCTCGGCATAACTGCGGCACAGAAACGCAGGCGGAGTCGATTTGAACCCGAACCTTGCAATTTGCTCCTCGGTCAGCCCGCGCCGCGGTGACAGCAAGTGCGCTTTGTGCGTGGGTGTCAGCGGCAGCATGGAGAGCAGCAGCGAGTAGGTCTGGTGTATCTCCTGCGGGGTGGCGCGGGCGTTCTGCTCCGGCTTTACCCCGATGCAGTCATTCACCCTTGGTCGGGGCGTATACCGCCCCAGTGCTTCGCAAATCTCGCGGTAGGCATCGGCATTGCCGGTGCAGTTATAGCGGGCATACAGTGCCAGCATCCCGCCCGCCGCGCCGCAGCGGTTGCAGCGCCAGACGTTTTTGTCCGTGTTGACGTTGAGCCGCCCGCGCTGATCCCCACAAAAGGGGCAGTTTAAGTACAGGCTCGACGGCAGACGGCGGCGGACAGTAAGCCCCAGCAGTTCTACTACATCGGCAATGCCAAACGGAAACGTATCGGAAGATGAGGTCATGCAAAACGGCCTCCTTCCCGGTTATCCCGCCTGTTTCTCCTGCAAGCTGTCCCATATAATGGCGGCCGCCGCGCGGAGGATGTTGTTTTCTCCCTGATAGCCTTTCACATACCAGCGCAGGCTGGCAGGGCGGCGGTCAGCCACCTGTGCCAACGTCCAGCCCTTGCAGGTGCCACAGTCCACGATGACGTTTTGCGCCTGCTCGTAGTTCATCTGGCGGCGGATCTCCTCCACCGGGCTGCTTTGGGTATACGCAGCGGCGGGCGGTTCCTGCTCCAGCACGATGACATTCTGCGGTTGCGCTGCCGGGGTCTGCGCAGGCTGCACGGATTCCAGCACAACGGTCTTGGGCTTTTCTACGACTTCAGCTGTGACCTGTTCGGGAACAGGCATATCGTCCGCCATGATGGCATCAAGCGGGTCAGCCTCCTGCGGGGTAGCTTTCACGGCTTCCGGCTGCTTCTGCACAGATTCTGTGACTTCCACTTTCGTCTGTACAGGCTTGGTAGTTTCCGCTTTCACCTGAACAGGCTTTGCAATCTCTGCTTTTGCGCCCGCTGGCACCTCGCTGCCGTATTCCTCGGATTCACTGCCCACGTCAGCAAACTGGATGCCAAAGCCCGCATTGGAGAGCGCCGTATCCAGCGCTTCCTCCTGCGCGGCCTCCACATACAGCCCACCGGGCGTTGCGTCCAGCGTGCAGTTGGCAACGTAGCTGCTCAGCGGTTCGGCATCCTCGCGGTCACGGTAGACCTTGGCTTCAAAAATTGCCATTTTTTCGGTGATGCGCAGGGCGTTGAGCTTCAGCCGCCCCGTGGGGCAAGCCAGCCGGAACCACAGCTTTTTGTACCGCAAATCGAGACGCATCACGTCCTCCCCGGTTTTGCGGGAAGTTGTGCGGCGCAGGAATTTCAGCGGGTCAAAGCCGGGTACATGGTTTAAGGATGCCACAGCGGCGTTGGTAGTGTACAGCATAGGTTCTTGATTCCCTTTCATGGGTGATTTCTCCCTTCATTATTACATTCAGCCGGCCTGTTGCAGTTCCGGCAGTGCGTTTCGTTCGGTGTGGTATGCCTTGCAGTACAGGTGGATGCGCTCGCCCAGCATGGTGTTGCGCTTGCTGATATCCGCGCGGTGAACCGCCATAAACAGAATCGGCTTATGTCCCACAAGGATGACTTTTTTCTTGGCACGGGTCACGGCTGTATACAATAAATTACGATACAGCATGATTGTGTGTGCCTTGA
>OGXH01003454.1_pt1 | contig 10168 bp, 10 predicted proteins | sample 1576241 | NCBI WGS metagenome assembly OGXH01 (sample SAMEA3541529, study PRJEB24748) | human gut metagenome | biome: human gut; feature: human-associated habitat; material: faeces | place: China | collected 2012
GAAAAGGTGGTATGAAAGAGAATACAGAGCGTGCATGTAAAGAGTTCGGTGCGGTTTTAAGAATTATTCGACCTTTTCGCGCGCATACAAAAAAAGTTTTGGAGAGGCCCCACGCGAGTCTCTCCAAAACCTGAAATCCTAGCATCTAACTTTTTCTCACACTTATTGTATGAACAACAGCGTTTGCATCTTACTGGCGCTCTGCCATCTCATTCATGAGCGTCTCAGGACTGCTTTCTGTCCCTTTTCCTTCATTGCTTCTGCAATCCGGAAAATCTGTTCCGGTGTCTTTCCTTCTCCATAAATCACTTCTGCCACACCCTGGCGCATGGCTCTGTGATGGTCAATCTTGGCAAAACCAAGATCTTCAAAAGGCTCTTCTTTTAACTTCAAAGCTGCCTGTTCTACATCCATTGTTCCGGATGCTACCTGTCTTAAAAGATCTATCATTTCCTTTTGTTCCATCTTTTTCGCCTCATTCTAATTCTTCTTATCCAGGGTTTCATTCATACTTCCCATTCTGTACCCTGTTAGATCCATTGTAACATAAGTGAATCCGAACTGCTTAAATTGTTTTACAATATCCTCACGGACTTCTTCCTGAAGCAACTTCAAAAACTCTTCCGGCAGTACTTCGATCCTCGCCATCCTTCCATGCATACGGACACGAAATTGCCGGAAGCCATGTTCAAGCAATAACTGTTCTGCGTTTTCCACCATGATCAACTTCTCTTTGCTGATTGTTTCTCCGTATACAAATCTTGAAGCCAGACAGGCAAAAGATGGCTTTTCCCAGGTTGAAAGTCCCATCTCTTTTGACAATTCACGAATCTCCGCTTTTGTAAGTCCTGCCTCGCGCAGTGGACTTTTTACTCCTAATTCCGCCACAGCCTGAAGCCCCGGTCTGTAGTCGCCAAGATCATCCATATTAGAACCTTCTGCAACATAAGCAATTTCATTTTTCTCTGCAATTGCTCCAATCTTTTCAAACAGTGCATGCTTGCATAAATAACATCTGTTCGGTGGGTTCTGAGAAAATCCTTCAATCTTCATTTCATCCACCTGACAAACCTTATGACGGATACCTTCTTTTTTGCAAAATGCAATTGCCTCATTCAACTCTCTCTTTGGGAAGGAACCGGATTGTACTGTGATCGCCATCACATTATCTCCCAATACCTCATGTGCCACCTTTAATAAAAATGTAGAATCAACCCCACTGGAAAATGCAATCGCAACACTGTCCAGTTCTTTTATGTACTCTTTTAAATCTGCTAATTTATTATGTAATTCTTCCTGCATTTTTTCTCCTGTCTTGTTACTGTTCTGATTTTTTCTATCAATCGTAATTCTTTTCATACAAAAAATGCACTCAATCACAATTTCTTAAATTCTCGTAATCAAGTGCATTTATTATACTACGTAAAGTCCGGTTAAGGTCAAGTTAATTTATATTTCTCCGTCAATTCTATTTCGTTGTATCTCACGGTTTACAACTCCATCATTCCAGACATAATACATCCACCGGAAGCGCCTTTTTGTTTTAATTCTTCCCACTGTTTCTTGTCAAACTTGATTCCACCGATCGCATATACAGGAACATTCACCGTACTGCAGACATCTTTTAAGAATCCAAGCCCTCTCGGTGCCAGGCCTTTCTTGCAATCTGTAACGTAAATATGTCCTGCTGTCATGTAAGACACACCAAGTCTCTCTGCTTCCTTTGCATCTTCCACTGAATGAACGGAAGTACCGATTCTTTGAAATTGTTCTTTCACATCTTCCGGAAGTTTCCTTAATTCCGGCAATGGCAGATGTACGGATGTACATTCCAGTTCCAATGCTGTTTTCCAAAACTTATGTAAAATACACGGAATCTCATACTTCTTGCAAACAGACAGAACTTCTTCTGACAGAATCCGATATTCCTCTTCTGACAGATCTTTTTCCCGCAAAATAATCGCCTGCGGTTTCATCTGACAAACCCGTTCAATCTGCTTCAAAAATGGTCTCTCACAAAGTTTTCTGTTACTGACAGCTATCACTTTCAAGCCCGTCTCCGATAAATTGTATTTTATCTTACACATAAATATAATCACTCATAACCGGCTGGAGATTATTTTTCAACAAAGCATCATAAACTTCATCTACAGAACGCTCATCTGAAATCTCGAACTGATCATCTCCCTTATCTTCGATATCATCCACATGACTTCCGATTCCCGTGCTGACTCCTGCTGAAATCTTGGTTGCTGCAATACTTACCAGATTGTCTCTGACACGCGCACACTCCCTTGTTGAAACTGTGATACTTGCAAATGGCATAAACAAGCGATATGCACAGACAACCTGCAGAAGCTGTGGCTCATGAACATCCATTGGATTAATTCTGTCATTATTGATGATCGGGCGAAGTCTTGGGCAGGAAAATGCAATTTCTGCATGTGGATATTTTCTCTGTAACAGATATGCGTGATATCCTGTTGCAAAAGCATCTTTTCTAAAATCATCCAGTCCTAAAAGCGCACCAAACCCAACTCCTCGCATACCACCTTTCACTGCTCTTTCCTGTGCATTGACACGGTATGGGAAAATTCTTTTATGTCCTGCCAGATGAAGTGTCTCGTACTTATCTGAATTATATGTTTCCTGGAATACGGTTACATAATCAGCTCCACATTCATGCAGATACGCATATTCATCTGAATTGACCGGATAGATTTCCAAGCCAATCACTTTGAAATACTTTCTTGCAATCTTGCACGCCTCTCCAATATACTCTACTGTAGATTTATTGCGGCTTTCCCCTGTCAGGATCAGGATTTCCTGTAATCCCGTCTCTGCGATTGCTGCCATTTCTTTCTCAATCTCTTCCGCATTCAGCTGTGCGCGGTTGATCTTATTGTGACAGTTAAATCCACAATAAATACAATAGTTTTCACAATAGTTTGCAATATAAATCGGTGTGAACATATAAACACTGTTTCCAAAATGTTTTCTTGTCTCCTTCTGAGCTGCCTGGGCAATCTCTTCCAAAAGCGGAAGGGCTGCCGGTGATAACAGCGCACGGAAATCCTCCGGGGTACGTTCCAAATGTGCAAGTGCATTTTTCACATCTGCTGCCGTATATTTACTATAATCATAGGCTTCCATTGCCTCAATCACCTGATCCATGATTTCTGAACCGATATCCTCCATTCCCGGAAGATACGTCATATGATCGATTCTGTTTTTCTTCTGATCTTCCAGTATCTCTTCACTTAAGATACTTTCATTGACATGTGTATCATTCATCTCAACCGCCTCCTAGTCTTCCAGAAATCCTGTTAATGGTGAAGATGCACTTGCGCCACGTTCAATCGTTCTTCCGAGCCCTGAAAGATAAGCACTTCTTCCTGCTTCAATTGCTTTCTTGAATGCCTCAGCCATCTCCTCGACATTTCCTGCTGTTGCGATTGCTGTATTCGCCATAACAGCTGCCGCTCCCATTTCCATTGCCTCACATGCCTGGGATGGACGTCCAATTCCTGCATCTACAATAATCGGCAGATCAATCTCATCAATCAAAATCTGAATGAAGTCTTTTGTACAAAGTCCTTTGTTAGAACCAATTGGTGCTCCAAGTGGCATTACACAGGCAGCCCCTGCATTCACCAGATCTCTTGCCGCATTCAGATCCGGGTACATATATGGCATAACTATAAAGCCTTCTTTTGCAAGAATTTCTGTTGCCTTGATTGTCTCATAGTTGTCCGGCAGAAGATATTTTGAGTCTCTGACAACTTCGATTTTTACGAAATTACCACAACCAACTTCTCTGGAAAGTCTTGCAATACGGACTGCTTCCTCTGCATTTCTTGCTCCTGACGTATTCGGAAGAAGTGTTACATTTTCCGGAATATAATCCAAAATATTCGCAAGTCCTCCTTCATTCGCACGGCGAAGCGCAAGTGTAATGATCTGCGCTCCTGCTTTTTCTACACATGCTTTTACAAGATCAAGTGAAAATTTTCCTGATCCAAGAATAAAACGTGAACTAAATTCTTTTCCACCTAGTGTAAATGTATCTTTCTGATTCATAACTTAAATCCTTCTTTCTTTTTTATTCATTTAGATGTCTTTCTATACATCCTCTTCTCCAAGAAGCAAACGCGTGATCATATTTGCTTCATGCCCTGCACAGATTGCAACTCGTGGAGCCATTAATCCATTCCCATAAGTCGGCTCTGTCACACGATCTCCACATAAATAAAAGTTCTTCATCATTCTCTTAGTACTGATTATATTGCTGCTTTCATAGCCTGCCATACCTGTTGCAGACACAAGCTTCTTCTCCGGAAAATGCTCCAGAATTCCATTCACCAGCATTGCTTTTGCTACCGGATTATCAAATGCTTCACAGACAATCTGAGCATCCGCAAACAGTTCTTTCAAATTCTCTTCTGTCACCTTCACACAATCTGTACGAATATCCAGATATGGATTAATCTTTAAAAGCAGTGACTTTAGCGCATCGGTCTTATACATTCCGATATGCTCCATGAAATACTGCTGCCGGTTCAAATTTGTAATATCCACTACATCAAAATCGATCAGATGCAGATGTCCTACTCCAATTCGTGCAAGTGAATACGCTACATTAGAACCCAGTCCACCAAGTCCGGCAATCGTCACCTGACCGGCTGATAAAAGCTTCTGTTTTTCCGGCGAATGGCGTTCATTCAGCGCTGTTTCGATTTCTTCTTTGCTTAATATTCTTTCTGATGCCATCTGATATCAGCCTCCTCCTACAAATGTCACAACCTCCAGACGGTCACCGTCTTTGAGCATTGTCTCTGAATAGCTGTATTTCGGAAGAATTTCTTCATTCATTTCAACTGCGATTCTATTAATCTGGTAATTGTTCTGCTCCAGATAATCCGCAACACTCATTTCAGATGTCAGCTGGATCTGCTTTCCATTTACTGTGATCATAACTGCTCCTTTCCGGATAATTGAAAAAAGAGTTCATGAAAGAAATGTACCCGTGGTGGTGCACCCCTTCATGAACTCTCGCTCAATCTCAACTTACTCCAATATTTAATTTTCAATTTTTCCTGATTATAAAGAAAGAGAGATACCAACAAATGTATCTCTCTAAAGTACTGCTTTATACATTCCTACGTTGGCATTATCCAAATCAGGTTATGGGTCGAAGTTCTCAACTTCCTCTCAGCCTGGTACACAAGCTCCCCGTGTTTTCTTCACATGATTAGTATAAAAGCTTGTCTGATAGATGTCAACCGTTTTTTCTCCATCTGATACAAGAACTTTTCCCATAATGTGCCAGTCCAACATAACACACTTCTCCGGTCATCTCTGCATCATATTGTTTTTCTTTTATCTGTTCCAGTGCCTTTTCTGCAAGCTTTTCTAAATCGTCTTTTTCATCTTTGGTATACTTGAATTCCAAAATTAAATTTGGATATCTGTCATGTTTTGCATAAAGACAGATATCACTTCTGTCTTCTCCGGTTTCCCGATTGCTTTTGATATCATAATCCTTTCTAAGAAATGCACACATTCCAAGCGTCATCATATGGTAACTATTCTCATCTTTCAGGTCATGATAAGATGGCAATTCCAAAAGAACTCTCTGATACTCTTCTGCAAAACGTTCCATATCCTTTCTTTTAAGAGCATTTAACATCTTTTCCATATGTCTCTCATCGATTTTCAGATGACATGCTGTTAATTCTTTGAACACTTTCCACACTTCCAGATTAGGAACCCGAAGTCGGTAATAGTCCTCTTCGATTTCTTTTGTAATTGTTACAATTCCGGCATTTACAAGAAGTCCCCATAGATTTGCTTCGTCCATTTTTTCATAATAAGCCATTGAAAAATCTACTGTCACTTCTACTTCACCTTCTGTGACCAAGGTCTCATATTCTTTCTCAAAAGACCTTCCCTGTACTTCAAGTGCATTACGTAAAATACTGTTTTCGCTTGTATTAACCCAATAAGAATCCATCCTTCTTCTTGCCGCATAACACGATATTGACCATGGATTATATACATCTGTACTGCCAAAATGATATCCATCGTACATCTTTTTCAGCTCATCTGAAAATTCTGCTTTACAATAAGCAAGCAGCTCTTTTACTTCTTGCTCTGTAAAACCAAAACAGTCATCATAATCTTCGTCCTGCACTGTGCAGACAACTAAATTATTGAGACCCGAAAATATATTTTCCTTCGCAATTCTCTGAATTCCTGTCAGAATTGCCTTTTGAAGATAATCGTTGCCTTTCAGGGACGTTGCCAGAAAACGATTCAACATGGCTCTTACTTCATCATAATATCCTTCAGAATTTGCAGACATAAACGGAGTATCATATTCATCTAACAGCAAAAATACTTTTTCTCCATAATACGTACTCAGTGCCTGACAAAGAACAGCAATTGAACGAATTACATGATTTTCTATTTCTTTTCCGATGCTTTCCTGACATAAACTATTATAAATCATATTGAATTCTTTTACCTGGAATTCTGACAGTCTTCCATCATTAACCATCTGATAAAAGCGCTCATACTCCGCACGTACAGTATCTTTCAATGCATAACACAAAGATTCTGCATCCCCCGCTTTCACGTTAAGGAAAGACAAAAATACAACAGGATATCGATTGAGCTCCTTGTAGTGGACAGATTTTGTAATCTTTGTTCCACAAAATAAATCGGAGGAATCTTTTGTACAGTCAAGAAATTCTGCCAACATTGACATATTAAGTGTCTTACCGAACCTTCTCGGTCTTGTAATTAATGTAATCTGATACCAGGATTCTAAAAACTGTTCAATAAACTGTGTTTTATCCACATAATAGGCTTGTTTTTCACGCAAATCACGAAAGTCCTGTACTCCATTGCAAGTTTCGGATTGCGGGTTGACCGCCCGAACTTCCGCCTCATGGGCAACCGCGACATCTGGGACCCCCATGGCCGCTCCAACTTCATCAGCCGCCTGAACCAGAAATTTTACGCCTACGCCGCGTCCCATGAGCACTTTTACATCAACGACATCGACTACCTGTCGGCGGACTACGGCCTGACGGCGTGGGGCGACGCCTTCTTCTGGCACATGTACAAATATGCCATCTGCCTTGACGCGATCCCGTCGCTGGCCAACAGCGTGGCCAATATCATCAAGTCCCTGTACGGGCGCAACAAAAAGGCGCTTGTGCTCGACCTGGACAATACGCTCTGGGGCGGCATCGTGGGCGACGACGGCGTCGACGGGCTGGCCATCGGTCCCGAGGTGCCGGAGGGCCAGGTCTACGCCGAGTTCCAGAGCTACTGCAAGGCGCTGAAATCCATCGGCGTCATCCTGGCCGTTGACTCCAAAAACGACGAGGCCAACGCGCTGGCGGGCCTGAACCACCCGGACGGCGTGCTGCGCCCCGATGATTTCGTCGCCATCAAGGCCAACTGGGACCCGAAGGACCTGAACCTGAAGGCCATCGCGTCCGAGCTGAATTTGGGCGCGGACAGCTTTGTCTTTGCCGACGACAACCCGGCGGAGCGCGCCATCGTGGCCGCGCAGGTGCCCGGTGTGGCCGTGCCCGCGCTGGACGGGGCCGAAAACTACATCAAGACCCTCGACCACGGCGGCTATTTTGAGGTCACGGCCCTTTCCAAAGAGGACCTGAAAAAGACCGAGCTTTACCACCAGAACGCCGAGCGCGCCAAGGCACAGGCGGCGTTTGCCGACTACGGCCAGTATCTCGACAGCCTTGAAATGACGGCCACGATCAAGGGCTTTGAGCCGCTCTACATCCAGCGCATTGCCCAGCTGACGAACAAGTCCAACCAGTTCAACCTGACGACGCTGCGCTGCTCCGAGGATGACATCCGCGCCATGGCCGGGGACAAAAACGACCTCTGCCTTTGCGGCAAGCTCGTGGATAAATTCGGTGATAACGGCATTGTCACCGTTGTGGCGGGCCGGCAGCAGGGCGATGTGCTCGACCTGACGCTCTGGCTCATGAGCTGCCGCGTGCTCAAGCGCGGCATGGAGGACGCCATGATGGACACCGTCGTGGCCGAGGCCGCCGCCCGCGGGGTCAAAACCATCGTAGGCCATTATTATCCGACAGCCAAAAACGCCATGGTGCGCGAATTTTACGCGCAATATGACTTTGCCAAAACGGCGGAGGATGCCGACGGCAATACGGAATGGACGCTGGACATTGCCGCCTACACGCCGAAGCACCCCCACATGAAGATCGAACGCTGACAGATAGGAAACCGTATGAAACGAACCATCCTGCAAAAAGCGGCAGCCGCCGCACTGTTTGTGCTGCTCACGGCGGCACTGCTGGCGGCTGCGGATTTTCTGCTGGTGGATGATGTACACTCCTACTCCCGCGTCATGCTGCAGGAGCTGTATGCCGACGCCGGAAACATAGATACGCTGTTTTTGGGCTCGTCCCACTGCTACCGCAGCGTTGACCCCGCGCAGGTGGACGCGGCGCTGGGCACCCACAGCTTCAACGCCGGGTCGTCCCAGCAGCTGCCGGACGGCTCCTATTATATGCTGAAAGAAGCTGCTGCGCAGAACCCGCTGAAAACCGTCTATCTCGAAATGTTCTACACCGGCTACAATGAGAGCGCGTCCGCCAACATCCCGCTGGCCTGCTATCTGCTGGCCGACCACATGGACTGGCGCTCACCCAACCGATACGCCTACCTGTCGGAGATGGGCGGTCTGGCGGCCTATGCCGACCTGCTGCTGCCCGCGCGCCATGGCATTGCGTCGCCGTCCTCAATGCCCGCCCTCTGGAAGGCCAAGCTGACTGACGGCTACACGCCGGACAGCTACGGCTATGTGACCTACCCGGACAGCGGTGAGGCGTACCGGGGCCGCGGCTTTGTCTATACCACCGGCATCCCGCAGGACGGCTTTGCCACGCTGCTGAACGTAGATGCCGACGCGCCATTGTCGGATTTTGGCTGGGAATACCTCAACAAAATCACCGATTTCTGCGCGGAAAACGGCATCCGGCTTGTGCTGTTCACGGCCCCGCTGCCCAGCGGCTACCTGTACAACACCGAAAACTATCAGTCCTACGTCGATGCACTGCGGAACTTCTGCGCCGCGCATGACGGGCTGGAATACTGGGATTTCTCGCTGTACAAGCTGCAAAGCGAGATCAATCTGAAAATCGAGGACTTCTCCGACGCGCACCACCTGAACGGCGCGGGGGCGGAAAAGTTCACCGCCATTCTCTGCAAGACGATCCAACGCCGTGCGGCGGGGGAGAGCGTTGACGATCTTTTCTATCAGACGGTGGAGGAAAAGCTGACCCTCACCCCGGACGACTCCGTCCTGATGGCCTATTATGCAAAGCTGCAAGACGAATAAGAAGGAGGCCCTGCCATGATCGCCGTGACATCACCCGGCTTTGTGCTGTTCGCGGCGCTGCTGGCGGGGCTTTGGTATGTCTGCCCGCCGCCGCGCCGCTGGCAGCTGCTGCTGGGGGCAAACTTACTATTTTACGCGGTGCTCTGCCCGGCAGCACTGCCGGTGCTGGCGGGCAGCAGCTTTCTGGTCTGGTGGTGCGGGCGGCGCACCGCGAAAAAGCCCGTGTTCCTTGCGGGGCTTGCGGCGGCACTGCTGCCGCTGGCCCTGCTCAAGTATCTGCCCGCTGCGCTGGGCTGGCAGGGCACGCTGGCGAACGCTCTGGGCATCGGCTATTTTACGCTGCAGCTCGTCAGCTATCTGTGTGACGTGCGCCGGGGCAGGATTTTGCCTGAGGAAAAATACGCCCGCCTTTTGTGCTATGCGTCGTTCTTTCTCTCCATCACGCAGGGCCCCTTCAACCGCTATGACGCCCTGATGCCGCAGCTGGACCGGCCCACTGTCTGGGATACGGACCGGGTCTGGCGCGGCGTACAGCGCAGCGCGTGGGGCTACTTTAAAAAGCTGGCCGTGGCGGACCGCGCCGCCATCGTTGTGGATGCAGTCTTTGCCAACCCCGCCGCCTTTGACTGCACCCAGCTGCTGCTGGGCGGCGTGCTGTTCACCGTGCAGCTCTACGCCGATTTCTCCGGCTACACCGACATTGTGCTGGGCGTCGGCGAGGTGCTGGGCCTGCACCTGCCGGAAAACTTCCGCCAGCCGTTC
>OGXH01003461.1_pt1 | contig 10155 bp, 9 predicted proteins | sample 1576241 | NCBI WGS metagenome assembly OGXH01 (sample SAMEA3541529, study PRJEB24748) | human gut metagenome | biome: human gut; feature: human-associated habitat; material: faeces | place: China | collected 2012
TGAGACTCTGAGTCGAGAGATCTCCGTCCCAATGCGGCTTGTGCCATTGGGAGAGTGAAGAATCTCGGTAAACGCCGCCAGCGACTCATCCATCGGTAAATACCGGTCGGCGGGAAGCTGCCGTTTGGCAGTCAGTTCAGTGTAGAGTGTCTTTTCGGCATGATACCCCGTACACCCTTTGCCGCTCCGCGGCATTCCCCTCAAGGGGACACGAGGGCGTTACGCGCTTTCCTTCCCGCCGCACAGGTCATTCTGAGCGAAGCGAAGAATCTCGGTAAACGCCGCCAGTGACTCATCCGTCGGTAAATACCAGTCGGCGGGAAAGGGCGTCTGATTGTCCGAAGTCTGAAGTCTGATGTCTCTCTGCTTTCGGGAATACAGTCCAGCATCGGCGGACAGCGGATAGCGGATAGCGGACAGCCGACAACCGACTCCCATTTCTTGAAATCATCAAGTTGCCCAGTCTCTCATTTTTCTGTGTAATATTATTATAATTATTTAATGTTATAATATTTCATTTTAATGAACAGCTTGTATCTTAAGGAACCATATGAACTGCTACGACAGACATTACCTGAAAATTGCACTGCCTGCCGCACTGGAGGGGCTTTTTATGATTCTCCTGGCTTCCACGGATCTCATCCTGGTGGGGGCTCTGGGGAGTCTTTCTGTGGCTGCGGTAAGCATTTTCCTCCAGCCCCGGCTTATCCTTCTCTGTTTTTCCCGTTCCCTGGCGTCGGCGGTGACGCTGGTGTCCTGTAATTATGCGGGCCGGTGGGAGAAGGAGCCGTCGGCGGATCTTTTGAAAAAATCCATCTTTCTGGGAGCCCTGGCACTGGGCCTGCTTCACGGACTGTTCTATCTTTTCCTCAAGGATATATTCATCCTCATGGGAGCATCGCCGGATTATCTGCCGCAGGCCATGGAGTACGGCCCGCTGGCGCTTCTGGCGGTGTATTTCACATCCCTCACCCTCATCCTGCAGGCGGTGCAGCTGGGCTACGGGGATACGGCTTCCATTATGAAGACCAATATCTGCGGAAATCTTTTGAATGCGGCACTGAGCTTTCTCCTCATCCGGGGTCTGGGGCCCGTCCCTGCCTATGGGGTCCTGGGCGCCGCCATCGGCACCGCCGCAGGCACCCTCTTTTCGCTCCTCTATTCCTATTTCCTCCTCCGGCGGGAGGGCTTCTTCCACGGGGGACGGTGGATTCCGGATATGGCCTATTTCAAAAAGGTGGGGCCCATTTTCGGCAGCGTCCTGAGTGAGCAGGGAAGCGAACGCATCGGCATGGTGCTCTTTTCCCGCATGGCCGCCGGACTTGGCACGGTGCCCTTTGCGGTGCACAGTATCTGCATGAATATCTGCGATATTTACTATGATTTCATCATGGGTTTCGGCAAGGCAGGCATGGTGACGGCAGGACAGGCCGTGGGCCGGGGAAGCGGCGCCGACTGGCAGCAGTACCGGAAAGCGGGGCTCCGCTGGTGCATGATTCTTTCCACCGCCGCCTGCGGGAGCATCCTTTTCTTTTCCGATGAAATCTTTTCCATCTATTCGCCGGACCCCTCGCTCCACGTGATGGCGGCGGCCATCATGATTTTCATTGCCCTGGTGAGCTACCCCGAAGCCATTGCCCTCTGGGGCGCCGGCATTCTCCGGGGCAGTGGGCAGACAGCCCAGGTAGCGGCCTATTCCTTCCTGTCCATCACATTCCTGCGCCCTCTCATGACGGCTTTCTTCATTTATGTGCTGGACATGGGTCTCATCGGCACCTGGTGCGCCCTTTTCCTGGACCAGGTCATCCGCGCCTCCTGCGCCTCCTTCCTGGTGAGCCGACTGGCAGGGAAACGGGCCTTCCTGGCCGATGCAGGATAGAGGAAATAGTTTGCAGTGTGGGAAATCGGAGCCATGAAGAAATTTCCTTTCACAGCGGCACAGTCCCATGGGCACGGGAGATCTCGGGGCTCAGAGACAAAACAGAACAGAACCATCCGCTTCCATCCCGCCATGCAGCTCCGCTCGAGATGACATGGCGGCGGGCAGCGTACAAAAAGGGCCGTGAAGAAATGGGTGTACATTTCTTCACGGCCCCGTTTTTGCCGCCAATGATTAGAATACGTAGTTGATGGATACGGCAGCCAGGTCATCGTAATCGGTGCTGCTGGTGCCGTCAGTCTTCACGTTCAGTGCATATTCGCCGTGGAGATAGACATTCTTCTGGAGGGACAGGTCTCCGTTAATCTGCCAGTATTTCACCTCATTCACGCCCTTGACCTTGTCATAGTACATGGGGATGGACATGGGGTCCACCATGGAGGTGTTGCCGCCGAAGTAGGCGCCCGTTTCAACGTCCACGTACTGGGCGGAGAGGCGCCAGGTGCCGGGCTTCTTCGCATTCATATGGCCATAGCCGATGCCGGCAGTCCACATGTGGGGATCGCCGTCAACCTTAGTATTCTGGTAGAAATCGCCAAAGACGTCGAATCCCGAATTTCCAAGGCCTGCGGTAATGCCGGCGCCCCAAATCTGCTGTTTGTCAGCTCCCAGGGCTTTGGCCTTGGTATCGATGTATTCCACATCATATTTAAATTTGTCGGCGCCGCCGTAGACCCGGGCATACCATGTTTCCGGATCATCATTGGCAGAGGTGCCCCAGTCTGCATTCGTGGTTTTCAGCACATAATCGCCGGCATTCCAGGTATGCATGCGGCCGTAGCCCAGTTCCAATGTGGCTGTCTTATCGCCGTAGAAGGCCTGGACGCCGTCGAAGAAATCATCGTAGTAGAAGGCGGTCTGCCCCAGGGTGAGAAAGCTGCGGCCCACGTTCATGCTGAACTTGTCATTGAAGTTATGGTGAGCATAGAGCACGTTCATTTTCGTATCCCCATCATCCTTCTTGGCATCCTTGAAATACATGTTGGTGGCGAAACGGCCGCGGACATAGGTGCTGTCATTCACCTGGGCCTTGGCGTTGATACGCATACGGCCTCTCCAGGTATCGACGGCCTTGCCTTTTTCACCATATTTCTGGGTATACCGGAAACGGGCATCACCAAACCAGGAAATATTTCCTACCTTCTTTTCCAGGTTGGAAACGCGGACACCAAGACTCCCCAGTTCATCGGCGTATTCGCCGGCCAGTTTGTCAAGGGTGGATTTCTGCTCTGCATTCAGCTGGTCTTCCTTCGCCATGAGGCGGGCAATAATCTGGGCCAGCTCGAAGCGGGTGATATTTCTTTCTCCCTTGAAAGTGCCGTCGGGGTAGCCTTCCACCACCCCCTGGTCAGACAGATCGGAAACCGCCTGGTAAGCCCAGTCATCGGTGGAAACATCGGAAAAGGGATTGGCTGCAAAAGCAGAAACGCCGGCAGTCATGGCTGCCGCTGCAGCCAGTGCTATGATTTTCTTCATAATATGTACTCTCCTTATATGTAATAAGTTTCCTGTCCGACTTGTGGCCAATGCGTTTCATATCGGCAGGAAACTATTCGCGCAGGGTTTCCTATCCGGCTTGGGACGGATGTGTTTCATACCGACAGGAAACTGGTTGCGAAGGGTTTCCTACTCGACATGGCACCGATGTGCTTCATATCGGCAGGAAACTATTTGCGTATGGTTTCCTACTCGACATGACACCGATGTGTTTCATATCAGTAAGAAACTATTTGCGTATGGTTTCCTATTCGGCTTGGGACAGATGTGTTTCATGACGACAGGAAACTATTTGCGAAGGGTTTCCTGTCTGGCTTGGGACAGATGTGTTTCATACCGGCAGGAAACTGTTTGCGCAGGGTTTCCTATCCGGCTTGATACTGCTGTGCTTCATACCGACAGGAAACTGTTTGCGTATGGTTTCCTATTCAGCTTGGGACAGATGTGTTTCATACTGACAGGAAACTATTCGCATATGGTTTCCTATCCGACGTGGCACTGATGTGCTTCATACCGACAGGAAACTATTCGCGTAGGGTTTCCTGTCCGACATGGCGCCAGTGTGTTTCATATCAGTAAGAAACTATTTGCGTATGGTTTCTTATCCGACTTGACACTGCTGCGTTTCATACCGACAGGAAACTTCCTGGAGAGGAGATTTCTCGACTCCGCTTCGCTGCGCTCGAAATGACAGAGCGGCGGGGCGCTATGGTGTTTCACGCCGACAGGAAACTGTCCCACTGTCCCACTATCTCACTAGCCCACCAGCCCACTACCCCCTACCCAAACAGTTCGTCCGGCAGGATTTTGTTTTTCCCTTCTTCTATGGTGAATACAGAGGCCAGGAGTTTTTTGGAATAGGGGTCTCTGGCTTCGGAGAGGTCGTGGATTTTTTCTACCACCCTGCCGTGCTGCATGACTACGATGTTGTCGCAGAACATGTTGGCCAGGGCCAGGTCGTGACAGATGAAGAAGTAGGCCACGCCTGTTTCCATCTGCAGTCGGTGAAGAAGTTCGATCACCGTTTTCTGCACCGACATGTCCAGGGCACTGGTGGCTTCGTCACAGATGATGATTTCCGGCTTCAGTACGAGAGCCCGGGCGATGGCGATGCGCTGGCGCTGGCCGCCGGACATATTGTTTGGATAGCGGTCTGCAAAATCCTCCGGCAGGTCCACCAGGCGCAGCATTTCCCTGGCCCTGTCTCCCACCTCTTCTTTCCTGATGAGGCCGTAGTTCCGAAGGGGTTCGCAGATAATGTCTTTGACCCGCTGCTTGGGATCAAAGGCCGTGGAGGGGTCCTGGAAAACCATCTGGATATTTTTCCTGGCCTGCCGGAATTCTTCCCCTGCAAGGGCGGTCATATCCTTTCCGTGAAGGAGGATGCGCCCGCTGTCCATGGTGTAGAGACGTGTCAGGATTTTGGCCAGGGTGGATTTTCCGGAGCCCGATTCCCCGACGATACCCAGGGTTTCTCCTTTGTGGAGGCTGATATTTACATGATCCGAGGCGGTGAGCTTTTTTCCACCGCCCAGGTCGAAGGTTTTCACAATGTCCTCCATGCGGAGGATTTCTTCTCCATATCCCTTCATGCCGTCTCACCTCCCAGTACCGGTACGGCGGCCAGAAGCATTTTCGTGTAGTCCTCTTTCGGATGGTAAATGACTTCCTCCGCTTTCCCGTATTCCACCACCCGTCCCTGTCTCATGACCATGATATGGTCTGCCATATAGGCTGCCACGCCCATGTTGTGGGTGACGATGATGATGGCAGTATTCATCTTTTTTCTGACTTCCATCATTTCCTTCACAATGGCGGCCTGGGTGGTTACGTCCAGGGCGCTGGTGGGTTCGTCGGCGAGAAGGAGTTTGGGATGGAAGGCCATGGCCATGGCAATACCCACACGCTGCCGCATGCCGCCGGAGAGTTCGAAGGTGTAGCTCTTCAGAATCTGCTCCGGATCCGGCAGGCGCACCATGGAAAGCATGTCCACCATGCGCTCATGGGCTTCCTTCTCATCGGTCATTCCGTGAAGGGCCAGGTATTCCCTGAACTGGACGCCAATGGGACGGATGGGATTCATCATGGCGCCGCTGTCCTGGAATATCATGGAAACGTCCTTCCCGTCCAGCATGCGGTGCGTTTCAGGAGACTGCTCCCGGGTATCTTCTCCTTCGAAAATCACGGTTCCCTCTGCAATGTGCCCGCCTCCAGGCAGCACATGCTGGATGGCACGGATAACCGTGGTCTTTCCCGACCCCGATTCCCCTACAATGGCAAGAATTTCTCCCTGGTCCAGAGTAAAGGAAACGTGGCGTACTACGGGCTCTGCCTTACCATAAGCAATGCCCAGATCTTTGATTTCTAACAGCATATTGGCTCCTAATACTTTATGAAATAAGGGTTCAGAGGGTTCAGAGGGTTGTGGATTGCCCTTCGGGCAATGAGTTGTATAATGCCGCCTTAACGGCGGCATGGGCTCGCCTCCTCTTTCAGTGTACAGTCTGCATAGGATGTGCAAGTCAGACAAAGTAAGACGCCCTGTAGAGTAACGAATGAGTATCATCTTTCCGCCCGACCGAACTGTGCTTATAGAGGGAAGCGGTACCACCGGCACAGTTGTACGATTTTCGCTGCCGCGTCAGCGGCATACAACACTCCCCTCTGAACCAGCCCGCTCTGTGGGCGGAACCCGGGGCGCCTAGGGAAGCACTGATTAATTCATAGAGTCTGCTTTTATAAGAATTTTTATGCACTGCTTCGTCATGGGACTCCTTAAATAGCTCGCTATTCGCGTCATCCCATTCCTCGCATTGCATAAAAATTCTAGAATAAAAGCAGACAACGATTTAATCAGTGCTTCCCTAGGGCCAAAGGCCCGATGGCGGCTTGAACCCTTTGAACCCGCTTGCAATCGGGAATACCCCCAGCCGCCAAAAGTGTCTCTACTCTCTTACTCTGCCGGAACGATGTCCTTGGTTACCCAGTAGTAGTCGCAAGGCTTAATGTCCGCATTCTTGACTTTCTTGCTGGAAATCATATTGGTCTGGGGGTAGCCAAAGACCAGGGTGGCCGCATCGTCCTGGATGATTTTTTCCATCTTTTCGATGATTTCCCTTCTCTTCGCCGGGTCGAATTCCCCTGCCAGCTGGTCGGAAAGGGCGTCGTATGCCGGATTGCTGTAGCCGGAGCCGTTCTGCGGGTTGCTACCGTTCACATTGGTCTTCCAGTACATGTTGATGAACACTTCCGGATCCCCCGCCTGTTCGGCCAGCACGTTGGAAATGAGCATGTCGTATTCGCCGCGGGTGCCGATGCCGTCAAGAACGTTGTAGTCCACGTTCTTCAGGTTCACCTTAATGCCTACTTTCTTGGCGTCGGACTGTGTAGCTTCGGCGAAGAGAGGCAGTTCTGCGCGGCCGCTGTAGTAGATGAAGTCCAGTTCCAGGTTCTTGCCGTCCTTATCCACATAGCCGTCGCCGTCGGTATCCTTCCATCCGGCATCGGCCAGGAGTTTCTTTGCATTTTCCACATTGTAGTTATCCGGGTATTCCGCCTTCAGTTTGTCGAAGCCGTAATCCACGGACGGCGGAAGGAGGGGACCGCCGGGAGTGAAGGTGTCCTTCAGGAGCACTTTGCAGTAGGTGTCGCGGTCCAGGGACTGGATCAGCGCCTTTCTCACATTCTTGTCGGCCAGAGGTTTGCCTTCAGAAACGTTGAGGCGGGCCAGCACGTCGCGGATGGAGGAAATGGTGCTGACGGTGAATTTATTCTTGTCCTGGAAGAGCTGCATGTCGCCGGGTGCAATATTGACGGCCACATCGATTTCCCCCTTCTGGAGAGCCATGGCCCGGGTATTGGGATCGTCGATGGTGTTAATCTGGGCATGGGCAAAGGGCACTTTAGCATAGTAATGGGGGTTGGCATCCAGTTCCGTCTTGGCTTTGGAGAAGGATTTCACCATGTAGGGGCCGGTGGAAACGGGGCCCTGCTTGGCAAAGTCCACCTTGCCGTCGGAATCGGTGTCCACAATGATGAAGAGGGGGTCCCCCAGCATGCCCGGCAGGGTAGCCACGGGCTTCTTCGTGTAAATGGTCACATTCTGTCCGTCGGCGGTGATGTGGTCCAGCTCAAACATGGCTTTCGCCCTCGGCGCCTTGGCAAAGGTTCGTTCAATGGATTTCTTCACTGCTTCGCCGGTAACCGGTGTGCCGTTGGAGAACTTGATGTCCTTGATTTTAAAGGTCCAGGACATTTTATCATCGGACACCTTCCAGCTTTCTGCAATCCAGGGCTCTGCATTCATTTTGCCGTCAAAATGAACCAGGCATTCGCCGATGCCGTAACGCATGACCTGCCAGCCGAAGTAGTTGTCCGTGGGTTCCAGGCTGTCCGCAAAGTTCGTCACCCCTACGGTAAGGGTATCTTTTGCGGTTTTGGAGTTGGAACCGGAACCGCCGCACCCCGTAATAGCAAAGGCCATCAGAGCTGCTGCTGCCAGAAGGGCACCTTTCTTGTAAATTGATTTCATCTGTTGAACGCTTCCTTTCTATATGGAAATAAACGCCAAAGGCGTGGAAAAACTATGTATATGCGCCCGAAGGGCGCAGGGGGCGCGGCTCCGCCGCAGGTTGTGGCCTGCTGCCGCAGGCAGGTTGTGTAGAAGGGTTGTGAATGAAAAAGGTTCTTAAGATTGATGCGCCCTGTGGGCGCAAGGGCTCTCAGGTTTGACGGCCCTTTGGGCCGAGGGTGGTGGTGGCGGCTGGCGCCGCAGTTTATAGCCTGCGTTACGGGATTTCCCGCCCCGCACAGTCATCCTAATCGAAGAATACTGGTATATGTAGATAGTGACTCTTACCAGTCCACCAGCTCACTGTCCCACTAGCCCACCAGCCCACCAGCCCACCAGCCCACCAGCCTCATTCTATCACTTTCTCCTGCTCCGGCCAGCTATAAGATATTTATAAGCAGACAGAAGATTTTTTCTATATGCCTCTTTTTTTAGAATTTACTTTTCCTTTTCCCCTTTTCAGGCGAAATAGGAAATTTTCTGCCTGCGGTCATCCTGTTTCCTCCGCGGTCCTTCCATCTCCTCGACGGTCATGGACGGTGCTCCGAAGTGTTCCGATTTCATCGTTTCTTTCTGCTTTTCGGCCCATGGGCAGGCAAAAGGTCTCATGCTATAATCGAATCATAAGAGAACAATCACGCCAAAATGTCCGGAGGGAATTCTGTATGCCGTTCCTTTTTTTCTGGTGCCTTTTTCTATGCGCCATTGATGCATACCTTGTATTTGCCTATAAAACCGATTTAACCGAAATCTTTCAGCAGAAAATGGCCTATTTCCTTGGCGGCTACATTGCCTTTGTATACAATCTCTGTTTCCCATGGATGGTCTGGTTCATGATGGATGAGCTGCGCCCTGCGCTGATATGCATTTACCTGCTTCTCAACTACTGCACCCTCCTCCGCATGATGCACGTGGACTACCATGGCCTCATCAATGCGCTGTGGGGCGATGCTGCGCGCCACCGCCGCTTTGCCATCCGTTTGAAGATGGAAAAGCTGTGCTGCGCCCTTTTCCTTGGTATTTCTACCTGGCTCTTCAGTGTGCTGGGATTTCTTGTGAAATTATAAAAGCCCCGTGAAATCATTTCACAGGGCTTTTTTCATACCTTGAAATAGCTGCGGAGATAGTCCACGAAGATTCTGACCGGCGTGGACTGGAGCATGGGCTGCTTGTAAATCAGGTGGCTGGGCCTGAGGAGCGGCCGTTTCTGCTTGTCGTAAATCATTTCCCGATTCACCTGGGGCGCGCACTTAGGCAGAAGGTCCGCCGGAATGAGGGAGTGGCCGAGGCCCTGGTTCACGATTTCCACACAGGTAAGGCAGTCGGACACGGTGAGCATGAAATGGGGAGAATCGGTGAAGTTCTGCCTCCACCACCGGGTGCGGAGCTCATCCAGGGACGGGTCGCTCCGATAGCGGATGGACGGCTGGTCCGGCAGGGTGCTGTAGTCGATTTTCTTGGCGGAAATCAGGTACAGCGGCGCATCCTCCAGCAGAATGTCCGCGTCCGGCCATTCCTGGTTTCCCCGGACGATGGCCAGATGGATATCCTCCTTCTTCACCAGCTTCACCAGTTCATCGCTGGTGTCGGTGGTGAGGGAAATCTCAATGTCGCTGTACTTATCCACAAAACCCTTCAGAATGGCAGGCATGTGGGACTGGGCAAAGGACTGGCTGGCGCCAATGCGTAGAACCCCGGAAATGGAATTCGGCTCATGGGTCACGTAATTCTTCATGTCCTGGTACTGCTGCAGCTCCTTTTCCGCAAAGGAGAAAAGACGGTTGCCGGCATCGGTGAAATGGACCCCTTTATTGGTGCGGATAAATAAAGGACAGCCGATTTCCTTCTCCATCTGGCTCAGACGATAGGTCAAAGAAGGCTGGGTCATGAAAAGCCGCTTGGCCACCTTATTAATGCTCCGTTCCTCGCGAAGATAAATCAGGATTTTCCAGTCCGTGTTGTTCATTGAAATACCCCTTACTAACCAAAATCAAACGATCAAGGTATAAAAATATTTTGGTATAAAATTATTTTATTAGATTATACCATATTTTCGTCAAGAGAAGTAGGGGAAAATAATAGGCCGCAAAGCGGCCCGGGTTCAGAGGGGTCAGAAGGTTCAAAGGGTTCAAAGGGTTCCACGCCTATT
>OGXH01003463.1_pt1 | contig 10153 bp, 6 predicted proteins | sample 1576241 | NCBI WGS metagenome assembly OGXH01 (sample SAMEA3541529, study PRJEB24748) | human gut metagenome | biome: human gut; feature: human-associated habitat; material: faeces | place: China | collected 2012
TACGTGTTCGTGGTGCTACATCTATTTATGGTAGTTCTAAACCGTTGTGGGTAGTTGATGGTATCATAATGGAAGATGTTACGGAAGTAAGTGCCGATGAGTTGTCTTCTGGTGACGCCGTTACATTGATTAGTTCTGCCATTGCAGGTCTGAATGCAAATGATATTGAGAGTTTCCAAATTTTGAAGGATGGATCTGCGACTTCTATTTATGGTGCACGTGCCATGGCAGGTGTGATTGTAGTTACTACCAAGAAAGGGCAGGCCGGAAAAAGTCATATTTCCTATACCGGTGAATTTACCATGCGTATGACTCCGAGATATGCTGACTTCAATATTATGAATTCACAGGAACAGATGGGAGTTTACAAAGAGATGAAGGAGAAAGGCTGGTTAAATTTCTCGGATACTTATCGTGCTGCTCAAAGTGGTGTCTATGGTAAGATGTATCAGTTGATGAATACTTATAATCCGGTGACCGGTACATTTGCCTTGGAACACACAGACACTGCAATGAATGATTATTTGCAGGAGGCTGAGTACAGAAATACAGATTGGTTTGATGCACTATTCAGTAATTCTGTGATGCATAATCATTCTGTCAGTCTTTCATCCGGTACGGAAAAAGCTTCTTTCTATGCCTCTTTAAGTGCTATGGCCGATCCGGGATGGTATAAAGATAGTGAGGTAAACAGATATACGGCTAATCTGAATGCTACATATAATATTTCAAAACAGCTATCCATTAATCTTATATCTTCGGCAGCCTATAGAAAACAAAAGGCTCCTGGTACTTTGAGCCAAAGTGTGGATCCTGTATATGGTGAAGTGAAGCGTGACTTTGATATTAACCCGTATTCGTATGCGTTGAACACTTCCCGTGCATTGGATTCAAAGACAATGTATACCCGTAATTATGCTGATTTCAATATCCTTCATGAATTGGATAATAACTATATGAATCTGGATGTGGCAGATTTAAAGTTCCAGGGGGAGTTGAAATGGAAACCTATTACAGGGTTGGAATTTTCAGCATTGGGAGCTGTGAAGTATTCTGCAACTTCACAAGAACACCTCATTACGGATGATTCTAACCAGGCTATGGCTTATCGTGCTATGCCCGATGCTACGGTACGTGATCGTAACCCCTTCTTGTATACTGATCCGGATAACCCATATGCATTACCTATTAGCGTATTGCCTCAAGGAGGTATTTATCAACGTACGAACTATAAGATGCTGGGATATGACTTCCGCGCTACTGGAAGTTGGAATCATGTATTTGCCGAAAAACATATTGTGAATCTTTTTGCCGGTATGGAGACAAACTCTTCCGATCGTAATAAGACTTACTTTAATGGTTGGGGTATGCAATATACGCAGGGCGAAATTCCGTTCTATACTTATCAGTTCTTTAAAAAGAGCATAGAAGAGGGTACTGACTATTATTCATTGACTAATACCCGTTCCAGATCAGCAGCTTTCTTTGCAAACGCTACTTATTCTTATCAGGGTAAATATACGGTGAATGGTACTTATCGTTATGAGGGTACTAACCGTTTAGGCAAGAGTCGTAGTGCACGCTGGTTACCCACATGGAATATATCAGCAGCATGGAATATGCACGAGGAGGAATTCTTTGAGTCATTGAGACCGGCTTTGGCACACTTTGCTTTGAAGGCTTCTTATTCTTTGACCGGAGACCCGGGGCCGAATACGGTTACTAACTCTACCATGGTATTAAAGAGTTATAAACCTTATCGTCCGTTTGCCAACATTCAGGAAAGTGGTCTAAAGATTATAGATTTGGCAAATGACGACCTGACTTATGAGAAGAAACATGAGTTGAATATTGGTGCAGATATGGGATTCCTGGACAATCGCATCAACTTTGCTATTGACTGGTATAAACGTGATAACTATGATTTGATTGGTGTGATACAGACTCCCGGTGTCGGAGGACAAATTCGTAAACTGGCTAATGTGGCTACCATGAAATCACATGGTGTTGAATTTACGCTTTCTACACGAAATATTCAAACGAAAGACTTTGGGTGGACTACGGATTTTATCTTCTCTCAGGCAAAAAATGAAGTTACAGACCTGGAATCGGATGCAGAAGTTATTGACGTGGTTTCCGGTACAGGATTTGCACTTAAAGGTTATCCGGTACGTGGGTTATTCTCGTATCAGTTTAAGGGATTGAATGAAGATGGTTTACCTACTTTTATTGATCAGAATGGAAACTTGACGAGTGATGGTAATGATATTGATTTTCAAAGTCAGAAACTGGATTATCTGAAATATGAAGGTCCGACTGATCCTACTATTACCGGTAGCTTCGGAAATATATTCCGTTACAAAGGGTTTAAACTGAATGTATTTATCACTTACTCATTCGGTAATGTTATTCGCCTGGATCCCGTATTCAGTAACGAATATACGGATCTGACTTCTATGCCGAAAGAGTTTAAAAATCGTTGGGTACTGGCAGGTGAAGAGAGTATAACCACAATACCAACGATTGTAACGAAGCGGCAGAGCGATACTGATAATCACTTAAAAACTCTTTATAACGCATACAATTATTCTACGGAACGTATAGCTAAAGGGGATTTTATTCGTATGAAAGAAATATCAGTTTCTTATGATTTCCCGAAGAAGTGGTTAGAGAAAATATTTATTAATGATCTTTCTTTAAAGTTGCAAGCTACTAACTTGTTCCTGATCTATTCGGATGATAAACTGAACGGACAAGATCCTGAGTTCTTCCGTTCCGGTGGTGTAGCAGCTCCTGTACCTAAGCAGTTTACATTGACTTTGAGACTTGGTATTTAAAACATTAAAAGCTAATTAGATTATGGAAAAGAAATATATATATTATCCATTTATGGTATTGGCGATGACTGTAGCATTGTCATCCTGTGACGACTTTTTGGATGAAATGCCGGATAACCGTACAGAACTGGATACGGAAGCCAAAATAACCAGCATGCTGGTATCTGCTTATCCTGAAACTAACTATGCATTGCTGGCTGAGATGTCATCTGATAATGCGGATGATAATGGTGGCACCTGGACTGCGTATAACAAGTTGCAGGAAGAAGCCGCTACTTGGAAGGATGCGACATATAAGGAAGAAGACAGCCCATATTCTTTGTGGAATGATTGCTATAAGGCGATTGCAGCAGCTAATGCAGCTCTGGATGCTATTAATACTATGGGAAACCCGTCATCTTTGGATCCTCAGAGGGGAGAAGCATTGTTATGCCGTGCCTACAACCACTTTGTTCTGGTCAATATTTTTAGTAAGGCGTATAGTCCGAAAACCAGCACTACGGATTTAGGCATTCCATATATGACTCATTTGGAAACTACCGTGTCTCCTGAATATACTCGCGGAACTGTAGCGGAAGTCTATGAAAAAATTGCAGCTGATATAGAAGCCGGACTACCTTTATTGAATGATGCTATTTATTCTGTTCCTAAATATCATTTTAATAAAAAAGCCGGATATGCTTTCGCAACACGTTTTTATCTTTATTATGTAAAGGATGATAAATCAAACTATGATAAGGCCATTCAGTATGCAACGGTGGTTCTGACAGAAAATCCGACGGCAATGTTGCGGGACTGGGCTACTGTCGGAGCACTGAGTCCTAATAACTCTATCCGTGCCACTGCATTTATCAATGTAAGCGAGAAGGCTAATCTGTTATTATATTCAACGAGTTCTTCATGGGGAAGAATTCACGGACCTTATGGGTTAGGAGAAAAATATACTCATAATGATATGATAGCCAATAAGGAGACTTGTAAGACAATCTCTATCTGGGGTGGTTATTCCATGCTTTATTTCAGCATACCGTCTTATCAGGGACTTCCCAAAGTTATTATGGGAAAGATGGCTGAATATTTTGAAATAACAGATCCTGTGAATGATATTGGTAATGCCCATGTGATGTTTCCAGCTTTCACAACTGATGAGGTAATTCTGAATCGTGCTGAAGCCTACACAATGAAAAAAGACTATACGAAAGCAGCAGCAGATTTGGATACATGGATACATGCTTTCACTAAATCCACGAATACTGTAACGGTAGAGTCTGTCAATGCATTGTATGGAGAATATTCAGAAGCAACCGGTACGGGTATGAAATTTTATACTCCGAAAACTCCTACTCCTAAAAAGGCGCTGCATCCTGATTTTACGGTAGAATCGGGTACACAAGAAAACCTTATTCATGCAATTTTGCATGTACGCCGTATATTGACCTTACATGAAGGCTTGCGTTGGTTTGATATTAAGAGATATGGTTTGGAAATTTATCGTCGTACTGTATATAACAATGAAATTACTGTGAACGATGAATTGAAAGCGGATGATTCACGTCGGGCTATTCAGTTACCGCAAAGCGTAATAACAGCAGGATTGGAAGCTAATCCGCGTAATTAATCGGTTAATTTTAAAAAGAAAAATTATGAAGAAATATTTATATATATTAGGCATAGCGGCTTCATTGCTGAACTTTACAAGTTGTAGCGAAGATGATCTGGACCCTAAGAGCATTTTTGAAGATCAGCCGACAAGTGAACAAAATGATTTTGATAAATGGATCCTCGCTAACTATACAATGCCTTATAATATCGCATTGAAATATCATATGGAGGATATTGAATCTAATCATGATTATACTCTGGCTCCTGCTGATTATGATAAATCGGTGAAGTTGGCGCATATCGTGAAGTATGCATGGCTGGAAACCTATGATGAAGTGGCGGGTATCGACTTTACGCGTCAGTATGTGCCCAAAGTTCTTCATTTGGTAGGTTCCGCTGCCTACGAGGACAATGGAACGATGGTGCTTGGTACTGCGGAAGGTGGGTTAAAGGTTACTTTATATCTTGTAAACAATCTGAAGATAGATGCAGATTTTCTGAATGAGTACTATTTTAAGACCATGCATCATGAGTTTGCCCATATCCTTCACCAGACAAAGAGTTATGATCCAGATTATGACCGTATTTCCGAGGGGCTTTATGTGAGTGGTGACTGGTATCTGGAGTCTGATGAAGATGCGTTGGCAAGTGGTTTCATTTCTCCTTATGCAATGAGCGAACCTCGTGAAGATATTGCGGAAGTTACTTCTATTTATATCACAAATACGGCTGAGTATTGGGCGAAACAGATGGAAACAGCCGGAACCAAAGGTGCTGAAATCATCAATCAGAAATTGACGATTGTAAAGAATTACATGCAAACAGCATGGAATATTGATATGGACGAACTCCGTGACGTTGTTCAGCGTCGTATGAGTGATGTTGTGACCGGAGAAATTGATTTGGAAACACTTAAATAAATATGAGAAATGATGAAAAAAATATATTATATTCTATTTTTATTGCTCGCCGGATTCTGCTTCAACTCATGTGTAAGTGAAGAAGAGGACTTATTTGATAAGTCGGCAGCTGAAAGGATGAATGAAGCTTTGACTAAATATAAAGCTATTCTTCAGGATGATCCGCAGGGTTGGGTAATGGAGTTCTATCCGAGCGACCGTTCGATGGGTGGATATACTTATACTGCAAAGTTCGATAATGGTAAGGTTGATATGACTTCGGAATTATCTTTAAATTCCAGCAGCGGTGATAAATGGCCGGCTGGTACGGTAGTGACTTCGTATTACCGGGTTATCTCCGAACAAAGTGCACTTCTTACATTCGATACTTACAATTTGTTGTTCCATTTCTTTTCAGAACCAAGAGGGTCCAGTGATGTCGACGGATATGCCAGCGACTATGAGTTTGTGTTTATGGAAGTGAGTGAAGACCGCATTGTACTAAAAGGAAAGAAATATGGCAATAAGATGGTCATGACTAAACTGACTGAGAGTGCTGGTAGCTATATGCAAAAGGTACTGGATATGCAGGAAAAAATGGCAGCCGTACCTCGCATGAAAATGGTAGTGGGAGGAAAAGAATATACTATCAGCATGGTGGGCAAATTACTTTCCTATACGGATATGAAAGAAGATAGCTCCTTGGAAAATATAGACATGGCATATATTTATACTCCGGATGGAATAAACCTCTATGAACCGCTTACGGTAAATGGAATTACTTTTCAACACTTGATCTATGATGATGCTACTGGAGCTATAAAAGCTACGGATGCAGATGTTTCTTTTCCTTATCCTACAGCTTTGGAGCAGTTCTGTGGGACAACTTCTCAATGGTACCTTTCTTTTGATATAGCTGCGGGGACTGGAGATATGGACAAGGAACTGATGGATTTATTCAGTAATGCTTATGCAATAAATAAATCGACCCAGTATGAAGAGTTTATTGGTTGGTATATTGGAGCAAATTCTGCCTATCCGGGAAATGATACAAACCCATATTGTATGGGTTGGGAATCTAATTGGTTAGGATTACAGGTTTGGGATGTTGCATATGGATATAAAATGTCTATTATAGATGAGGCGAGCAAAAAAATCTCTCTTCAATCCACTGCTCCTGGCATTAACTATGATTTTTATGTATTCTTAGATCCTATCATAGAGTATGTTGACGCGCATAGTCCCTATACTGTGGAATTTGATGATGATCAAACTCCTACTACTGCTAAGTTGGTTAGTACAGTTGATAATAAGGTCTGGTTTAGTTTAACCAAGCAATGATTTATTAATTAAGGAAGATACTGTTATGAATAGGAAAGTAATTTTATCTGTAGTGGCCTCTATTATAGTGCTTTTAGTTGGAATCCCTTTCTTTATGTATGGAGAAGACGGATATTCATTCCCACAAGCATTGTTAATGGTTATTTTAATAGATTTGTTGTGTTATTCACCGGCAAATTTGGTGATTGCTAAGAAATCTGATGAAATTTCTGTCTTGAAGCAAATACTGAAGTATATAATAGTGGTGGCACTTATTATGTTGTTACTGATATTCTTTGATAGTAAACATTCTTTTGCGGAATCGTTGTGTATTGCATTGGGAGTAACTTTCTTTATTTATCTCTCTGATACAATTATTAATGCTTCGGTTCGAAAACTTTTGAAAACTAAAAAATAAACTGTTTAGCGTATGAAAAAAATAAATATTTTATGGATGCTGATAGGATGCCTGTTCTTGGTAACGTCCTGTTCAGATGATGATGATTCTGCCGTTGCATCCTTACAGGTGATAAAGTCTGATGTATCTTTCACTGCCATCGCAACTACCGGCACTATAGAGGTACAAAGTAATTCTGCCATTACGGCGGTAAGCAATCAGGATTGGTGTACGGTTACTGTTAACGGTAATGTCGTGACAGTGGCGGTTCCTACTTATACTGGTCTTGTAGGCCGAAATGCGGTTGTTGAAATATCGAATACCTTAGATAGCAAGGTGCGTGTACCTGTGTCACAAGCCGGTGGAGTATGGTATGTGAACGGAGATGATCTTTACGGACTGTCTGACGAAGAAAGTACTATAACGATCCCTGTGAAGAGTGATTATGACTATACTGTTGATATGCCGGCTTGGATAACCGGTGAGAAAGTAAAAGAAGGTTATAATTTTACTTTAACAGAGAATACGACAGGAAATGCCCGTAAAGGAACTGTAATATTCAAGAGCCAAAAAGGAACTAAAGAAATAACTTTTGTTCAGTTTGGTGTGAATGATATTGCAGGTACTTATGAAGCTACTTATTCTACTTTTGGTGAAGGGGATGATTGGGTGAGTGAAACTGTGAAAATAGAACTTTTGCAAGATGAAGAAAATGAAGCGGTTTTCTATGCAGACGGTTTGAGTTCTATAAGAGGAGTTGTATTGCCTCTGAAATTCGATGGTGAAACCTACCAATTGAGTGCCCTTAACGGACAATATCTTGGATTTATAGAATCACAAAAATGGTATCTTTATACCATCGTGAGAAGTGAAGCGGGCTATGTACATGCGGACACATCATTGTCCTATCCAGCTATAGCTGAGCTTGATGTAGACGATGAAGAATTAATGCCTTTCTTCCCTTTCAAGGATAAAAAGGGATTTTCTTTTACAGGAGAAACAGGGACTATAAAGAGTTTTATCGATGCTATAGGAGTTTATGTCTTTGCTTCTAAGTCTCCAACGTTTGGTAACAATAATAATCTTGGTTATTATGATATTTTTAAAGATCTATCAATAAAGAAAATAAAAGCAGATCATTAGAATTCTCTCTGACGAATTAGGTTTAACTTTATGTTGACCTATAGAAGAAAGCCGTTTCTGTGAAGAAACGGCTTTTTGTGTCTACTATCGTGTGTCTTTCATAAGAGCTGTTGAAATCTCGTCATTCTATTGACATCCTAACTTCACTTTCTTGTAGCGTAGTTGAAATCTGTAGCCTCCACCTTTGCACCCCGAAAGGATTCTTGATTTATTTTATCAATTGAACAGTATGAAAGTGAAAAGATGTTTTTTAGAATGGAGTTTGGTAAGCAGGCGTTTTGCCGTTGCCCTCACCTTTGTTTTAGGGGGAGGAATGTTGCTTGCTGCTAATCTTGTTCCACTGAAAGGTGTGGTAAAAGATGCCTCAGGAGAACCGCTGGCCGGCGTTACGGTGAGAATCAAAGACGGAAAGTCGGGAACAATCACTGATGTAAACGGACATTTTGTCTTGGATGTAGAGAAAGGGAAAAAACTGTTACTGAGTTATATCGGATACTCAGAAACAGAGGTACTGGTAAAAGATGACCAACAAATGCAGATTGTACTTAAGGAAGATGCGCAACAGTTGCAGGAAGTGGTGGTCGTAGGTTACGGTACGGCAAAGAAAGTAAATCTGGTGGGTGCTGTGGACCAGATTGATAGCAAGCAGATTGCAGAGCGCGGCAACAGTAACATTTCTCGTTCGTTGCAAGGTATGGTACCGGGGCTGAACATTACATTCAGTGACGGTAAACCTTCGCGTACGCCATCCATTAATCTTCGTGGAACAGGAAGTATTGGTGCGGGTGGTAGTGCCCTTGTGTTGATAAACGGGGTGGAGGGTGACCTCAACTCGGTGAATCCCGCAGATGTGGAAAGTGTATCTGTACTGAAAGACGCTTCATCGGCTGCTATCTATGGTGCGCGTGGTGCTTTCGGAGTTATATTGGTAACTACCAAGAACGCTACTGCCACAGCTATCTATGGTTCGCGTGCTGCTAATGGTGTGGTTATTATCACGACTAAGAGTGGTGCTCAGGGCAAGGCAAGAGTCCAGTTCAGTGCTAATTTCAGCATGTCCAAACCTGTAAAACTGATTGATGTTTTAAGTGCGGGCGATTATGCACAGTTCAAGAATGAATGTACTATTTTCGGTTATATGTATGATGGCAAGAATTATGTTTCCGACGAAAGTCTTCCTTATCCTATACCCGGCCATTGGTCAATTAAAAAGGGTACCGATCCTGTGACTGGTGAAGAGATCATTCTTGAGAGAAAGTATCTGCCTAGTCCTGATGATTTTCGTAATGGTTTTGACTTGCGTGAAGATGGAAATTTGTTCTATGGTACTAACTGGCAGAAGGAAATTTTCCGTGATGCGTTTAGTCAGGAGTATAGTCTGAATGTTTCCGGTGGTGACCAGAAAGGATCTTATATGTATTCTGGCGGTTATCTTGATCAGCAGGGTGTTATTGTGAACTCTTATTATAAGCGCTACAATGTTCGTGCAAATAATAATCGTAAAATCAATGATTATGTGGAGATAGGCAGTAACCTGACTTTCACGAAATCTGAGAATCGTCTGGCACGTACCAATACGGAAAACTATGGTGTGATTGAGTCCGCAATCGCATTTAATCCGACTCGTCCGGTGTTTGACCCGGATGCAGACTCTAAATTCTCAGAAGACTTTGCTTCTGGTTTGGCAAATCCATATCTGAGTGCTCATACAGAGAAGAATGTGCTTGACACTTATGGTATTTATTCCTCGCGCTTCGCGCTCAGGGCGCCGCGGCCCCTCCGGGGCCTCGCAATGACAAATCTGGAAGTCTCACGCCGCTGAATCGCTACTGCAATACCTGTAACTGCCTTAGGCGCTCTCTGAGCGCCGCTACAGACGCAATCGGTGCATACCATTTTATCGCCAGCCTGTACTAGTCAGCATCACTTTGCTAAAAATGTGGTGGTGGGGTTTG
>OGXH01003464.1_pt1 | contig 10152 bp, 9 predicted proteins | sample 1576241 | NCBI WGS metagenome assembly OGXH01 (sample SAMEA3541529, study PRJEB24748) | human gut metagenome | biome: human gut; feature: human-associated habitat; material: faeces | place: China | collected 2012
CGGTGAGGAGGCGGGCCATACCTTGGCGGACGGCACGGCTTTATGATACTACCCCATTTCGAAAACATACCAATGAGATCCATCACCAAGCAATGGAGCATACATGAACCTTTCCAAATACGAACATGCGGAGCGCAAGGAGGCCGAAGCCTCCAAAGATGCCCCCGAAACCCCGCAGGACAGCGGCGCGGAACAGAAGCACCACACGCTGTTCGGCAAGCAATTCACTGAAAAAGAGCAGAAAACCTTATTCCTCTACCTCGTCATCGGCATCGTCCTCATGGAGCTCGCGGTAACGGTGGGCGCCATCATCATCAGCATCACCAACGCCCAGCCCTCGTCCAGCGGCGTGCCGCACTTCCAATTCCCGTGGATCGGCTATCTAGTCGCCGTGGTTATGGTCCCTGTGCTCGCCATGCTGCTGGTCAACCTCGTGAGCCTCGGCTTCTCCCGGGGGGCGCGCGGCGGCGAAGACGTGAACCTCGAAGGCGTCCCGCAGCGGATGCAGACGTTTTACGCGCTGGTCCGGGGAGCGCCCACGGTGATCCTGTTCGCGGGCTTCGTGCTCATGTGCGCCGCGATCTACTATCTCGACGGGGTGATGAGCCTGCTCCTGAAACTCGGGGAAAATTTCCATCTGGTCGCCATCTGGGTCGTGGGCGGCTTCGCCGTGGCCTGGATGGTCAGCTATGTGGTCCGGGCGTGGATGCACTACAAAACCAAGCAGATGGAAGCCGAATACGCGTTCCGCCACGAAGTGCTGGAACGTACCGGCATGGTCATCCTCGATACCAAGCACGCGCCGACCACGGAACTGCGCATGTTGCCCCCGGTCCCCGGCGGCCAGCCAGGAGTCAGCATGAATATGATGGGAGACAATTTCAAGATCAAACTGGTTGGTTCAAGTCACATAGGTATGTTGTGTGCCTGGGGATATGGATATGGCGGTTCGGTTGAGATTGTTGGTGATGGTAAGTTATATGTCAATGAGGAACATAAGAAGTCAGATGCCATAGTATTACAGCCGGAAGGAACAAAGTCTTACTTCAGGATAAGTGGGAATGCGGAAGTGTATGTATATGCAGGTAAAACAGATGGAAGTATTGTTATAGCAGATTATACAACTGTTGCTGATTGCTTTGTCGTGAATGGACTCACTGGTCTGAAAAAGGAGCAGGCGTCCGAGATGAGGTATGATGAAATACAGGCGATTATTGTAGACATGGAGAATTCACATGATTGTCACGTATATACAAAGGGCGATAATGGAAAAAAATATACAGTAGAAGATTATGTCAGAACTTACTATAACGATGATGGCAGTATAAAGGCAGAAAATGTCAAGGGATACACGTTATATGAGCTTATGCTGATGCCTGGATATACAGGCAAATATTATATGCGTGAAATTGATGCCACGGATGGTGTTTTTGATCCGGAAAAGTACGGTTATACAGATACGGAAGAAAACGTAAATGGGTATTCATACAGATCAACTATGCCGGCAAAAGTATATATTGATCAGAATACTGGTGACCGGTGCGTATTTATGCGTGATGCAGTAGATGATAGTTATAAAGAGTTTGAAAATTTTAAGTATGATATCAAAGGTGAACTCGGAGATGTGACGGATAAATATGGAAATGTTATGTCGTACTGTATGGTTGAAAAGTCTAAGGATAATGTGAAATTCACAGATGTTGAGTTTGATGATCCTGATTATTTATTATCACAAGGTTATAAGATTTCAGGTGAACTGGAGTACATAAAGGGACTTTATAAAGTGTACAGCAATGCCAAGTCGGCAGTTCTCACTTCAAAGACCCAGACTGTTTGTAAGCATACATCAAAGGTAAATAAGGTTACGAAAAAGGCGACAATGACGACCGATGGAATCATAACCACAACATGTAAATCCTGTGGCAAGAAGCTTTCAACATCAAAAATCGCCAAAGTGTCTACGGTTAAACTGAGCGCGGTGTCATGTGTATATAATGGCAAAGTCAGAACACCAGCCGTTCAGGTGAAGGATTCAGCTGGGAAGGCTCTGGTAAAGAATACAGATTACAAGGTCACATACAGTGCGGGGAGAAAAAATGTAGGAAAATATTCGGTCAAGGTCACATTGTGCGGAAATAAATATAAGGATTCGAAGACAATGTATTTCACCATCAATCCGAAGGGAACCACCATTGCTGCGACTGCGTCCGGCAAGGGCAGCATGACAGTCAGATGGAACAAGCAGATGACACAGATAACGGGTTACCAGTTACAGTATTGTGCAAATAAGAATTTCAGAAGAGGCACAAAGGTAAAGACTGTAAGCAAGAACAAGACGATCAGAACAAGTGTCAGGAAGCTTGCGAGTGGAAAGACATATTATGTACGTGTGAGAACCTACAAGACAGTAAAGATAAATGGAAAGTCAGTGACATTTTACTCTGCGTGGAGCAAGGCGAAATCAGTTAAAGTAAAATAGCTTAATAACATCCTTTTGAACAACGGGGCGTATACAGAACATAACAACAGTTTTGTATACGCCCCACTTTTTGTGTGCAAAAATTGCAGATGGTATTATAATATACAAAGGCGATGTGAAGCTTCAGCCATGTACAAAGAAGGATGACTGGTGCTTCAGTATACAGACAGGAGTTATTATGAATAAAATACTTGTGGCGGTTGACTCGTTCAAGGGAAGCATGACTAGTCTTGAAGCGGGGAATGCCATAAAAAAAGGAATAAAGTCAATATTACCGGATACAGAGGTCAGGGTACGTCCTGTGGCTGATGGCGGAGAGGGCACTACTGATGCTCTTATATATGGAAGAGATGGTGTCAGCAGAGAGCGATGTTATGTGACCGGACCGCTTGGTGATAGGATCACTGCGGAATATACAATATATAATGCCGCAGACGGGCGAACTGCTGTCATGGAGATGGCAGCGGCGGCGGGGCTTCCACTTGTTCCAGAGAACCGGAGAGATCCGATGCATACGACTACATATGGTGTCGGTGAGATGATAAATGATGCCGTTTCAAAGGGATGTGAGCGTTTTATCATCGGGATAGGTGGTAGTGCAACGAATGACGGCGGGATAGGAATGCTTCAGGCTCTTGGATTTTCCTGCCTTGATGCGGATGGGAAGGATGTGCCATATGGAGCGGCGGGGCTTGGCGTCCTGGAGCGTATGATCAGACCTGATGGTATGTTTGGTATTGAAAATAAATCTGGCCAGAAAGAAGCTGAAGTTTCTTGTGTGACAGGTGATGGCGAAGTGGAATTTGTATCAAAGTTAATGCACTGTTCATTCCGTATCGCCTGTGATGTGACTAATCCCCTTGTGGGGGAGCTAGGGTGCAGCCGTGTATTTGCACCGCAGAAGGGTGCAGATGCGGAGACGGTGGAAATCATGGATGGCTACATGAAAAACTATGCTGACGTTGTGGAAAGATCAGCAGAAGAAAAGTTTGACAGATATACTAAAGGCGCTGGCGCTGCGGGTGGTCTCGGATATGCATTTCTCATGTTCCTCGGCGGAAAACTAATGCCGGGAATTGATATAGTTTTGTCTGAGATAGGGCTTGAGGCGGATGTAGAGTGGGCAGATACTGTCATAACCGGTGAGGGCAGGATAGATGCCCAGACCATGATGGGCAAGACCCCATTGGGAGTCGCAAAGCTTGCAAAGAAACACGGCAAATATGTGATCGCCATAGGAGGATGTCTTGGGGATGGTGCGGAGAACTGCGTCAAAGAAGGATTGTTCAATGAGTGTTACGCAGTGAACAATGTGCTTGGTATAGATGACAGTGATTCGGAGCAGGTGAGAACGGCGATGAAGCCTGAAAATGCTGCGGCGAATTTGACGACGTGTGCCGCAAAGATCACAGAACTTAAGGAACAGATGTCGGCACGTGTGTGCAGACCTGCACTGCTTAGATAGATATGGGATTGAATTTGTTTGAAACAGAATCAGAGGCGTGTGAATTTTTTCTGCAAAAAATGAAGAGATATGCAAGGAAATAAATTTACTACTATATAATACGAGGAGAATAAAAAGATGACAAGAGAAGAAGCGTGGGAATTACTCACAGAGTACAACAAGGATGAGTTTCATCTGGAGCATGCACAGATCGTAGAGGGAACCATGAGGTATTTTGCAAGGGAACTTGGTTATGGCGATGAGGAAGAGTTCTGGGGAATAGTCGGACTGCTTCACGATCTGGACTTTGAACAGTATCCTGAGCAGCATTGCATCAAGTCCCAGGAGATCATGAGAGAGCACGGTGTTGACGAGAGGATCATACATGCGACGGCAAGCCATGGCTATGGTATCACGGTTGACATAAAACCAGAACATGAGATGGAGAAGGTTCTCTATGCTGTGGACGAGCTTACAGGACTTATCGGAGCGGTTACACTTATGAGACCATCAAAGAGTGTTCAAGATCTGGAACTCAAGTCAGTTAAGAAGAAATACAAGAGCAAGGGATTTGCTGCGGGATGCTCCAGGGAGGTCATCGAAAGAGGTGCAGATATGCTTGGTTGGTCACTTGATGAATTGATCACCAAGACTATAGAGGCACTCAGGACATTCAGACCATGATCGGGGGTATAAAGAAAATCGGAGAATTTGTCCGCAAAGAGACAGTGCTCACCGTGGCACTTCTGCTGGCGGTGATATCGGCATTTATCGTGCCTCCGGACAGCGCGTATGTGGACTACATAGATTTCAGGACACTTGCGATACTTTTCTGTCTTATGACAGTGGTCGCGGGATTTTCACAGCAGGGGATGTTTGGCATCATAGCGAAAAGTATGATAAATCGTATGGGTTCGCTCCGGACGGTGACAATTGTCCTGATATTCATGTGTTTCTTTTTCAGCATGTTTATCACAAATGATGTGTCGCTCATAACATTTGTACCGATGACACTCACGGTCCTTGGTATGGCAGGGGAGGAAGTACTCACCAGATGGATGGTGCCGGTGATAACCCTCCAGACCATAGCTGCGAACCTTGGCAGTATGCTGACACCCATAGGCAATCCGCAGAACCTGTATCTGTACGGACTTGCAGGGATCAGCGCAGGCAGGTTTGTATTGCTTATGCTGCCATATACAGTGGCATCGGCAGCGCTTCTTGTAATATGTGTCATAGTATGCATGAAAGGAAAAAACAGGCAGCTTGAGATCAGACTTTCAGGCAGTGATATACAGGTGAACAGGAAGCTGGTGGGTATATATAGCATACTATTTGTGCTGTCGCTGCTCACCGTGGCGCGGATCGTCCCATACTGGGTGACATTTGCGGTAGTGCTTGTGGTAGTCCTTATATGCCAGAGAAGATTGCTGCTGAAGGTAGACTATTCGCTGATATTCACATTTGTGGGATTCTTCGTGTTTATCGGAAATATGGGAAGAATCGATGGATTTAGGACATTTGTAGAGAAGGTGCTTGGTGGGCATGAGGTGATAACTTCGGTCCTTGCCAGTCAGGTCATAAGCAATGTTCCGGCTGCAGTATTGCTGTCAGGATTTACAGACAGGTACACAGACCTGATAGTCGGTACCAATCTCGGCGGACTTGGAACTTTGATAGCATCTATGGCGAGTCTGATCTCATTCAAATATGTGGCGAGACAGGACAAGGGTGCCAGAGGAAGATATCTGGCGTATTTCACATTTGCAAATGTGCTGTTCCTGGCGGTGCTTATATGCATGTGGGGAATAATATTTTAGCCAGAAAAATATTGCCCTTAGATGGCAGTAGTCATAAAATAGAATGGTAAGTTTCTTCAAATTAAGGAGGCAGATAATATGAGTAAGAATCTTGGTGCAAAACCTATGCTGGTGCCACAGCCGGTCATGATGATCGGAACATACGATGCCGATGGCAATGCAAATGTCATGAATGCGGCATGGGGCGGAATAGTCGGAGCAAATGAGATCATATTTGACCTTGGAAGTCATAAGACTACCGAGAATATAAAGCTGAACAAAGCTTTCACAGTTGCCATTGCTGATGCAGAGCATGTGGCAGCCTGTGACTATGTGGGAATCGTGTCGGCAAATGACGAGCCAGACAAGATGAAGAAGGCTGGTTTTACAACCAGAAAGAGCGAGTTTGTAAATGCTCCAGTCATCAACGAGCTTTCACTGACAATGGAGTGCAAGCTCAAGGAGATCATAGACGGGGACAAGTTCCTCGGCGAGATTGTAAATGTTGTTGCAGACGACCGTATCCTGGGCGATGACGGCGAGATCACATATGAAGAGTTCCATCCGATCGTGTTTGACACCATCGGACATGGATATTTTGCACTCGGCGACAGGGTTGGCGATGCTTTCTCAGAGGGTAATAAGTTGAAGTAGGAAAGCTTGTAACTTGGGAAAATCATCAAATTGTACATTGTAACATGAAAAAATTAGCCGTTTTTGGAAGAAAAACCTTAATTTTTCAAGCAAATGTTAAATATACATATGGAAAAAGGCGAAATAATGTGATATAACAGACACATACAAAAAAGCACAAGCTAAAGTGAAAGGAAGATGTAGATATGGATAAGAAGAATATCGATTGGGCAAACCTTGGATTTGGCTATGTTCAGACGGATAAGAGATTTGTAGCAAATTATAAGGATGGAGCATGGGATGAGGGTACACTCACAGAGGATCCTAACGTAGTATTAAACGAGTGCGCAGGTGTTCTTCAGTACGCTCAGACAGTTTTCGAGGGAATGAAGGCTTACAGAACAGAGGATGGTCGTGTTGTATGTTTCCGTCCTGACCTCAACGCAAGCAGAATGGCAGACTCAGCAAGAAGACTTGAGATGCCACCTTTCCCAGAGGATAGATTTGTACAGGCAATAGTAGATACAGTAAAGGCAAATATTGATTATGTACCACCTTACGGATCAGGTGCTACATTATATATCAGACCATATATGTTCGGTTCAAATCCAGTTATAGGTGTTAAGCCGGCAGACGAGTATCAGTTCAGAATCCTCACAACACCAGTTGGTCCTTACTTCAAGGGCGGTGCAAAGCCTATCACAATCAAGGTTTCAGATTTCGATAGAGCAGCACCTCACGGAACAGGACACATCAAGGCTGGTCTTAACTATGCAATGAGCCTTCATGCAATAGTTACAGCACACAAAGAGGGATTCGATGAGAATATGTATCTCGATGCAGCTACAAGAACAAAGGTTGAGGAGACAGGTGGAGCAAACTTCATCTTTGTTACAAAGGACGGCAAGGTAGTTACACCTAAGTCAAACAGTATCCTCCCATCGATCACAAGACGTTCACTGATGGTAGTTGCAAAGGATATCCTTGGACTTGAGGCTGAGGAGAGAGAAGTATACTTCGATGAGGTTAAGGATTTTGCAGAGTGCGGTCTGTGCGGTACAGCAGCAGTTATCTCACCTGTAGGCAAGATCAACGATCACGGCAAGGAGATCTGTTTCCCAAGCGGTATGGAGAAGATGGGACCAGTTATCCAGAAGCTGTATGATACTCTTACAGGAATCCAGATGGGCAGAATCGAAGGCCCAGAGGGATGGCTTAAGGTAATCGAGTAATTCGGTGTGAGATAATAATTATTGAGAACATTATACCCCACAGATGTCTGATGGTAAGTCGGATGTCGGTGGGGTTTTTGTGTATCCAAGTTAGTTCGGTGTAAGAAAGATTAGCCCCATATACTAACAATTAGAATTGACTTGCACCGACACTGAAGAGTTATAATTGTATAGACAATAGAAGAAACGAAAGATAAATTGTATATCGGATAGTGCGTTGATACATAAGATGATTCATGAAATCAATTATTTTGAAGGGGTGGTTACTATGATGTCATTATCAGATGCAGTAAACGGTTTCTCAGGTGAGATAGCTTGGAACTGCGCGGACAGATCCCTGTTCGGCGCATGTCAGCTTGAGACCGGAGATCAGGTGCAAGTCGTATCGTCTTACTTTGGCAATGTGATAATCAAGGCAAAGGGAAAAAGACTTGCTATAACAAGAGATGCGGCGGAGCGGATAAAGCTGGCTTAGATTGAAAGTCAGAAGAAACGGGAAAAAACGGTAGTTGCTGGAGAACAGTGATATGTACCCAGAATCCTGGACACATATTTATGAACTAGGCTGAACACATGGATGCTATCCTGTATTGTACAGGTGGCATCCATTTTGTTTTTGCCTGAATTCTTTTGTTATTATAATAATCTATATATTCTTCAACCGCTTGTGAGAATTCTTCGAAGGAAGAATAGTCTTTCTCATAACCATAATACATCTCATTTTTCAATCTTCCAAAGAATGTCTCCATAATACAATTGTCATAGCAATTACCTTTCCGTGACATGGATTGTACAATGCCATGTTCTTGTAAGGCATTTCTAAAATTGACATGCTGATACTGCCACCCCTGATCAGAATGAAATATTAATCCTTCGACAGAAGGAAATTTTTCAAAAGCTTTATTTAGCATTCTTTCTATCTGGCCAAGATTAGGAGTCCTAGATAAATCATATGAAATGATTTCGTTTGTATTCATATCTAACACTGGCGATATATAACACTTTCCCCATGAAAAATTGAATTGAGACACATCTGTGGTCCATTTTTGTAAAGGCGAAGTTGTGCTGAAATCTCTGCCTATTATATTATCAGCAATCTTACCAACTTGTCCCTTATAGGAATGATATTTCTCCTTTGGTCGTTTGCCGGCTAATCCTGATTCATGCATAAGACGCTGAACTCTCTTATGGTTCACCTGATACCCGCGATTAATAAGTTCCTGGTGAACCCTTCTTACGCCATATCTGCGTTTGTTCTCCTCAAAAATATTTTTTATTTCTTCTAGTACTTCTTGATTGCGTTCGGCAACAATATCGTTTCTGTTAATCTCAAAATAGTAAGTAGATTTAGCCATATGCATTGCTTTTAGGAGATACTTTAGTTGATATCCTTTTTCTCTGAGTTCTTTGATGATTGCTGCTTTTTCGCCTTGAGTTGCGCAACCCATTTTTCTTGCCTCAAGGCGATCCGTTTTTTTATTACTTCATTCTCGGCTTTGATATATTCATTTTCAGTTCTCAAGCGTATCAGTTCTTCTCGTTCCGATTCTGTTAAAGGTAATGGATTTGTTGATTTTTTCATTCTCGGTTCCTTTGTTGGTCGTCCTTTTTTACTTTCTACCAATCCATTATATCTGGCAATTCGCTGAAAGATATTTCTTTATTCTTACGACGGTTTAATTCCTTGTAATAATCTTTCACGACACTACGGACAACTTTCTTTAAACAACTTTCAAAACGACATTGAACTGTTTTCTGGAAGTCAGACGGTTTCATCAATCTCACCTCCTTTCCTTTATGATTTGAAAAGTGTTTATCCCTCTTTCCGCACCATATAAGGACAGCTAGGTGTGATTTAATGACCTCTTTTGAAAAATTTTTTAAATTTTTTCGGGTATGAAAAAAGCCCGCACAAAACATATAGTCTGTACGAGCCTTTAAAGCTAAAACATAGTAATATTGTATCATTAAGAATCACAAATCACAAGTGATTTGTGATTAATCACTTGTGATTTGTGATAAGTGATTTGTGATTAATATATAAAAGCCCTCTTTAAAGGGCTTTTATGTTTATTTTGAAAAAGAGATAAAATCAATATATCCCTTTTCCCCAATTTTTACAACGGCATTGTAGGGCTTTTTCTCTTTGTTTTTGATTCCTTTTACCAGGGTTTCTTTTCCCTCCAGTAATTCTTTTACATTCGTTTTGGTTAGTTTTTTCTTTCTAAAATGTTCAGCTAAAGTAAACTTACATTCAGGATAATTTGAACAACCATAAAACGATTTTTTTAATACAATATTGTTGCCACACTTAGGACATTTTCCTACAAGGGGTCCCGAGCGCTTAGTGGGAATTTGTACCCCTTATCGATACAAATTCCCCGTAGGCGCTAGGGACCTCTTTAGCTTCTTGGAAGCTGTCAGTAGTATATCTAATAATTTATCTCCATTCCCTTTAGTAACGTGTAACTTTCCAAATTTAAAAAAGCGACTCATAGAATTATTTCCTCCCGTTAAATAATAGATAACTATTAAAAATAGACAATACTTGCTCATAAGTAACGG
>OGXH01003472.1_pt1 | contig 10139 bp, 11 predicted proteins | sample 1576241 | NCBI WGS metagenome assembly OGXH01 (sample SAMEA3541529, study PRJEB24748) | human gut metagenome | biome: human gut; feature: human-associated habitat; material: faeces | place: China | collected 2012
GCTCATTTTGCCCCTGCGGGAATCTTGTTGGGGAGTGCCTTCCCCAAACCCTGCTATGCGCCCTGTCGGGCGAGAAAGGAGGTCACAGACCATGCGAAAGAAATACAATACGCCCCACCGCCGTCATGTGGTAAAGACCCGCATGACCGATGAAGAATACGCCGACTTCACCGGGCGGCTGGCGGCTTATGAAATCAGCCAGTCCGAGTTTATCCGGCAAGCCATACGGAAAGCGACCATACGCCCCATTGTCACCGTTTCCCCGGTCAATGACGGGCTGCTTGCCGCCCTCTCCAAGCTCACGGCAGAGTACGGGAAAATCGGCGGCAACTTAAACCAGATTGCCCGGAGCCTGAACGAATACGGAAGCCCCTACCGGGGGCTGGAAAAGGAAGTGCGGGGAGCCGCCGCCGACCTTGCCGCCTTGAAGTTTGAAGTCTTGCAGAAAGTAGGTGAAGCCGTTGGCGATACTCAAACATATCAGCTCTAAAAATGCCAACTACGGGGACGCTGAAAAATACCTCACATTCGAGCATGACGAGTTTACCATGAAGCCCACCCTTGACGCAGACGGGCGGCTCATACCGAGGGTAGACTACCGCATATCCTCTCTGAATTGTGGCGGGGAGGATTTTGCCGTTGCCTGTATGCGCTCCAATCTCCGCTACGGCAAGAACCAGAAACGGGAGGACGTAAAGAGCCACCACTACATCATCAGCTTTGACCCACGGGACGGCCCGGACAACGGCTTGACCGTTGATCGGGCGCAGGAGCTGGGCGAGAAGTTCTGCGCCGAGCATTTCCCCGGACACCAGGCCCTTGTCTGCACCCACCCGGACGGACACAGCCACACCGAAAATATCCATGTGCATATCGTCATTAACAGTCTGCGGATTGCGGAGGTTCCCATGCTGCCCCACATGGACAGGCCAGCGGACAGGAAAGCAGGCTGCAAGCACCGCTGTACGGACGCAGCTATGAACTATCTGAAAGCCGAAGTCATGGAGATGTGCCACAGCGAGGGGCTTTACCAGATAGACCTTTTGAACGGCAGCAAAGAACGCATTACCGAGCGTGAGTATTGGGCGCAGAAGAAAGGACAGGCTGCCCTTGACAGAGCCAACGCCCCTATTGCTGCGGACGGTATCGCGCCCCGGCAGACCAAGTTTGAAACGGATAAGGCGAAGCTGCGCCGGACTATCCGGGAAGCCCTTGCCGCTGCTTCCGGCTTTGATGAGTTTGCCGCCCTGCTTCTCCGGCATGGTGTGACCGTCAAGGAGAGCCGGGGGCGGCTAAGTTACCTCACGCCGGACAGGACGAAGCCAATTACCGCCCGGAAGCTGGGGGACGATTTTGACCGGGCTGCTGTCCTCTCCGTTTTGGAGCAGAACGCCGCCAGAGCCGCCGAAAAACCCGCAGCCATAGCGGAATACCCCGGCAGTATCAAAGACCGCTTACGGACGAAAAAAGAAGCGAAAAACGCCCCGAACAATGACGCTGTACAGCGCATGGTAGACATAGCCGCCAAGCGAGCCGAGGGGAAAGGACGGGGCTATGAGAAGTGGGCGACCATGCACAACCTCAAACAGATGTCGGCTACCCTCATGCTCTACCAGCAGTATGGCTTTTCTTCCCCGGACGAGCTGGACGCTGCCATTTCCGCAGCCAACACCGCCACGCAGGAGAGCCTTGCCGGACTGAAAGGGCTGGAAGCCGCTATCCGGGAGAAAAAGGAATTGCAGCGCAACCTTTTGGGCTATATCGGCACGAAGCCCGCCCGTGACGGTCTGAAAGCGCAGAAATCGGAGAAAGCCCGGAGAGCCTACCGGGAACAGCACGAAAGCGATTTTATCATAGCGGACACAGCCGCCCGTTATTTCCGGGAGCATGGAATAACCAAGCTGCCAGCCAGCAAAGCCCTGCAAAGGGAGATTGAGCAGCTTACCGTCCAGAAGAACGCCGGATATAACGACTACCGGGAGAAACGCCAGCGGGCGCAGGAGCTTCAGACAGTCAGACGCAATATCGACCAGATTTTAAGGGGCGCACCGAGCCAGCAGAAAAAGCGTGAACAGGAGCGTTAAAGACCGCCCCGAAATGATACCGAAACCCTACAAAAATACAGGTATGATATGAACCCTTACCGCAATACTCCCCGACTTCCAAACGGGGCTTACAGGGCAGAAAAAGCCCGAAAATGATACCGAGAACATACAGAAAATGCCCCCTATCCCGCTACACCGATAGGAACGGCAGAAAGGAGCTTACCATTGCCGAGAATGAGCAAGAAGCGGCGGCTGGAATGGTCTTTCTTCCTCAACCACCGCAACCGTATCACTTACAACGACCTATGCCGGGGCTGCACCCGTGACTGCAAACAGAGCTTCCGGGCGGTTATCATACTATGCCCTCGCTATTATTCCAAACGCTGGAAAAAGGAGGACGCAGCCTATGGCAGATAACCGCAAATATTACTACCTCAAGCTGAAAGAGAGCTATTTTGACGATGATGCAATCGTTCTGCTGGAAAGTATGCAGGACGGCGTTATCTATTCCAACATTCTCTTGAAGCTGTACTTGAAATCGCTGAAAAACGGCGGGAAATTGCAGCTTGACGAGAATATCCCCTACACCGCCCAGATGATTGCGACCATTACCCGCCAGCAGGTAGGTACCGTAGAGAGAGCTTTGAAAATCTTTATGAAGCTGGGGCTTGTGGAGCCTTTGCCAAGCGGCGCACTCTACATGAGCAACATTGAGCTTTTAATCGGCCAGTCCTCTACCGAGGGGGAGCGCAAGCGCAGGGCGCGGCTGGCTTTGCAGGAACAAAAAGCCCTGCCGCAGACAGGGGCGGACAAATGTCCACCATATCGAGCGGACATTTGTCCACCAGAGATAGAGATAGAGAAAGAGATAGATATAGAAATAGAAAAAGAGAGAGAGTTAGAAACGGGACACCCCGCCCCCGCCGCCTATGGCAGATACCACAATGTCATTCTTTCCGATACGGAGCTTGACGGGCTGAAAACAGAGCTTCCCGGCAAGTGGGAGTATTACATTGACCGCCTATCCTGCCATATCGCTTCCAGCGGGAGGAAATACAAGAGCCATGCAGCCACGATTTTCAAGTGGGCGCAGGAGGACGCAGCCAAGAAAGCCCCGAAAAAGGGCATACCCGATTATACCTGTAAGGAGGGCGAGAGCTTATGACGAATGGATTTGATGAAATGATTTTGAATATGACCGACACCACGCCGGAGCCGGAGGACTACACCGGCGAGGACGGGCTTTTATACTGCGGGAAGTGCCACAAGCCCAAAGAGGGCTATTTCCCCAAAGAAACCGCCGCATGGCTGGGGCGTGACCGCCACCCGGCAGAATGTGACTGCCAGCGGGCAGAGCGTGAGGAACGGGAAGCCGCAGAGAAACAGCGCAGTCACCTTGAAACTGTCGAGCGGTTGAAGCGGCGGGGCTTTACAGACCCGGCTATGCAGGGCTGGACGTTTGAGAACGACAACGGCAAGTGCCCGCAAATGGAACACGCCCATTTCTATGTGGAGAACTGGGAAACCATGAAAGAGCGCAACATTGGCTATCTGCTATGGGGCGGCGTTGGCACAGGCAAGAGCTATTTTGCGGGCTGTATCGCAAATGCCCTTATGGAGCGTGAAATCCCCGTGTGCATGACAAACTTTGCATTGATATTGGGTGACCTTGCCGCCAGCTTTGAGGGCAGGAATGAATATATCTCCCGACTTTGCAGCTTCCCGCTGCTTATCCTTGACGATTTTGGAATGGAACGGGGAACGGAATACGGCTTAGAGCAGGTCTACAACGTGATTGACAGCCGTTACCGCAGCGGCAGGCCGCTGATCGTCACGACTAATCTCACGCTGGAGGACTTGCAGCACCCGGAGGACACCGCCCACGCCCGCATTTATGACCGTCTGATTGAAATGTGTTCTCCTGTCCGCTTTACCGGGAGCAACTTCCGAAAAGCCACGGCGCAGGAGAAAATGGGACAACTGAAAAAGCTGATGAACAGAAAGGAGAGCCGCCTATGACCAACACCCCAAAGAATGACCGCAGCACCCGCCGCCCGGATTGCGTGACGGAAATCCGCATAGGTAATTCTGTCCTTGTCGTTTCCGGCTATTTCAAGCAGGACACCACCGCCACCGCCGCCGATAAAATGCTGAAAGTGCTGGAAGCGGAAGCTGCTACACAAAAATCGGCAATTTGACGGGACGTAAAGAAGCAGAAAGGACTGTACAGCCAGCCCCGGCGTGTGGTATGATAGTCATACGGAATAGTGGGGCTGGCTGTCGGAAATGGAGGACACTATGTTAAGACAGACCACCCGAAACCTTATTACCGCCCTTTATCCGAGATTATCCCACGAGGACGAGCTGCAAGGTGAGAGCAATTCTATTTCAAACCAGAAGCGTATTCTTGAAACCTATGCGAAGCAGAACGGCTTTTCCAATCTGCAATGGTACACAGATGACGGTTATTCTGGGGCGAACTTCCAAAGACCCGGTTTTCAAGCCATGCTTGCGGACATTGAAGCCGGAAAAGTCGGCACCGTTATCGTCAAGGATATGTCACGGTTAGGGCGAAACTATCTGCAAGTGGGAATGTATACGGAAATGATTTTCCCACAGAAAGGCGTCCGCTTTATCGCTATCAATGACGGAGTGGACAGCGCACAGGGCGACAATGATTTTGCCCCTCTGCGGAACATTTTTAACGAATGGCTGGTGAGAGATACGAGCAAGAAAATCAAAGCAGTAAAACGGTCTAAGGGTATGAGCGGGAAGCCCGTCACGAGCAAACCCGTATACGGCTACTTTATGGACGAGGACGAAAATTTTATCATTGACGGGGAAGCCGCCCCTGTTGTGCGGCAGATTTACAGCTTGTGCCTTGCCGGGAACGGGCCGACCAAGATAGCCCGTATGCTCACAGAGCAGGAGATCCCCACGCCGGGAACGCTGGAATACCGTCGGACGGGAAGCACCCGCCGCTACCACCCCGGCTATGAGTGCAAGTGGGCGACCAATACCGTGGTTCATCTGCTGGAAAACCGGGAATATACGGGCTGTCTGGTAAACTTTAAGACCGAGAAGCCGTCCTACAAGCTGAAACACAGCATAGAAAATCCCCCGGAAAAGCAGGCGGTTTTTGAGAACCACCATGAGCCTATCATTGACCGGGAAACGTGGGAACGGGTGCAGGAGTTACGCAAGCAGCGCAAACGCCCCAACCGTTATGACGAAGTGGGCTTGTTCTCCGGCATACTCTTTTGTGCCGACTGCGGCAGCGTCATGTACCAGCAGCGATACCAGACGGACAAGCGCAAGCAGGACTGTTATATCTGCGGAAGCTACAAGAAACGCACCGCCGACTGCACAGCGCACTTTATCCGCACTGACCTCTTGACCGCTGGCGTACTCTCCAATCTGCGGAAAGTTACCAGCTATGCGGCAAAGCATGAAGCCCGGTTTATGAAGCTTTTAATCGAGCAGAATGAGGACGGGGACAGACGCAGGAACGCCGCCAAGAAAAAGGAGCTGGAAGCCGCCGAGAAACGCATAGCCGAGTTATCTGCTATCTTCAAGCGGCTGTATGAGGACAGCGTAACCGGGCGCATATCGGACGAGCGTTTCACAGAGCTGTCGGCAGACTATGAAGCCGAGCAGAAAGAACTGAAAGAACGTGCCGCCAGACTGCGGGAAGAACTTTCCAAAGCGCAGGAAGCCACCGCAAACGCTGAAAAGTTTATGAATGTGGTACGCAGGCACACTACCATTGAAGAACTTACCCCTACTCTGCTGCGGGAGTTTGTGGAGAAAATCGTTGTCCATGAAAGCGTTGCCCTTGACGGGAAACGCCGGGGGAAGTTACGCAGACAGGAAATTGAAATCTATTATTCTTTTGTCGGCAAGGTAGAACTGCCCGACTAATGCCCGCCCTGTCCGGTTCTCTTACCGGATAGGAACGGCAAAATTTTTTACACTTCTTTTACTTCTTTATCTCACATGAACTAAGTCCCAGGGCATGAAGCAGCTCATGGCGGGCGGCGGCATCATCGTCATTGGCACCACACTGATCCCTCTGCTGTCTGGCCTGTTTTAAGGTAGGCGCTTATGGATTTTCTCACCGACTGGCTCACAAACTGGCTCAAAGAGCTTCTGATTGGCGGGATCATGGGGAACCTCGAAGGTCTTTTTGATACTGTCAATACCCAAGTCGGAGAGATTGCGGCACAGGTAGGGACTACCCCGGCGGCGTGGCACGCCGGGGTTTTCTCCCTGATCCGACAGCTTTCCGAAACGGTGATCCTGCCGATTGCCGGAATGGTGCTGACCTTTGTTGCCACTTATGAGCTCATACAGATGCTTTTGGAAAAGAACAATATGCACGAGGTTGACGTTGCGAACCTCTATAAATGGATGTTCAAAACAGCCTGTGCAATCCTGATCCTGTCAAACACATTCAATATCGTCATGGCCGTGTTCGATGTATCGCAGAGCGTTATCGCGCAGGCAGGCGGGCTGATTCAAGGCTCTACCGATGTTTCGGCGGATATGCTTGCCGAACTGGAAACCTCGCTGGAGGCGATGGACTTAGGGCCGCTTTTGGGGCTTTGGCTGCAGTCTGCGCTCATTGGATTTACGATGAAGGCGATGGGGATTATCATTTTCGTTTTGGTGTATGGCAGGATGCTGGAAATCTATCTGCTGACCAGTCTGGCCCCCATCCCCGTTGCTACGCTTTCCAACCGGGAGCTTGGCAGCACCGGGCAAAACTACATCAAGTCCCTGTTTGCCGTGGGCTTTCAAGGGCTGCTGATTCTTGTATGTGTTGCAATTTACGCGGTGCTCATTCAAGGCATCGCAACAAGCGGCGATCCCATCGGGGCGATTTGGGGAACTGTGGGCTACACGGTTTTGCTTTGCTTCATGCTCTTTAAGACCGGGAGCATTGCCCAGCGTATCTTTGGCGCTCATTAACAGGAGGAGGTGCTTATGCCGAGAAGATACGGGGCAGACGGAACGCGCTTATGGAATGGAAAAACGCCGGAGGAGTTTACTGAGGCAGACGCTTACCGCTTTATGGCGGAAACAGAGGCCGTCCTGCAAAGAAAAGAGTTGATGGACGACCCCGCCCAGCCTGCTCCGGCAAGCGGAAAGGAGGAATTTTATCTGAGTAAGAAAGACGATGTATTGCTGACCCCGGAGCAGATTGCTGCGGAGGAACGGCGCTGGCTGTTTGATGCTCCCATCGCGGAGCTTGCAGAAGTCAAGGGCGTTAGCATTGATGAGGCAGTAAAAATGCGGACAGATGCTGTCTTGCAGGAGGCGGTTGTTCCGATCACGGTATCTGTCCGCCCGATTGAGCCGCAGGGAAAACTGATCGGCTTCGCCAGCGTCAATTTTGGCGGTGTGGTCATCGACGATTTTAAGGTTGTGGACGGAAAAAACGGAATTTTCCTCGGTGCTCCTTCTAAACCTGATCCTGCCAGCCGGACGGGATACCGGGCTACGGTTCGGATTCCTGACCGAGCCACACAGGAACGGATTAACCGAGGCGCAGCAAGATCTGTGCGATGATAAGCCTCGTTTTAAGGAAGCTTGTCGTGAAGCTGGCCTTGCTGTTTCAGGTGAATATACTGAAGCTGAAGCATACGACCTGCCTCTTTCAGCCTATCCTCTTGCAGTAAAGCCGCGTGACGGAAGTGGCAGCAGAGGTTTCACAAAATGCGAAACACCCGAAGCGCTTGCCGAGGCTATTTCATTTGCGAAAGAGCATTCGTTCTGTGGCGAAGCGCTGATCGAGGAATTTGTCGATTCTGATGCGTTGATCGTTCAATATACCGCCCATGAAGGGAATATCTATTTTTGCGGGCTTACCGACAAAGCTTCGCAGAAGATGGGAGCGGAAGGTGCGCCGATCATGTCGCTTCAGATTGCGCCCTCTGTTCACACCCAGGAATACCTCGATACTACAGATGAGAAGATGCGATGCTTGCTTGCGTCGCTCGACATGAAGGAAGGTCCTATCTGGCTCGAGCTCTTCTATGCGGGCGGCAAATTCATAGTGAACGAAATCGGATATCGTTTTGGCGGATCGCTCACCTACCATCTTGTGCGCGAGCTCTATGGCGTAGATCAACTTGAGCTGGAGATCAGTCATGCGATGGGCGACAAAGGCGAAGATCTCCAGGTAAAGCCATGTTTTGATGGAGTATATGCGATCTGGCCGCTGCATCTTCATGCAGGCAAGATCGCACAGATCTCTGGGATCGATCAGCTTCCAAATCTACCGGAACACATCGCTCTCGTCCAAGTCCATTATGTTGGCGATGAGATCGCCGATTGGGGTTCCGCTCAGCAGGTGTTCGCTTATGTGCACTTGAAGGGAGAGAATATACCTGCACTGCTTGATTCGATGAAGTCGATTCTTGATAGTATTCAGGTTGTTGATTCTGATGGCAACGATATGCTCTTCTCGCTCTTCGACCCGCGCGATAACGAGTCATTATCTTGCTTTGTTGACCGACCGCTTGATGCAGCGTGTTAGGGGACATGATGGCTAACGTACGGTTTTTTAATAATGAAGATCTGGCCCAGGCTGCACTCTCATCAGATGTAGTCGTTATGCTGGATTGCCTCGAAAAGGGATTTCAGGCGTACGAAGATGGACAGGTCATTCTTCCTGAAAAGGCTTCGCAAATACTTAATGAGGTTGACCAGTCGCGTGTGAATTGCATGCCTTGTACAGTACCTTCCTTAGGATATTCATGCGTGAAGCTCGTATCGGTCTTTCCGGGCAATGCGAAAACTGGTTTGCCTAATGTGTCGGGGATGATCCTCGCCTTGAGTGCAGAAAACGGAGCTCCCCTTGCTGTGCTTGACGCGGGCTTTCCAACAGCGCTGAGGACAGCGCTCGTCGGGGCACTGGGCGCAAGGTATTTTGCTCCGCACGAGCCGAAGAGCATTGGGTTGTTGGGGTCGGGCGAAGAGGCGTTCATGCATCTGTTTGTCCTGGCCAAACTATTCCCGAGCCTTAAAGAATGTCGCGTTGCCTCGCGCAATCCGCAAAACGAGCAGCGTTTTGCGTCTGCGGCTGCTGTTCTCTTACCTGATCTGGATATTCAGTGTTGCAATTCGTCATACGAAGAGGCGGCCCGTGGGGCAGATATCATCGTAACTGCTATTAGTGGTCAAGTTCCTTTGCTCAAAGCGGATTGGGTAAAACCAGGCGCTTATTATTGCCATGTTGGCGGAATAGAAGACGAATATGCGGTGGCCTTAAAGGCGGACAAGATCGTGTGTGATTCATGGGAGGCGCTCAAGCATCGCGGTTCTCCCACCATTTCGCATATGTATCAAGATGGCCTACTTGCCGATGAGGATATCTACGCAGAGCTGGCTGAGGTGGTTGCAGGTAAGAAACCTGGCAGAGAATCTTCGGAAGAGATCGTGTACTTTAATTCTATCGGTCTGGCTTTTACCGATGTGTATATGACAGCATTTCTGATCGATACCTGCAAGAAGTTGGGACTGGGTCAGTCCTTAGAAGATGTTCCGTTCAGTGTGTTTGATCTTGGGAAGGTCAACGATTCGCCCGGGAACGCTCAGAAGAGGTAGTCTTGAGTTCAGGCGTGAAACAAGCGTTGAAGAGAGCTGTGCTGAGTCTTCCAACCCCGCTTCTTCGAAGGATAGTGGTGGCGCGCAGACAAGCGTCCCACTCCGAAGAGATCGCTCAGGTCATTGATGTGTTTTGTGGCACCAGCCTTCCTTTTCCCGAGCGCAGCAAACTGGAAAGAGCAGTTCAGAGGGACATGCGCAATCACCTTATAACGCCTGACGAGTACTTCTTGTATGATTTCGCTTCGAAGACAGAAGCTGAGAAACATGAGTTTGTAGGAGATCTAGAGCGTACGGTATTGTGTGCTCGACTCTACAATAGCAATCCTGCAGGCATGGTGTTCATGGATAAGATGAAGACCTACGAGAGTTTCCAGAAATACTTCAAGCGTGATGTGGTTCAAGTAAAAAGCGAAGCGGACTTTGAAGCGTTCAAACAATTCGTTTCGCGTCATGACCACTATATGGCTAAACCAGTTGCAG
>OGXH01003475.1_pt1 | contig 10135 bp, 5 predicted proteins | sample 1576241 | NCBI WGS metagenome assembly OGXH01 (sample SAMEA3541529, study PRJEB24748) | human gut metagenome | biome: human gut; feature: human-associated habitat; material: faeces | place: China | collected 2012
TTCCGTCGTTATAACATGCGTGCCAATGCGGAGGTAAAAGCCAGCAACTGGTTGAAAATAGGTACCAATACGATGATGGCTTATGAGGAAATAGCGCAGGCTGAAGAAGGGGATATGGCACTTTATACTCCTATTTCCGGTTCACGCTTTATGTTGCCTTACTGGAATCCTTATAATGCTGATGGCTCTTTGGCTTCTGAAAATGACGGAACTTGGAAAGGGACAGGACAGAACCCTATTGAGTGGATGAACAACAATCCGGTTAATTATAAGAGGCATAAAGTACTGTCTACCGTATTTGCAGACATTACTCCGATTAAGAACCTGACCATTCATACGCAATTCGGTGCAGACTACTCTCACTCTACGGCTTTCATGCGGTCATATCCCAGCTATATTATTAATGACGGAAACGGTTCTGCCGGACGTAACTCCTCAGACGCTCTTACATTGAGTGAAACTACTACCGTCAATTACCGTTGGGCATTGAACGATGACCACTCGCTCAACTTCCTGTTGGGACAAGAAGCGGTGGACTATCAGTCAACAGGCTTCCAGGTAATTACCCGCGGGCAAGCCAATGACAAATTAACGAATGTAACTTCCGGTACACGCGCTTCTTCATGGGCGGATTCCAATGACTCTTATTCATACCTGTCATTCTTCTTCCGTGGTGAATACAATTATAAAGATTTGTATTACGCAGAAGTTGCCACCCGTACCGATGCCTCCTCACGTTTCGGTAAAGACCACCGTTGGGGTGTGTTCTGGTCGTTAGGTTTCATGTGGAATGTTAAGAACGAGGCTTTCCTGAAAGACATCGAATGGCTTACCAGCGCACAAGTTGCATTGAGTACCGGTACTTCCGGTAACTCGGAAATACCCAATTACGACCACTTGGCATTGGTTGCCGGCGGTCCTAACTACAATGACGAAGCCGGAATCTATCCGAAACAGAGCGGAAATGAAGATTTAGGCTGGGAACAGACCTGGGCAAACAATGTCGGTCTGCGTCTGGGCTTCTTCAACCGTGCCAACCTGAACATCGACTTTTACCATAAGAAGACAAGCAATATGTTGATGTACGTTCCCGAATCATACGCCGTAACCGGCGAAGGTTCCCGTTGGGAAAACATCGGCGCAATGATAAACCGTGGTGTCGAAATCTCAATAGACGGTGATGTAATCCGTACCAAAGACTTTGCCTGGAATTTGAATGTCAATGTATCTTATAATAAGAACAAGCTCGTAGAACTCTATAACGGTGTACAGGAATATGTGAACTCTACTACCGGATTGAAATACGTAGTAGGCCACCCGGTACACGAATTCTTCCTGAACCGCTATGCCGGAGTAAATCCTGCCAACGGTGATGCCTTGTGGTACACTAAAGACGGTGAAATAACCACCGAGTTCCGCGAAGAAGACAAAGTAATGACCGGAAAGACTTTCGACTCTCCTTGGGCCGGCGGTTTCGGAACAACTTTCAGTTGGAAAGGCTTGTCATTATCTGCCCAATTCAGCTGGATGGCCGACCGTTGGGTAATGAACAACGACCGTTTCTTCGAAGAAAGCAACGGATTGTACAGCGCATACAACCAGTCAAGACGCCTGTTGTACGACCGCTGGAAAAAGCCGGGTGACATTACAGACATTCCCCGTTACGGAGTGGTTGCCCAACTCGATGACCGTTTCCTCGAAAACGCTTCATTCCTTCGCTTGAAGAACCTGACGCTGGCTTACGCACTTCCTCAGCCGTTGCTGAAGAAAACCAACTTCTTCACATCCGCACGTGTCTACCTGCAAGGTCAGAATCTGTTGACCTTTACCGGTTTCAAAGGACTCGACCCGGAAGTTGCAAGCAATATTTACAGAGCACAATATCCGGCATCACGCCAGTTCACATTGGGTATTGAAGTTTCATTCTAATATTATAAGCAGAAAGAAAGATGATTAAAAAATTCAGATTATATATAATGTTGGCTGCCGTGATGTTGTCCGCTACTTCCTGTTTGGACAAACTGCCTGAAGACGAAGTGCCTTTCGACCAGGCCATTCAGACGGTAGACGATGTAAACCTGGCTGTTATCGGTATTTACGACGCTTACAAGAGCAAATACCTGTACTCCGGTAACCTTACATTGTTGCCCGATTTGCAGACCGACCTCGTTTATGGAATAAACGGCAATACGAATATCTACGGCGATATCTGGCGTTGGAAAGACATCCTGGCTACCAATACCGATATTGAAGCCGTATACGGTTCATTGTACGAAGTTATCAACCGTTGTAACTTCCTGCTCGACAGAGTAGACAATGTAAGAAAGAACACAACGGACGATACAGCCCTCGACAAATTGGATCAGTGTTGCGGTGAAGCCTATTTCGCTCGTGCACTGGCCTACTCGGAACTGATTAAACTGTTCTGCAAGGCATACGAAAGCGACGAAGATGCCGCCAATCAACTGGGTGTTATCCTTAGTCAACACTATCGCGGTGATGAGGAAATGAAACGCTCTTCATTAAAAGACTCTTATCAGTTTGTATTGGACGACCTCGACCGTGCAGCCGATTTGCTGGAACTTGAAGAAGATTTCAGCGGTGCATTATACGATACTCCGTACTTCAACGAATACACCGTCTACGCATTGCGTGCCCGTGTAGCCCTTTACATGAAAAAGTGGGACGAAGCTATCAAATACTCTACCAAGGTTATTGAAAGCGGCTATTACACATTGTCAAGCTGTACACAGCAGATTTCTTCCGGCATCAGCTATTATAAATATATGTGGACAAACGACCACTCCACCGAGGCTATCTGGAAAGTTGGTTTCACTATCAACTCCTATGGCGGCCGTTTAGGAACTATTTTTGCGAACTACGATTACACCACTCTGCGTCCGGATTATGTTCCTGCAAAGTGGGCTATCAATCTATACGATGCAAATGACTTGCGTGCTTCCACTTTCTTCCAGTCTTTCACTACCGGATACAGCCACGGACTTACCTGGCCGTTGTTGATTAAGTATTTCGGTAACGAAGAGTTCACCAATTACAAGATTCTTCACGTTACCATGCCGAAAGTACTCCGTTTGTCGGAACAATATCTGATACGTGCCGAGGCATACGTACAATCAGGAAAGACCGCTGAAGCAGGAAAAGACATTACCGCTATCCGTGCGGCACGTTACGCTACGTATGGTGGTTCTACCCCTATGGGTGACAAAGAAAACGCAATGAAAGTCATTGAGGAAGAACGCGTAAAAGAGCTCTATATGGAAGGTTTCCGCCTGCAAGACTTGAAGCGCTGGCACAAAGGTTTCAAACGTGAACCGCAAGACCAGTCACTTTCCAACGGCAGCAGTCTGAAAGTGGAAGCGGACGATCCTATGTTCGTATGGCCGATACCTCAGCACGAACTGGATGCTCCGGGCTCGGAAGTGGAACCTAATGAAAGTAACAAATAAGACTAAAAACATACGATAATGAAAAAACTATTATTTGGATGTATTACAGCCGTTGCTGCACTGATAGCCCTTGTCGGATGCGAACAGGACAAGGTGGTATACAGCGGGCCTAATTATCTTATGTTTTCCGACACGCTCTACCAATACGGTGTGCAAGAAAGCAATGAGATATTCAATGTCCCCGTTTCAGCCACTGTACCTGCCGATTACGATCGTACTTTCGCTGTCGAGATATTAGACAAGAAGAGCAACGCTATCGAAGGAAAGCACTATAAACTCCTTTCAAATACAGTGACTATCAAAGCCGGTGAAATGGCAGCCAATGTGGAAGTACAAGGTAACTATGAGAGTATCGAGCCTACCGATTCATTAGGATTTGCCCTGCACCTCATCATTCCCGAATCTAACGAGTGGGAAATGTACGGCACCGAAACTAAAGTTGTACTGCAGAAAGTTTGTCCGTTCGACATCAATAACTTTACAGGATACTGTACAGTTACTTCTACTTTCTTTGGCGGTAACGACATACCCAATCAAAATGTGGATATGCGTCTGATTACTTCCGACGTTGCGGAAGAAGAAAATACAATTATCCTACACGGCATCTACTACGATGGATACGATACAAAGATAAAGTTCAATACCAAAGACCCGCTTAAACCACTGATTGAAATGAAAGAGCAAGTGTGCGGTAGTACAGGAGAAGCTTTCGGAACTATCTACGGTAATGGCAATTTATTATTGAATCAGCCTACAAGCTATACTTCTTATTATAGAACTTGCGAGAATTACCTTTTGCAATTCGTTACAGTAAGTGTCGATAATAAAGATGGTTCGGAATATGGTACAGTAGGTACTTTCATTAATGTAATCGAATGGATTAGTGAAGCAGAGGCTGAAAAATTAAAAGAACAAGGATATTAACATTTAAAATCATACAATTATGAAAGCATTAAATTTAAAAAGTATGAGTTGGATCATGGCATTAGCTATGATGTTTATTGTGTCATTCACAGGTTGTTCAGACGATGATGGAGAAGACGGTGGTCCTATCGCTCCTGTATTCCCTGAATTAAAAGAAACCAATTGTGGAGCAAATGAAACCACAGAAATCTCTTTTGAAGCAAATCTGGACTGGGAAATATCCAGTAATGCAGGATGGTGTAAATTTATAAATGGTGAAATATCTGAAAGTATCATGTCTGGAAAAGCAGGTAAGCAAACCATCAAAATTGCTGTATCTGCCGATGGTCAGAATTACAATGACGATGCCATTGCTGAAATTACTTTGAAAATGGGAGAAAAATCTCAGGTAATATATAAAATCAAACGTGCAAAGAAAGAATATTCTGATTTGGTTATCACCGATGAAGAAGGTAATGTATATGATGCCGAGCACCCGCTAACTATTAAAGGAAATAACATTTCTATACCAATCTACACATCACTTAAAGCACAAGCAGAAGACGGTATGGAAATTGGATTTACTAATCCGGAATGGTTAACATATCGTATTAATGAAGAAACCGGAATGTATGAATTTACATTTAATACAGATAATGAAGAAGGCTTAAACATAAAATATCCAATTGCACAAGGTAATGGTGTATTAGTTTTCGCTACAGCAGATGCTGAAACTGCGAAAACAGATAAGATTCGTAAAGTTGAAATACCCCTCATTTATGAAGGAGTACAGGCTGACGCTATTGGCATTAGTCCTACTCACATGAACGTAATAGTAAAACCTGACGGACAGAGCATCATTAGTGGTGAAACTACAAGTAGCGAATTAGTATCAACTATTATAGCACGCAATGATGAGTTTCATATCATTGAATTTGTACAAACTTATAATAGTGCTGAAGGAGCATACACGTATGATTTTAGTGATGATGGAGATGTGGATTGGGTACAAAGTGTTATTGGTACAGGAGAGAATAAAGATAAAATAACACTTACAGTTGGAAGTAATGAAGGAACTGATGAAAGAGCTGCTATAGTAATGGTATTTCCTAAAGCTGTTTATGAAACAATAAAGAATGACTTATCCGGAAACATTATTGATAATAATACAGGTGACATTAAGACTATGTATAATACAAACATCATGGTCACATTAAAACAAGAAAAAATACAACAACAAGCTGAACGAATTACCTTCAAAGCTGAACTATATGGAAATAGTCAATATCTCAATTCAATGGAAGAAGGGTCTGAAAATGATATTACAGACTTAAAAAACTCACCTAATGTTGGAGATTATCATGTAGAAAATAATAACGTATGGAAAATAACCATTCCTCAAATGGCAGCATATATGTATAGTCAATTCACAGAATTTGGTGAAACTACTACTACTGCTCTATTGATTGAAGCTGTTGGTATGGCGACAGGTCAAGAAATAACAGAAAAAACATCTCACAGCAATGCACATGGATTAAGTTTAACAGGTAATTTTTATGACCTTGAAATGGGAGAATTAGTATCAAGAAGTGGTTGGGGAATTTATTTTGATGACCCTAGTACTTATGATAATAATTATCAATTAGTTGTTAAAGGTGAAGATGGTAAGACACTTGCGCTTTGTATAATTGAGATAGCCGCAGAATAAATATTCCCGTATTACGTAGTTTTTTGTTATAAAACTACGTAATACGAAAAAATATAAGCAATAACTGTAACAATAATACAGAAAAGAAAAAATAAATGAAGTCAAAAAGAACTATAAAGTGGAAACTGTTTCTTGTACCGCTTTTTACCCTATTATTAGGTGTAGCGGCAAGTGGATGTTCTGATGATAAAGATGAATTACAGGGAAGTCAATATGGCTATGTACAATTCAAGATTTATAAATCAGCATCCTATATACAAGAAGAAGTAACCGAATCAAGTACTACAACCACCCGTGCTTCAAATGAATTAAGCAAATTAGGCGAAGCACAAAAAGTTGAAGTAGAGATGCAATACAATGGCAAGAGTATTACTCAAACCCTTGTACTAAATGCCTATAACGAAGAAAATGCCGAATACGGTATGCGCAGTGATAAATTACAATTGTTAGTAGGTGATTATAAAATTGTAAGTTATAAATTGCTTGACAAATTGGATAAGGTTATCATTGGTATATCTGCCGATGATAATGATACATTTTCTGTTATTTCACGCGGGTTAACCATAAAAGATTTAACAGCAGATGTACAAGCTCGCGGAAATGTGACTTTTAAACTTATCAAAGAGGGACTCACTACACGTGCCAATTCAAACAATGAAAAGGAGTACTTATTTAGTAATATCGCTATTATAGATGTAACTGTAACCAATACTTTTACACGTATTCCTACTACTATCAAAGGACTGAAAGTTAAGTATAAAGAAGAATCTGTAGAGCACCAAAATCCTGACAATGTCGATGATAAATACATGGATGTTGGTACAGCCGAATGTGATTCTGCTGTATGGCTACCGGTAGGTACTTATCAAGTTACTGAATACATTACTTATTCCAAAAAAGGTGCTATAACTTCTACTCTTGGAGCAGCAACTAATATTAAAGGTGATGAATTCACGATTACAGATAATAAATTATTTGAAGGAGCTATTATTCCTATTAAACTTTCTGAAACAGCCGAATATATTAAAGACTATTTAGCTCTTAAAGAAATTTGGGAAAACCTGGACGGTAAAAACTGGGGATATCATGGTATCGGCAGTCCTGAAGGTACTAATTGGAACTTCAACAAAGAACTGGATATGTGGGGTGACCAACCGGGTGTATCGTTGAATGACGAAGGTCGTGTTACGGGACTTACTATTGAAGGTTTTGGTGCAAAAGGCAAAGTACCTGATGCTATCGGACAATTGACTGAGTTGAGAGTTCTTGCCCTTGGTTCGCATAGCGAAACTGCAGGAGGCAGACTGTTTACCAACGAAAATATGCAAGAATCACAGAAACAAAAAGTACGTATGAACTACAAAGAAATGTTTCTGGATTATGACCCGCGTATAGAAATGTCTGAACTGTTACAAAACTCAGTTAACCGCAATCCTAAAATGAAAGCTATTAAAAAGGACAATCGCATTCATTTGAAAGATACGCAAATAGGGAACTATACCAACCAGATTACACATGTATCAAAAGCTGTAATGCGTCTTACAAAATTACAGCAATTCTATATGGGTAATTCCCCACTCCTTGCTGAGAACATCTGTACAGACTGGATAGATCCAAATTCTGAATATGCTAAAAAGTATGCAGCAGACAAATTGGATTGGAAAAAGATGACAGAATTGACAGACATCGAATTGTATAACTGTCCCAAGTTGACAACATTACCGGAATTTTTATATGAGATTCCAGAAATGCAAGTACTGAATATAGCTTGTTGTAGAGGTATTGAAAGTTCCCAATTAACTGAAGACTGGAAAAGATTAGCTACTCCTAATAAGTGTGAATCTGCAAAAAAAATCCAAATTCTTTATATGAGCTATAATAATCTGGTACATTTTCCAAAAGAATGTTTACCTAATATGGAAAAATTAGGCTTACTAGATTGTATGGCTAACAAAATAGAAACATTACAACCTTTTGGAAAAGATGTTAAATTGACTCAGCTAAATCTGAATTACAATAAAATCACAGAAATTCCAAAAGACTTTTGTGGCTTTACTGATCAAGTAGAAAGTTTAAGTTTTGCTCATAATAAGCTGAAATATATTCCTAATATATTTAATGCTGGTTCGGTATATGTAATGGGATCAGTAGATTTCTCTTATAATGAAATAGGCAGTGAGAGTGGTGAAAACATAGCTCCTGAAGATCAGAAGGATTATAAAGGAATTAATGCCTCTACTGTAACATTATCATTCAATCAAATAAGCAAATTCCCTACTGAGTTATTCAAAGCAAATTCACCGATCACTACGATTACGCTGAATAATAACTTATTAGAGAAAATTCCTCAATATTCATTGTCCAGTAAAGAAGGAAACGGTAAGGAATTTAAGAACACATATCTGTTAGGCACTATTGACTTACGTTTTAATAAACTGACAGAATTGTCCGATGACTTCCGGGCGACAACTTTGCCTTACTTAACCAATATGGACGTAAGTTTCAACTGTTTCTCCGAGTTCCCAACTCAACCACTGAACAGTAGTGTGTTGCAAGCTTTCGGTATTCGTCATCAACGTAGTGCTACCGGTGAACGTTGTCTGCGTGATTGGCCGACCGGAATCACAAAATGCCCAAGCCTTCTTCAATTACAGATTGGTTCAAACGATATTCGTAAAGTAAATGAGGAAATGACACCAAAACTCTGGATTTTGGATATTAAAGACAATCCGAATATCTCTATTGACCTCACCAGTATATGTCCCTACATTGAAGCAGGCATGTATATGCTGATTTATGATAAAACGCAGGACATTCGTGGTTGTGATGCTTTAGATATTAAACGATAAACAATAAGAAAGATCCAATTAATGAAATATTTAAATAAAATAACATTAGGACTGATTCTTTGCATGGGGCTTATGACCTCATGTAAAGATGACGATGAAATAGGAATCCCCGGTGGCATTGCAGTCGATAGAGAAGAAATCACAATCGTTGCCGAAGGAGGAACAGAAAAGATTGCTGTTTCATCTAATAGCAATTGGGTGTCAAGTTCATCCCAGCCCTGGATATCCATATCCCCTGCTAATGGTTTGGGTTCGGCGGACTGTAGTTTGGCTATTGATTCTACTTTGTCAGAAAAATCACGTGAAGCACAAATACGTTTTTCTGTAGAGGGACAAGAATCAAAGTCAATCAGAGTTATTCAGTTTGGATATGGTAAACAAATCATATTAAAAGAACCAACTGTAGAAATAGAAAGTTCAGCCAGATATGATGATCGTTATTTCGATGCCGTCATCTCTGCTAATGTCGCTTTCAAAATAGATAGCAATGTAGAATATTCTTTTGAAGGCCTAACAGATGCAGACAATGAAAATGAGCTAGAGAGTGATAGAACAGGATGGATTGAAATGCCTAAAGCTGATGATTTGGAAATAAACCTGGATAGGGGCTATCGTCCACGTACAGTTAAAGTACGTTTTAAATGGAAAGCAAATATAGTTCCTTGTACACGCGTTGCAAAAATCCGTTTATTACCAAAAAATGCGGACGAACAATTAATAGATAATGAAGGTAATCCTACCGGTGAGGTTATTTTAACTGTAAAACAAAAACCAGCTTTGAGAATTACAGATGACCGTGCAGGTGACTCAATCGCTATTCTTGCTATCAATGAAAAAGTTCAAAGCATGATAAATTTTGATAGTAGTGAAAGTATGCTGAATTGGAATTATGTAAAACTTTGGGAAGCGACTGACAAACTTCCTAACGGAGATAAAAATGCTATTGGTCGCGTACGCTCTGTACAATTCATGCTTATCGATTTAAAGGACGGTGAAACACTTCCTAAAGAAGTTCGTCATTTAAAATATCTAGAATCATTCACTATTCAAAGTAATGCAAACTGGCAAATCCGTAACATTTCTTTAGGTGAAGAAATCTGTGAATTGAAGCATCTGAAAGAACTGTCCGTATATGCTTTAGGTTTGGAAAAATTATCTGAAAACTTCATAAAATTAGGTGCTATCATCTACTTTACCACCTAATTATC
>OGXH01003477.1_pt1 | contig 10132 bp, 8 predicted proteins | sample 1576241 | NCBI WGS metagenome assembly OGXH01 (sample SAMEA3541529, study PRJEB24748) | human gut metagenome | biome: human gut; feature: human-associated habitat; material: faeces | place: China | collected 2012
AGTACATTTCTTCGCTGTTTGAACTGTATGGAAGATCCTACCGGCGGCCAGATTATATTCAATGGTGTTGATATAGCAGACCCTAAGGTTGATATCAACATACACCGCCGTCATATGGGTATGGTTTTCCAGCATTTCAATCTGTATAACAATAAGACTGTTATACAGAATATCATGCTTGCTCCTGTCTATGTCAGATGTCAGGATCTGAAAAAGGCAAAGCGGCATAATCTTCTGCTTCCTGTCACCAATCTCTTCCGCAAGGAAAAGCAGACAAAGCAGGAAATAACAACAACAAAATCAGAGATCATTGCCGAGGCACATGCAAAGGCGGAGGAACTCCTGAAGAGGATCGGTCTGGAGGACAAGGCGGATGTATATCCATCTACTCTCTCAGGCGGTCAGAAACAGCGTGTTGCCATCGTCCGTGCGCTTGCCATGAATCCTGATGTCATTCTATTTGATGAGCCAACCTCCGCTCTTGACCCCGAGATGGTCGGCGAGGTTCTTGATCTTATGAAGGCTCTTGCGGACGAAGGCATGACAATGATCATTGTTACCCATGAGATGGGATTCGCCAGAGAGGTTGCCAATAAGGTTGTATTTATTGACGACGGACAGATTCTAGAATCCGGTACACCGGAGGAATTCTTCGGCAACCCTAAGAATCCTAGACTTAAGGATTTCCTTTCAAAAGTGTTATAAGACATTTTATCCGGCATGTGTGTTTTTTCATATGTGCCGGATTTTTTATAAAAAATTCCATGCCATTCATAATTTTTACTATATATTCATACGTACTTTCCAATTCAATTCTTGATCCATTTCATATTTCAGTTCATTTTTTCAATTTATTTCCTTATTAGCTATGTACTTTTGGACTCTTATACTTTATAATGACAATAATTTGGGCATTTTTATAAAAGAAAATAAACGATGTCCGGCAATGTTTAAAATCACATTAAAATACTTCTTTATTTTGTGTGATTTCATGTAGTTTTCAGTGCTCTCGCTCTGAACAAGAATCATTTTACAATAAGGAGAAAGATATGCCAAAAAGAGAAGACATTAACAAAGTTCTGATAATAGGATCTGGTCCAATCATCATCGGTCAGGCATGTGAGTTCGACTACTCAGGTACTCAGGCGTGCAAGGCCCTTAAGAAGCTTGGTTACGAGATCGTATTGGTCAATTCCAACCCTGCTACCATCATGACAGATCCTGAGACAGCTGATGTCACATACATTGAGCCGCTCAATGTCAAGAGACTTGAGCAGATAATTGCAAAAGAGAGACCTGACGCTCTTCTTCCAAATCTCGGAGGACAGTCAGGACTTAACCTTTGTGCTGAACTTGCAAAAGAAGGCATCTTAGACAAATACAATGTCAAGGTCATCGGTGTTCAGGTAGATGCCATAGAGCGCGGTGAGGACAGAATCGAATTCAAGAAATCCATGAACGCAATCGGAATAGAAATGGCAAGAAGTGAGGTTGCCTACTCGGTAGATGAGGCTCTCGCCATCGCAGATCAGCTCGGCTACCCTGTTGTTCTTCGTCCTGCATACACCATGGGCGGTGCCGGCGGCGGACTCGTATACAACAAGGAGGAGCTCAAGACTGTCTGTGCAAGAGGTCTCCAGGCCAGCCTTGTAGGTCAGGTTCTCGTTGAGGAGTCAATCCTCGGATGGGAGGAGCTTGAGCTTGAAGTTGTACGTGACTGTGAAGGCAATATGATCACTGTATGTTTCATCGAGAACATCGATCCTCTCGGCGTACACACAGGTGATTCATTCTGCTCCGCTCCTATGCTTACAATCTCTGAGGACGTTCAGAAGAGACTTCAGGAGCAGGCATACAAGATCGTTGACTCTGTTGAGGTCATCGGTGGAACAAATGTACAGTTCGCACATGACCCTGTATCTGACAGAATCATCGTAATCGAGATCAACCCTAGAACATCCCGTTCTTCTGCTCTGGCATCAAAGGCTACAGGATTCCCTATTGCCCTTGTGTCAGCCATGCTGGCAACAGGACTTACCCTCAAGGATATCGAGTGCGGTAAGTACGGCACACTGGACAAATACGTTCCGGACGGTGACTATGTGGTTATCAAGTTCGCACGTTGGGCATTCGAGAAGTTCAAGGGTGTCGAGGACAAGCTCGGAACCCAGATGCGTGCCGTAGGTGAGGTCATGAGTATCGGTAAGACCTACAAGGAGGCATTCCAGAAGGCTATCCGAAGCCTTGAGACAGGAAGATACGGTCTCGGCTACGCCAAAGACTACAATACAAAGAGCAAGGATGAACTATTGCGCATGCTTGCACATCCATCAAGCGACAGACATTTCATCATGTACGAGGCGCTCAGAAAGGGTGCTACAGTAGATGAGATTTTCGATATAACAAAGGTTAAGCACTACTTCGCCCAGCAGATGAAGGAACTCGTTGAGGAAGAGGAAGCACTCGCAGCACACAAGGGAACTCTCCCATCTGACGAAGCACTCACCACTGCAAAGAAAGACGGTTTCTCAGACAGATACCTCAGCCAGATCCTTGAGATTCCTGAGGAGGACATCAGAAATAAGAGAATCGAGCTCGGAGTTACTGAGGCATGGGAAGGCGTACACGTAAGTGGAACAAAGGACAGCGCTTACTACTACTCCACATACAATGCACCTGACAGCAATCCGATAAATGAGAACAAGCCAAAGGTTATGATCCTCGGCGGCGGCCCTAACAGGATCGGTCAGGGTATCGAGTTTGACTACTGCTGCGTACATGCATCACTTGCACTTAAGAAGCTCGGATTTGAGACTATCATAGTAAACTGCAATCCAGAAACTGTTTCAACTGACTATGATACATCAGATAAGCTCTACTTTGAGCCACTTACACTTGAGGATGTTCTCAGCATTTACAACAAGGAAAAGCCAGTGGGCGTCATCGCACAGTTCGGCGGTCAGACACCTCTTAACCTTGCTTCTGACCTTGAGAAGAACGGCGTAAAGATCCTCGGTACATCTCCTGCTGTCATCGATCTTGCAGAGGACAGAGATCTCTTCCGTGAGATGATGGATAAGCTTGAGATTCCTATGCCAGAATCTGGTATGGCTACTACTGTTGACGAGGCACTTGAGATCGCTCACAAGATCGGCTATCCAGTCATGGTCCGTCCATCATACGTTCTCGGCGGACGTGGTATGGAGGTCGTATACGATGACGAGAGCCTTGACGGATATATGAGAGCTGCCGTTGGTGTTACACCGGACAGACCTATACTTATAGACAGATTCCTGAATCACGCCCTTGAGTGTGAGGCAGATGCCATAAGCGACGGAACTCACGCATTTGTTCCTGCCGTTATGGAGCACATCGAGCTTGCCGGAGTTCACTCAGGTGATTCAGCCTGCATCATTCCTTCAGTACACATCACTGCTGAGAATGTTGCTACTATCAAGAAATATACAAAGAAGATCGCTGAGGAGATGCATGTCGTAGGTCTTATGAACATGCAGTACGCTATTGAGAAAGGCAAGGTATATGTTCTTGAGGCAAATCCTAGAGCATCCCGTACAGTACCTCTCGTATCAAAGGTATGTAACGTGCGCATGGTTCCTATCGCTACTGATATCATCACATCAGAGCTCACAGGAAGACCATCTCCTGTTCCAACTCTCAAGGAGCAGCACATACCATATTACGGAGTTAAGGAGGCTGTATTCCCATTCAACATGTTCCCAGAGGTTGACCCGATCTTAGGACCTGAGATGAGATCTACAGGTGAGGTTCTCGGACTTTCAACCTACTACGGAGAGGCATTCTACAAGGCTCAGGAGGCTACACAGACTCTCCTTCCTACAAGCGGAACTGTCCTGATCTCTGTAAACAGAAAGGACAAGGATGAGGTTATCGAAATCGCTCAGCTTTTCGAAAAAGCTGGTTTCAAGATCCTTGCTACAAGCGGAACATATGCCATAATTACGGCTGCCGGAGTTAAAGCTGAGAAAGTCAAAAAACTCCAGGAGGGCAGACCAAATATCAATGACCTTATTACAAATGGCTCTATAGACCTGATAATCAATTCTCCAAGCGGTAAGGAAAGTGCCCACGATGACAGTTACCTCAGAAAGGCTGCCATCAAGGCAAAGATTCCTTATGTGACTACAATTGCAGGCGCAAGAGCAACCGCAAAGGGTATCCTGTACGTTCAGGCGCATGGCGACAGCGATGTGAAGTCACTGCAGGAGCTTCACAGTGAGATAAAGGACGCTGAGTAATATCGGGCGCGGGCGGCTTTGCCGCTCAGGTGGCCCTGCTGATTGATGGCAGATGCTGCTTCTTGGCGGCATGGCTGTTTATTTAGCTTGCTGTTTGCCGGTTCGTGGATTAGCAAGCTTGCTCAGCATTCAAAAGTGCATAAATTTTTCGCTAGAATAATAAAAACCGGGAAAAAGATACAATTTCTAATAATTTTGTATCTTTTTCCTGGTTTTCTTTTGATTTGCGAAAATATTATGCGCTTTTTATTGATTGTCTTTCTCGTCAAACTGCACTCCATTTGAGTATCGCTTCGATGACGGTATCACCCCTATGATACTGAATGGTCAGGGCTGTTATATTGATATAAACGGAAATGTAGTGATAGGTAAAGTAGTAGATTAGCTCACAGCTATAATTTCTGAAATATATACCATAGCAAAGACTCAGGGCGCAGATAAAGATCTGCGCCCTATGTCATATTAATATCGTAAGTTTCAAAGTATAAATCTGCTACACTCCACGAACTGAGTGTCTTCAATATAATCGCAAGTGTATCTTCCCTCGCCTTCTGACATTCCTGCGGGAATTTCTTCTCTCTAGGCAGTGCGCCATTGTTCACCGGGAAATATCCCAGATTGTGACTGCCTGTCTCCGAATTTATATGCCTGTAACCGTGCGTAAAGTTCTCACGCTTAAGTCTCTCCATAAGCAGCTCCGAGTCATGCTTTGACGGCACAGATTCATCGTGGGTCGATGTGAGGAAAAGAATGTCACCGCATATCTTTTCAACCGGGATCTCATTCTCTATCGTTCCATTTTTCTCCCACTCTTCAAAGAAGTACAGCACGCGCATATGATGTTCCTTTATGCATCTTTTCAGGAAATTGGAAAACATATGTGCATTTGACACATACGGAAAGTCTTTTCCACGATAGGAAACCATCGCCTTGCAAGGATCAAGATCAGCCTTGCCGCTGCCCTGCATGATATGTCCAAATGTTGATGCCGCTATAACCAGACTTATATCCGGCACGACCGAAGCAGCAAGCAGCGCCATTCCCGCGCCCTTAGAATTGCCATATATCCCGAACCTTCTGTATTTCCCGGATCCATACTCCTTCATGTGGTCGACAGCAGTCTGGAACATCTCCAGAGGGATTGCCCTCATGGTATCCGGAAGTCCCGGTGCACCATAATATGTCATGGCAAGAACAGAGTATCCCTTCTTTGCAAATAGCCCGGCATACTTCTCAGGCAGTTCCAGTCCTTTTAGTCCCTGGATGACGATCAGAAGCCTGTCATCCTCACTTTCTGTGTCATATAAGATTCCCTCAAATCCATCCTTCAGATATGTATATTTTGATTTCTTCATAAAGCCCCTTCTTCTATTGGACTCTAGTCCATTTTAACGTCCTTGTATCCGTGTGACATGGAAATTACAGCACTCATCCCCCTGTCCAAGAGTCTTGGTACGATGAAGCTGACCTCCTTCATTCCTGTATCCATTCCTTAAGTGCGGCTGAGAGTCTTCTGTCTATATCCTTTCTCGTCGCCTCGCACTCATTTGGATAATCCTTTGCAGCCTTGAATATAAACTTCATGACGAATTTCAGTCCAACCGGAAGTGCCATACGAAGCATCGATTCCGGCAGCACAAAATGGGTTCCGTGCTCATACACAAGCGGCACATACTCACATGTATGCGGACGTTCCTTCAGTCGCTGATCCATTCTGCGGATGTATTTGCCCGCCTCCCAGAATGAGTCGTCATCTGCGCCAATAAGAAACAGCTTTCCCTTTATATTCTCAACCTTGATCATTTCCTCTTCTGTGTGTTCCCTGACTTTTTCCGAATCAATAAACAGACAGGTACTGCGCTCAATGTCGCCGGAGCCCTTTGTCTCCTCCTCGATTTTCTGCCAGTACACAGGATGCTCATACACAAATGGCATGTAAGCAAGAGGCTCTCCTCTCCACGAAAGAGTCGATGCATCCGGTATCGGCCATTCCTTACATCCGTCTTTGTTGCCCTGTTCAAATCCCTGCCATACAAAGTCACTTGCCGTAAGTCCAAATGTCAATGTGATATCAGGAAAATACGACGCCGCAACCAGGGAATCCATGCCAGCTGTACTCATTCCCATGATTCCTATTTTCCGGTTTCCATGACTTTTCAGCCATGCGATAGCCGACTCTATTCTCTCCAGCGGATTATTTACATGGCTGTAATTCTTCTTTCCAGGAGATATGCAGAGTGCGTTCACACCATTTTTGTGCAGCCACTTTGCTCCGCACTTCGCCATAAAATCATTCGGATCATCTCCAAACAGTCCTATGAATGCACAGTCAGCCCCATTTGGATTCTCGTAGTATGTTCCATAGAATCCGTCCTTCTCGATCTCAAAAAACTGTTTTTTCACAACTTTTTCCTCCATTTTCCTGTATGCTCCAGACCGCCCTCGCTGCCTGATAACACAATGACAACTTTATCTCTTCTGTCACCAACCGGATATAAGACACAATCCGCCTTGTGCAGTGTTTCTTTTATAGTTTCAGAACCTTTCATTTGTTACATCCCCCTGATCCAATTCTCTTAACAACCACAATGTTAGTCGCTGCTAACTTTATTGTCAACTGTTATTGCTTTATAAATCAAAAAAAATCCCGCAAATAAAAAAGCACCCGCAAACACATCTTCTAAGACCTGATGATGTGTTTGCGGATGCCATTTGCATCGTATTATTCTTCTATATAAAAGACAGCCTTGCCACTTCCTGCGTTTTCTCTTGCTGATGCAAAAATCGAAGAATATGTATCATGCTTTCTGAAAAATTCACTACCAGCAGCACAACATAGCCATCATCATATACGGGATAGCCAAGATATTGACCGTCTATCGGTAGCACCTTTTGATATTATATTAGCATCAAGCCTCACTCATGCCAAACATATATCGATGGGAAGACACCTTATAGCAAACAATAATATTCAATACTTAATTGATATATCCAATTTCATTCATTTGTTTTGAAATTTTTTACCGCCATTGCAATCATTGCCACACTATATATCAATACAATTATCAACATAAATCGTGAAATCATAAAACCAACAGTGAATTGTATCGGAATACAAATCAGCGGTATTAGTATAATCGAAAATATGATTGAAAATATTGGATGTTTCCTCTTGATATTGAAATATAGAGCAAGTATTGCCATAGCAATGCCACTCAAGAACATAATTCCCAATACTATAAGTAAAAATGTTATTGTATTTCCCATAATAAACTCCTCCATTAAATATTACAATACAGAGTTTCCCTATCATCTATCGCAAAACTTACTTTCTAGGACCAGCTCCATATTGGTCATTTCTACTGTAAGCAAAAAAGCAGCCAGACAAAATTTAGCCTGACTGCTGATAGGTGCTTCCCCAATTATTACATATAAATATTTACTTCTATTGAACCCTACAGTTCCTTGTGGCGTGCAAAGTAATCCTTTGTCTCTGCCACAACCACACTGCTGAGTGCAAGCAGTGCTATGATATTCGGAATCGCCATGAGTCCGTTGAATATATCAGCGATAGTCCATACAGCCTTAACTGTCATGTATGGTCCGATGAATACGCAAAGTATGTATAACCAACGATAGATCTGAACTGAAACCTTGCTGCCGTTTGTGAGGTACTCAAGACATCTCTCACCATAATAGTCCCAACCAAGGATAGTTGTAAATGCGAAGAATACAAGGCAGATCATCAGGATGAATGCTGCAACCTGACCTGGCATAAAGAAAAGTCCCTTCTGGAATGCATCAGTTGTGACTGCGATTCCCTCAAGGCTGCCATCCTGCCAGCTTCCCATCATAACGATTGAAAGACCTGTCATTGTACATACGATGATCGTATCAATAAATGTACCTGTCATTGTTACAAGTCCCTGACGAACAGGCTCCTTTGTCTGAGCTGCTGCTGCTGCGATAGGTGCAGAACCAAGACCAGCCTCATTCGAGAAGATACCACGTGCAACACCCTTCTGCATGGCTATTGCAAGACTTGCTGTAACACCACCTGCAAATGACATAGGCTTAAATGCGCACTTGACTATTGTTTCAAATGCAGCTGGAACTTTATTTATATTAACTATGATAAGAACCAGACACACCACGATGTAGAGAACTGCCATGAATGGTACTATAATCTGAGAAACCTTTGATATTCTCTGGATTCCACCGATTACGACAAGTCCTACAAGGATTGCAAGAATAAATGCTGAGATGACGATAGCTATTGAGTAGTCATTTCCAAAGATTGATACTGTATTTGCCTTGTCAGGATCAAAGAAAGCCTGAACTGCAGAAGCAATACCATTTACCTGTGTAAATGTACCGATACCCATGAGACCTACGCATGCTCCGAAGAATGCAAATATCTTTGCAAGCCATTTCCACTTGTGACCCATACCATTCTCAATGTAGTAGAAAGGTCCTCCGAGAACGTGTCCATCCTCGTCAATCTTTCTGTACTTTACAGCAAGCAGTCCCTCTGAATACTTTGTTGCCATTCCGAAAAGCGCTGCTACCCACATCCAGAAAAGTGCTCCAGGACCACCGGCAAGGATACCTATAGCTGTTGCTACTCCTACGATGTTACCTGTACCGATAGTTGCTGAAAGTGCTGTACATAACGCGCCAAAGCTCGTCACCTCTCCTGTACCGTCTTCCTCATTCTTGATCATGAATCTCAGTGCCTTTGGCAGATGAACTATCTGAAGGAACTTAAGTCTGATCGTCAGATAGATTCCGCAGACGATGATGAGTATTATGAGTGGCAAGCCCCAGACAATATCATCAACTTTGCCTAAAAAGTTTGTGAATGCGTCCATGTTACTCCTCCTATTTTTTATTTATAATTCACAAGTGTAAATTATAGCATAAAAATTCTTAAATAAAAACGAAAAAACACGCATTTTCAACATTTTTCTTGTTTTTTTGCGTGTTTTTTGAATATTTGTTTATTATATTACGAAATAACGCATATTTATATTCTTTACCGTTTCTTTGCCAGATGTGGTTTGTCATTACTTCTTATAAGCATCCAAACAAGTGAACTTACAAGAAGAAGTATTGGATAAAACAGATTTGGAATTATCTGGAATGCCGATATCTCATGTCCAAGCTCCGACACCGCTGATATTGCAACAAGCATCTGGGCACCGTAAGGAATGATTCCCTGGAATATGCATGAAAATGTATCAAGCAGCGACGCTGATCTCTTTGGGGATATACCATAATCCTCTGCCATCTCCTTTGCTGTGGCCGAAGGTGTCGCCGTAGTTGGAGATGGTATCGCAGATGCAGCCCTCGTTGATCTGCATGTGGTATACATCATACAGCAGCTTGAGACGCGGAGAGCCGATCAGACGAACGATTTCAGCGCCCATCTGGGTGGTAGCGAGGAAGTTGCCGACGTGGTCGGTGGTGATGTTCAGCGCCTCGAGGTTGAGGTTGATCTCTTCCTTCTCGGCCAGCTCAGCGCAGGCGAGCAGCGTGTCGTACATCGAGCACAGCTTTACGGTGTGGGAAAGGTTATCGTAGTGGTTTACTACAATGCCGCCATCACCCAGTGCGTTGGAGTGGATGGTAACGCTGGCTGCGCCAACCTTCTTAGCCGCCGCGATGGACTCCTTCAGGTAGTCCAGATACTTCTGCTTGTGGGTCGGGTCTACGAGCGAGTAGTCCGCATCACCGTTGAAGCCGGAAATGGCAATGCCGGCCTTCTCAGCAGCCTCGCGGGTCGCATCCAGATCGCGGATGCGCCAGTCCCAGAACTCTACGGCCTCAAAGCCGTCGTTCTTTGCAGCCTGGAA
>OGXH01003482.1_pt1 | contig 10120 bp, 13 predicted proteins | sample 1576241 | NCBI WGS metagenome assembly OGXH01 (sample SAMEA3541529, study PRJEB24748) | human gut metagenome | biome: human gut; feature: human-associated habitat; material: faeces | place: China | collected 2012
ACAGATTTACAGTCTGCCCCCTTTGGCCACTCGGGAATCCATCCATATATGTCAGTCTTTATTAAGCCTGACAATATATATTTATATCATATTTTTTTTAGAAACGCAATACTTTTTTAAGATTTATAAGTCATAACTACCGCAGAATATTTCCCCATGTTCAGAACGACTTCTCCATCTTCCACAAGGTACTGCTCACTGTCCATCTTATATCCATGTTCATAGCTATATATATTACTCTGCATTTTACATTTCATCGGAACTTCCGCTCTCCATACCGGCACGGTCACTTCACTTAATTCACTCCGGTTGTGGATAATGATGATTACCTTTTCTGTTTCTGTAAAACGCCCATACGCCAAAAGATTTTCTTCTCCGAGCAGAATCTCCAGCGAACCATAACGAAGCGCTTCACTCTCTTTGTGAATCCGTATAATATCTTTGTGAAATGCGATCAGTTTATGATTTTCATGCCCCCACGGATAGGTTCTCCGATTATCCGGATCGGTAAAACCACACACACCTGCCTCATCTCCGTAGTAAACCGTCGGAGCGCCGACCCATGTCATCTGCATAATGACTGCCTCACGCATAACCGCCTCATTTGTATATTCGCTTGCCGACTCATGTCCCAGCTTATCAACTCTTCCAACCATATGATTGGTACGCGTCAGGAAACGTGAATGATCGTGGTTAGACAATTCGTTCATCGCCACATACAAAGATGGGGTGAGCATGTTTGCCATATGATATTTCATCGCCTGAATGAAATAATCGGCATTGCCGCGAAGTTCCACTCGATCTTCATCACTGTGTTTTTCCATTCCCGTCAGGAACCATGTGACCGGCTCCATAAACGCATCATAGTTCATCACAGTATCCCACTCATCTCCCTGAAGCCATTCACTCGGATCACCATAATGCTCCGCCAAAATAATGGCATCTGGATTTGCCGATTTTACGGTCTCTCTGAACTTTTTCCAAAATTCATGATTGTATTCATTGCTATGTCCCAAATCTGCTGCAACATCAAGTCTCCAGCCATCAATATTATATGGAGGCGACACCCATTTTTTCCCAATGGAAAGAATATAATTTTCCAGTTTAACAGATTCCTCATAGTTCAATTTCGGCAGTGTATCGTGCCCCCACCAGCCATCATAATTTCCATTGTAAGGCCATTCTTCTCCAAAGAACTGGAAGAACTTCCGATATGGACTTTCCTCAGATATATATGCTCCTGGCTCATAGCCATCTGCTCCTTCATAAATCCGCTCACGGTCGAGCCACTTATTAAAAGAGCCACAGTGGTTGAACACACCGTCCAAAATCACCTTCATTCCGCGGCGATGCATCTCCTCCACCAGACGGATAAACAGGCGATTACTCGCTTCTAAATTCTCTTTATCCGTCACCCGGCATTTATATTTTTCAGCATAGCGGTTTTCTCTCTGATCTTCTGTCAGCACATCACCACCGTCATTCACGATCACACCAAAATGCGGATCGATATAATCATAATCCTGAATGTCATATTTGTGATTCGACGGAGAAACAAACAGGGGATTGAAATAAATTACTTCGATCCCCAGCTCTTGCAGATAGTCCAGCTTTTCCAGTACCCCCTTAAGATCACCGCCATAAAATTCCCGCACTCCCATCAGCGCCGGATATTTATCCCAGTCATCCACCTTTGTACACGGCTCTCCAATATACATATACTCACCGGACTCTACATCATTATTTGTATCTCCATTATAAAAACGATCCACAAAAATCTGATACATTACTGCGCCTTTTGCCCAGTCCGGCGTTGCAAACCCCGGAGCGATGGAAAATGCGTAATATCCGATTATCTCGTTTGTGACACCGTATCTGTTGTAATAACAGATCTCCTCTCCTTTTTGTATCTCAAAGCAATATCGGAATGTATCCTCTCCCATTCTCCAGTTCACTTCATAAAAGTCAAATTCACCCTTTGTATATACTTTTTGCAAATCATATTTCGCGTCTCTGGTCAAAAGGCGAACGGCATCTACATCATCTTTCGCAGTACGAAAACGCAGTGTGATTACCTCATTTGCATCGGGCTGCAGGGGAATGACGTACGCCCCCGTCCCGTCACAAAACAGTGCCTGCTCATTCATATTTCTTATCCTCTTTCCTAAGACTCAGCTATTTCCTCATCAAACAATGCACTAAATTCTTCTCTCGTAATCTTCTCTTTTTCAAGAAGCAAGTCTGCACAAGACTCTAATACATGATTATATTTTTGAATGATCTCTTTCGCATTCGCATAGCATTCATCTATAATCTTCTTCACTTCACGGTCAATCTTTCCAGCGACTTCCTCTCCATATCCTCTTGAAGCGTGGCCGAAATCTCTTCCCACAAACACTTCTTCACTGTCGCTGTCGTAGTTGACAAGTCCAAGTTCTTCAGACATACCAAACTTCATGACCATAGATTTTGCAAGTGCTGTAGCCTGCTTGATATCCTGTGAAGCCCCTGTTGTAATATCGTCAAATACAAGTTCCTCTGCAATACGTCCGCCAAGCGCTACCGTAATCTCCTGTAACATCTTTCCACGTGTATTGAACATCTCATCATTTTCCGGAAGCGGCATCGTATATCCGGCAGCACCCACTCCGGTAGGAATGATAGACACGCTGTAGACAGGTCCCACATCCGGAAGCACATGAAATAAAATCGCATGCCCCGCTTCATGGTAAGCCGTAATTTTCTTTTCTTTTTCAGATACCACTTTACTTTTCTTTTCTGCTCCGATTCCAACCTTCACAAACGCATGGCGGATATCAGACTGTTGAATGTATACCCGATTCTCTTTCGCCGCCAAAATCGCAGCCTCATTTAACAGGTTCTCAAGATCTGCCCCCGTAAATCCGGAAGTTGTCTGTGCAATCTGCGCCAAATCCACATCGTCACCGAGCGGTTTCCCTTTCGCGTGAACTTCCAAAATCTCTTTTCTTCCTTTCACGTCCGGTCTTCCGACCATCACTTTTCGGTCAAAACGCCCCGGTCTTAAAATTGCCGGATCCAAAATATCCACACGGTTCGTCGCTGACATTACGATAATTCCTTCATTTACACCGAAACCATCCATCTCAACAAGAAGCTGATTCAATGTCTGCTCTCTTTCGTCATGTCCGCCGCCCATTCCGGTACCGCGACGTCTTGCAACCGCATCAATCTCATCAATGAAAATAATACATGGCGCATGTTTCTTCGCATCCTCAAACAAATCACGCACACGAGAAGCTCCCACACCGACAAACATCTCTACAAAATCAGAACCGGAAATCGTGAAGAACGGAACACCCGCTTCTCCTGCCACGGCTTTCGCCAGCAGGGTCTTACCGGTTCCCGGAGTGCTTGGCGTATACCAAGAATTGTTTCCAATTGGTTTTATAAAACAGAATTCGTTGGAGCAAAACGTATTTGGTTTGTTATGAATTGTGGTAGTGAAATTGGAAATGCCTCAAAGTATAATTCTATTCTTGCAAATGAAAAACACTTGAATTATATGGGAACAAAACAGATCCTTATGCCAGAAAACTATATTGCCATGTTTAATGCTCCACAATTAGAAGAGGCAAAAGAAATCGTAGAAAAAGCAGAAATCGATATAAAGGAAACTATTAAATATATTAAAGAAGGAAAATCTTTTTTGAAACCACGTCATAATCTTTATGATTGCTTTATGAGTGGATCTGTTAATTCTCTTTTTTATCATTTCTTTGTTAAAGCAGATGCTTTTAAAGTAAATAATACATGTATTGGTTGCAATCAATGTGTTAAGAAATGTCCATTGAATAATATTCAACTTATTGATGGAAAACCGGTTTGGGGAAAGAATTGTACACACTGTATGGCTTGTATTTGTTATTGTCCACAAGAGGCAATTGAATATGGAAAGAAAAGTGTTGGCAAAACACGTTATCATTTTGAACAATTAAAAATCAAGTAGTTTAAGCTTGTTGTAAAAATAAATTTAAAAGAAAGGAACCAATTTATGACAGGAGAAAAGATGTGGCAAGAGTATTGTCTTTTAACAAATATGGATATAAATACAAGACATGATTTATGGAAATTTTTTAATGGTGGCATTTTTGCTGATGAACTTGCAAATCTAATAATTGCAGATACAAAAAAGGCGACATCGAGTACAAAATTATCTTATGAAATAAATGAAGAAGAATTACCTCAAAGAGGTACTTATAGTGTTATTCTTTTTGATAATGATGAAGCGGCATGTATTATTCGAGATACAAAAGTATCTATTGTTCCTTTTTCAAAGGTAAGTGCTGCACATGCCTATAAAGAAGGTGAAGATGATCGTGGTTTAGAAAAATGGAGAGAGGTTCATTTTCGCACGTTTGCTTTAGATTATAAGGCGGCAGGACAAAGCTTTGATGAGAATTGTGACTGTGTCTTGGAAGAATTTGAAGTGGTATATCGGTAATCTAAGCTAAAAAAATGTTATATAAGTTAATGAATGGAGTGATTTATTATGAATGTGACAGTAATAGTAGTAGAACTTTTAATTATGTTTTTAGTGATTGGTTTACTTTTAATTAATCCAGTAACGTTTATTAGTGATTATCCACCAGAAATACAAGAGATCTATTATAAAAGTCAAAATAAAGAAGCAGAAAAAGAAAAATTAACAACGATGATGATCATTAAGAAAGTTGTTGTGCTTATTGTTTTTATGTTTTTATTTGCGTGGATGTTACATCTAGCGGGAGCAAAAATATTTATTCAAGGATTGTTGTTAACTTATACATATGCAATTGCATTATTTGCTTGGGATACTTTTTTTCTTGATTGGGTCTTATTCGCAAATATTAAAAAAATTAGACTTCCAGGTACAGAACATATGGATAAAGAATATCATCAAAAATGGTTTCATGTAAAAGTATGTATACCAATGATTCCTATATTTGCTATTGTGGGTGTTCTCAGTGCTTTAATTATGATTTGGATTTGGTAACTATTTATAAAAAATGGATGGAATGAAACAATGACAAAACTTATTATACTTAGAGGAAATTCTGGAAGTGGAAAGACAACAATAGCTAAAGAATTGCAAAAATTATTTGGTAAAAATACGATGCTTATTTCTCAAGATGTTATTCGAAGAGAAATGTTGAATGTGGATGATGGCGAAAATACAAAGGCATTACCGCTTTTAAAAGAACTTTTGAAGTATGGAAATGAACATAATGAAATTGTTATATTGGAAGGTATTTTACGTGCTAATTGGTATAATTCATTATTTGAACTAGCAATTGAATTTTATAATCAAAATATTTATGCTTATTATTTTGATATGTCTTTTGAAGAAACGCTCAAACGTCATCAAACAAGGGCGTGTCGAGATGAATTTGGTGAAAAAGAAATGAAAAGTTGGTGGCGAGAAAAAGACTTTGCCCCTATATTAAATGAAATAAGCATAACAGATGAAAAAGATATTCAAAGTATTGTAAGTCAGATTTATGAAACTGTTTTTGAAAATTAGAAATGTGCGGTGGTAAAATGTTGTCTAGAAGTTTTAGAATATTTGCAACTAAAGAAGATTTGATTAGAATTTTTTTAGATTTTCAGCATAATATTAAAATTCATTATTTCAAATGTGGACGCATATATGACTTGATAGAAACTGCTAATATAACAAATGGTGCTTTTTTAGGTATTAGCACAAAGGGCAATCATACTAACAATCGATGGCTTGTGTGTCATAAGGATGTGATTCCTTTGAAAAGAAAAAACAATATGTGTCAAGATAATAGTATTTTTTTCTTAGACCAAGAATTAAATGAGTCTTCTGTTGTTATAAATATAGGTGGTATTTACGAAGATAAAGCGCTATTTCCAACGGAGATAAGTACAATATGGTATGAAAATATAGAATCTAAAGAACTTTATACTATGTTAAAAAAATCGTGTGAAAAATATGTTGCCTGTACTAAAAATGGTTATTTAATAGGGAAAGATGCCTATTTGTATAAAAATCAATATCGTTTTTGTACGATAGGTATTGATAGTCCTCAAATATACGATTTAAAATTTGAATAGTTTTTAGGTAAGATATTGTTATACTAAGTGATATATAAAATATGGTTTGATTAAAAAAGTATGCGGTAGTTGAAATGACTGTAAAGAATTATTTTATAGTAGGTAATATGATTGAAAAATGATGTAGAAGGGAATAGAAAAAAATGAATATGTTACGAGGTGATATAAAAAAGGTGATTTGTTTACTTTTTTCAAATTTAGATTTTTACTTTGAAAAAAATGGTTTTAAGAGAAGAAAAAATGGGCTGATTTATGTTCACAAGATAGGAGAGACTGTTCAAAAAATTGAAATAGTATTTTTTTCAAATCCATCTTATTATCGAGGAGTAATAGCACATATCTATCCTCATATACAAATTTATTTTCCAAAAATAAATAATACGGCACAAGCATTCGCAAATCATTTAATTCCCCAAAATTGGATTAATAAATTCACCATTAGACAACCTATACAAGTATATTCAAAATCTAAAGATTTTCTTCTTAAAAACTCGCAACATTATGAGCCTTTAGAAAATGAAATTCTTTCATTTTTTGAAGAATATACAATGCCTTTACTTGATAATTTAACGCGTGATAAAGATTATTTAACACTTTATGAAAGCAATGACAAACGAATTGTATGGGATGATTATCAATATTTATATATTGCAAGTGCATACGTTAATGAATGTAAATTTAAAGAAGCATATCAAATCATTGAAAATAGATTTAATAAACCTGGTTTACAAGAAAAATATAAAGAGGTGTTTTCTTTTTTTGAGCACATTGATAATATTTAAGTATTTGAAATAGAGGGGAAATATAATGAAATTTGAAATTATAGGAAATTTAAATAATCCTTTGATTATGATGTTAACGGGTTCATTTTATCCAAGCAGTGGATTAAAATATTTATATGAAAAATTAAAAGATGATTATTGTTTGATTTTACCTGAATATAACGGTCACTATGAAAACAGCACATTTACAACAAGACAGAATGAAGCTAAAGAACTCATAGAATATATTCAAAAACAAAATGTACATACTATTAAGATGATTTATGGACAATCAATGGGCGCAGAAATTGCTATTGAATTATTTAAACAATTAGAAAAAACAAACATTAGCGTTGAGTATTGTTTTTTAGATGCCGGGCCGCGTTCTGTTCGAGCTGGCAGATGTCGATGAGGCAACTGCTCGTGAGGCACTGCGCCTGGCTATGCACAAGCTGCCCATCAAGTGCAAATTTGCAGTCCGTGAGGACTCCGTGAAGGAGGATGGCACCAATGAAGGCTAATGAACTCCGCGAAATGCAGACCGCAGAGCTGACCAGCAAGCTGGCAGATCTGAAGGCTGAGCTGTTTAACCTGCGCTTCCAGCATGCCATCAACCAGCTGGAGAACCCCGGCCGCATCGAAGCAGTCAAGAAGGACATCGCCCGCGTGATGACCGTTCTGGCTGAGAAGCAGTAAGGAGGTTAAACGATGGAAGAACGTAATCTGAGAAAGACCCGCGTCGGCGTTGTCGTGTCCGACAAGATGGATAAGACCATCGTGGTTGCCGTTAAGGATAGCGTGCAGCACCCCCTGTACAAGAAGATCCTGAAGCGTACCGTGAAGTTCAAGGCTCGTGACGAGCAGAACGAGTGCGGTATCGGTGACCGTGTTGAGATCATGGAGTGCCGCCCCCTGAGCAAGGATGTGCGCTGGCGCCTGGTCCGTATCGTTGAGAAGGCAAAGTAATCTTTGCCCGCTGCTTTGAACAGTTTGAAAGGAGATATCTGATATGGTTCAGATGCAAACTTATCTCAAAGTTGCCGACAACACCGGTGCCAAGGAGCTGATGTGCTTCCGTGTGCTGGGCGGCACCCGCAAGAGATACGCAAACATTGGTGACGTCGTGGTCTGCTCTGTCAAGAAGGCAGCCCCCGGCGGCTCCGTTAAGAAGGGCGACGTCGTCACCTCGGAGCTTTCGAAGAAGTTCGCCACATCAACCCTGCGCATAGGTGTGAACGAGTGGTATTACAACGTGGACTATACGTCCAACACCACGATGTACGACCAGAGCGTGCCTGCCGACGGCGGTTATCCGGTGAGGGTATACGACGCCGCCAGACGCAGCGACTATTTCTACGACTTCAACAAGAACGCATCCGAATATTACAAGGGACACGAGAACAAGCTCGCGCTTTATCTCACACACGACTGGGACATCACTCCGAAGTTCAATGTTTACTACGGCGCGCGCCTCGAATGGCAGTCGCTCAAAGGAGAGAACGCGGCTGTGAGAAACGCCGAGGGACAATATGTGGGACGCTTCGCCGACTATCACTTAGGCGCGACAGCACCTGACGGGACAAAAATCACACCCACTCCGCTGAGCTACGACTGGCTGAACTACGACCTTACTGCCGCCCTCACATACCGGCTCACAGGAAACTTCGGAGTGACAGGCGACTTCACATACATCGTGCAGCATCCGCGTTTCGAGAACTTCTCGCCCGCCACACTGCCCAACACCGACAGAATCTCAGTGCCGCTCGGACGTGCCGGAATATACTACAACAACTCTTGGCTGAGCCTCACCTCGCTTTTCTCATACATCTCAAAGACAAACAACAACTCCACGCTCAACCTCCAGCACGGCGGGGAGATAATGGCTGCGCCGCTCACATACGACATACAGACCATCGGATGGACAACTGACGTGATGGCGCATCCTGTGAAGGGACTCGACATACACTTCCTTTTCACTTACCAGAAGCCGACATACAAGAAATATGAGACGTCAGTCACCTTCTCAGACGGATATGAGGGGAAAATCAACGCTACAGGAAACATCGTGGCTGAGATACCGCAGGTGCTCATAGAGTTCGACCCGAGCTACATGATAACCGACGACCTGAAGATATGGACAAGCTTCCGCTACTTCAGCAAGACCTACGCCAACATCAATGAGGCTTACTACTTCAACGGACACTGGGAGACCTTCGGAGGAGTGAACTGGCAGGTGAACAGGAAGCTGTCGCTCGGATGCACCGTGGTGAACTTCCTCAACCAGACCGGAGCGAAGGGAAGCATAGCCGGAGCGGAGCTTATAACAAAGGACGAGGCGAAACAGTATGACGGTCACCTCATGACCGGAAGCTACCTGCGTCCGTTCACAGTGGAGTTCTCCGCATCGCTCAGATTCTGACCGCAAGGGCTGTCCCGCACGCATGACGGCTGACGGTGCGGCAGGACAACCTTTCTTTACAACCGTTCAAAATATAATAACTGACAATCCGAACAAATCTATGAAAAAAATCGTTTTTATCAAGACCATTGCCCTTGCGGCTGTTTCCCTCGCCGCACAGGCTGCCGTTGCGCAGGACATCAAAGTGAGCCGCAGCGGCGACACGACGGTTGTCGTGATAGACAATCCGAAGAAATATCTCATACTCCCAGTGGAGGAAGACAAGGGAGAGGCACGGGTGTTGCTCGACACAGGCTCTCCGGCTGACACTTGGATGGACGTGCGCCTCGCACAGGACAGGACAGACTACTGCGTGCCATTCGCATTGGGCGGCGGCAGCAAAGCCGTTGTCAGAATTCTGAACATCAGTCCCGACGCTCTCGCGCTCAGATCGCTGAGGACGTCTGACACGTGGAGCGTGGCGAACACCGACTACTACCGCCCGCTTTACCATCACACTCCGTCATACGGATGGATGAACGACGCCAACGGTATGGTATACAAGGACGGCGAGTATCATCTCTATTTCCAGTACAACCCTTACGGCTCGAAGTGGGGAAACATGCACTGGGGACACGCCGTGAGCACCGACCTCGCACACTGGAGGGAGATGGAGCCTGCCATAGCGCGCGACACCATGGGGCACATCTTCTCTGGAAGCTCTGTGGTGGACAAGGAAAACACAGCCGGATATGGCAAGGGTGCCATCATCGCGCTCTACACTTCGGCGAGCGACAGGAACGGACATGAAAAGGAAAGGGGAGGACAGACCTATTTCGTGTACAACCGCATAGAAACCATG
>OGXH01003487.1_pt1 | contig 10111 bp, 9 predicted proteins | sample 1576241 | NCBI WGS metagenome assembly OGXH01 (sample SAMEA3541529, study PRJEB24748) | human gut metagenome | biome: human gut; feature: human-associated habitat; material: faeces | place: China | collected 2012
GTCATTATACCTGCAAAATGAAGACGAACTGGGGGATGCTTTGGAATGCGAGGAACTTGATGGAATAAGGACGATTGTAACCAGGGAGTCACAGACCAGCGACGAACCGATCGTTTCCTTTGCAGGGGAAGAGGTGACACTGCAGCGTGCTACCGGAGATGGTGTGAATCATACATTTATGGATGATTTCAGACAGAGATGTATCCAGACCGCATTGGGGTATTCGAATACGGCATGGGATCTGCTTGCAGCAGCATATCCGGAGAAAAAGGATGATGCGTGGGAGATCCTTTCGAAGGAAGCAGCGTCTAATATCTGTACTTATCAGAAACCGTTTACGGCATTTGATGAGACAACGATCTCAAAGAGCGATCAGAGGATAAGGAGATTTCTGGCACTTTCTTATTCAGCAGAATCTGAAGATAATATGATTTCCCTGCATGTTGACGGATTAGAAGAGGAAGCATGGTTTTTACTGCATACGGGAACACGCGAAGCAGAGGATATACAGGGAGGATATTTTAGATGGAACTGCCTGGTAAGAGAGAGCTGAGAGAACAGATTTTACACCAGATGGATGGAAGAACATCATATGTCAGCGATAAAGATGTATATCGTGAGATTGATAAGGCAATCTTACGTTCAAGTCATGGCGGATACGGGACACTTTCTGAGAAAGAAGAACTAAGAAGACAGATGTTTTATTCGATAAGAGGATTTGATGTTCTTGAAAAATATTTGGGTGACAGCAGTATAAGTGAGATTATGGTAATTGGAGCCTCGCGTATTTTTGTAGAGCAGAACGGAAAGATTAGAAGAATAGAAGAACACTTTTCAGAAGAGGGCGATGTATACCGCTTGATAGAGCAGATTGTGGCACCAACAAACCGAATGGTGAACGAGGCTTGTCCTATTGTGGACAGCAGACTTCCAGACGGTTCGAGGGTACATATTGTATTGCCGCCAGTATCACTGGAAGGGCCGGTTATCACAATTCGTAAGTTTCTAAAAGGAGGCATGACGATAGAGAAGCTTTTAGCATTTGAAGAGTTTCCAGAGAAACTTACAGGTATACTGTCCGCCCTGGTAAAGAGCAGATACAATATTCTTATTAGTGGAGCGACAAACTCGGGTAAATCCTCTCTTTTGAATGCACTTGCAGAATATATAGGGAAGAGGGAAAGAGTGATTACGATAGAGGATTCAGCAGAACTCCAGCTTTTTCATGTAGAGAATCTTGTTCGACTAGAAACGAGGAATGCAAACATGGAGGGAGAGAATGAGATTACTATGCAGGACTTGATTAAGGCATCTTTGCGAATGCGGCCGGACCGAATTATCGTAGGAGAAGTGCGAGGGGCAGAAGCCATGTCGATGCTTCAGGCATTATCAACTGGGCATAGTGGGTCTGTATCTTCGATACATGCCAATTCATGTCGAGATGCACTAAGACGTTTAGAAACGATGGTTTTAATGGGAATGGATATGCCTCTTGCAGCAATACAGGGATTGATTGCTTCTTCAGTAGACATTCTCATTCATTTAGGGAGACTTACTACAGGGAAAAGAAAGATATTAGAGATATGCGAAATTAAGGATTACAGTAGAGCAGAGTATGATATTCGTACCCTATTTCAATATAAAGCAGGACAGACAGAAAGTTTGGAAATGACAGGGAAACTTTTTCATACGGAAAAGCTTAAGAGCTATGGGCAGTATGAAAACTATTGTGAGGCGGTGAGACTGTTTTGTGAAGAGAAGAGAGAGGGTTAGTTCCTTTTTGATTGTGGAAGCAGGTCTTATTTTACTGAATATTTTATGTTATGGAGATATACGCTGGCTGCTTTTAGAACAAATATTATTATTTCCGTGTTTTAATGTTCTAAAAAGAAAGAAAAGGGAGAAAGAAAAACATTTATATGAGAAAGGATTTCAGAATCTGCTGCAATCAATGATGACTTCATTGCAGGCAGGGTATTCTTTGAATAATTCCTGCAGGATTGCACTAAAAGAATTAGAAGAGCTGTATCAAGACCAGAATAATCCAATGTTAAGGCAGATGAGAAGAATCATACAGGGATTAGATCTGCATATTACTTTAGAACAACTCTTTATGGAGTTTGCAGAGAGTACAGGACTAGAAGAGGCAAAGCAGTTTGCGGTCGTGATAGAGATTGTGCGTAGTACCGGGGGAAATATGGTAGAGATTTTAAAAAGGACGATGCAGCATTTGAAATATAAGATGGATACGGAGGAGGAGATAAGAGTTCTTTTAAGTGGAAAGTTATTTGAAAAAAACATTATGTTATCAATGCCATTCTTTATTTTACTATATTTGCGCCTGGCCAATCCTAAATATGTAGAGTGTTTTTACAACACTATTTTAGGACATCTCGTTATGTCAGGTATGATTGGGATTACTGTTTTTTGTTTTTTCTGGTCGGAGAAAATTATGAATATTCGGTTTTAAACAGGAGGTGCATAACTTTTGAATAACATTTTTGTTTCATGGAAACAAAAGATAGAGAGCCGGATAATCAGCGATTTAAAGAGCCAGTATACGGAATCAGAAGAACAGATCAGACAAAGGAAGGAGCAGTTTTTAAAAAAGCAGAAGAAGATTATATTAATAGAAATCATAGCAGGAGCAGTTTTTTTGGCTTTTTTGATTATAAGAGCAGCCTTTTTGCAAGATGATATTTTACTGAGTCGAAATTCATTTGGTCAAGGATCAAAAGATGCTGCCAGGCCAAGCGGCGAGATATTCAGGCTGGTGGGGTCGCCGCCGGTGGCGATTAAAAAGGTTCCACCCAGAGCCAGGCCAATGCCGATGACTTCGCGAGTACGCGGCATGCGGCGATCGGTCACGCAGGTGTAGCCCATGATGATAACGAGCTGCAGGCACTGGAGCACCGTCGCGGTTCCGGCGTTCGTCAGGCGCACGGCCGAAAGATAGCAAAACTGGTTGAACAGCAGACCAAAGGCGGTAAAGAGCAGCAGCTGTTTGCGATCGGCGGGTGTGGTCCAGAGCTTAATCAGGCGCTCGCGGTCGCGCGTAACAACCACGGCCATAAAGAGTAGACCGGCGAGAATCTGACGCACGCTCATAAGCCACAAGGTGTCGACGTGGTAGGTATCGAACAGAAAGCTCGCGCTGGTGCCCGAGAAGCCCCAAAACGAACCGCCCACCAGCGTAGCCAAGACGCCCGTGATCATCTTGCGCGTCGAAGCGCTGTTCAGGCGGTCGCGCCATGCGCGACGGGTGTTGCGGCTGAGCTCGTCGGTGCCCTCGGGCACATCAATGTTCGATATATCGGTCATCGGCACCGAAGCCCCTGCGCCTTCGACCTGCTCGACACACTCTTTGCTCATTCCACTCCCCCGAAACAGTCTGGAAGCAATTCGGCTTACCTTACCACGGCGAAGGCACCAGCCGAAGGCTTGTCCGCTTATCGGTAGGACAATTCCGCAGGCGTCTTTCCATAGCTCGACACCGCAATGGCCTTGCATTATGCGACAGCCAAATCGCGGCAGCAGGCTCTTTTGAAATGGATATGACAAGACCCCCGAATTCCACAATGTAAGCGATTTTTAAAAATGTTCTTGCCACCGAGTTCAGGCTCCGTTATATTATCCCTTGCGCGCTTGCGCACCCTTGATCGGGCGTTTAGCTCAGGGGGAGAGCGCTTCCCTGACACGGAAGAGGTCAGAAGTTCAAATCTTCTAACGCCCACCAAATGTTCGCAGCTCAGAGGCTATGTCCTCTGGGCTGTTTTGTTTTATGTCGCCAAATCCGCTGGCAGTTCCAACCGTCATCGCAACGTAGCATCAATTCACCTGACGAATGGCTGCCAAACAAATTCAATACCCCAACATCAACAATAGTCAGGCACAAAACTGCGCCGCAAGCTGCTCCAACCGCCCAACTGACCAAAAGCCGACCATCTACTTGCCGATCTATCCATCGGCATAACCAATCAGTCCGCACCGCAACTTCTAAGCAAAACGCCGCGATGTCTGCGCCCTGCGGTATCCTTGAGCCACTTGCACCTGCAGCACCAAGGAGCCGCCATGCGCACCGAGCTCGATGTCCCCTTTTCGCACAAAGAAGAAGCCAAGGCGCTGGGCGCCAAATGGGACCGGACCAAGAAGATCTGGTATGTACCCAGCGGCGTCAACCCCGAGCCCTTTGCCGAGTGGCTGCCCGGTGTTGACCGATCTGACCCCTCAGCGCCGTATATATATCTAGTACTGGGCAAGCGCGAGTGCTGGAAGTGTCACAAAGAGACCTCGGTCGCGGCCTTCGGCATTCCCTATCGAACCGATGACGACAAGGGCATCGCCATCGCGCACGCGCCCAACAAGGCCGGGCACATTGCCATCGACACGGCCAACGCCAACGCACTCGCCATCGTGCCCGCTCTTGGCTGCGTGCCGGGCGAGATCCGCGACTATCTTCATAAGCGCTGCGGCTACAAGCCCGTAGGCGCGCGAGCCTCCAAAGCCCCGTCGCTCGGCAACACGTGCACCATTTGCAACGCGCTGCAAGGCAGCCGCTATCTGTTCGAGGAGCCCTCGTCCCCGTTTGCCCTCACTGCCATCAACAAGCTGCCGGCACTGGAGTTTGTGCGCGTCGAAGCTGCCGGCGTCTTTGGCATCCCAGCCACGCGCACCGACTTTGACCAGGCGCTCTTTACCTGGGCACGCGACCATCACGCCGAGTTCCACAAGCAGCTCGGTGAGGGGATTTATTTGTAGGGACGGAGAGGCCTTCACAGTCAGCTCCTCCGCATCACCTATCCCTCGTCGCCGGCGTCGTACACGATATCGAGGCCACAAACAGGGCATTTCTCCGGATACACCGGCATATGAACGCCTGTCCGTTTTCTCACTTCGTCGCTGAGCCTGTCGCGCGCATCGATGAACCGAATGTCGAGACACGGTATTTGCGAGCCGCAGCAAGGGCAGGCGACGACAAACGACCCGCAATCAACCTCTACGCTCGGAAACATATTGTTGTCGATAAGAGCACACGGCAGTTTTCCGTACTTCCCCATCGCAATATCGCCTCGCCAGCTCATACACGCTCCCCTCTCGCTATACAAATCAGGAAGAGCATGCACCGGCAGGCGTGCGCGAGATTGCATCGCCACGCGATCCGATCAAACAACACGATCGTAAAAGACCGCCAAAGCCAAATTTCATCGTCGGTCGCACCCTGTCCGGCAAACTCAATATCGACGGGTATGTGCTTCAGATAACTCATGTCGGGCGCAAAACGAGGGTCCGGTCCGCCTTTATGAACAGGACCGTGCAGAACAAACCATCCGTTTTCGGGCTCGAACCGCTCAACAAACGCAAGGCCGAGCACCTTATAGCCCACCTCGGTTGCAAATATGACTCCGACTGGGACGTCACATTCCATGCAGTTGAGCATTTTACGGTTGTAATTCTGGTCTCGAAAACCAACGGTACCCGGCGCTTGAACCGAGTACTTAATGACCCACGTACCATCGTCCAAATAGAGCGGAGGCACATCCGTGTAGAAGCTCTTTTTAGAGTTATGGACTGAGAGCGCAAAGATCTTATTGGGATCTTGCTTCACCCGATCCTGGCCCGGCCAGAAGATCCCTGAATCCCGCGTTACGGGAAAGAAGTCCGAGCCAATTCTCAAACGATACTGATACTGAGGGCTATCTTCCTTGGTGTGGTGCGGAAGGCTGGTCCAAACGCCGCCGCGCTGCTCCTCACCCAGAAACCACTCCCATGCCTCAACGTATTCAGAAGGAACGAGACTGCAGGCACGGTCATAGCTTGGTCCATCCATCAACGGAACAGCAAGGTCAATGTCGTTCATCGCCAGCACCTACAACCATACGAACGCGAGTCATGCCTCTCAATAATATGGCCGAAAGTCAATTATTACGAGATCTCATTCCGCGATCGGCACATCGTTGATGCTCTCGGTTTGCCGCTGGCGCGCTTGTACCCCGCTACCCCACTCCCCTGTATACTGATGTAGCACGTGTTTCATCCGGGCTTGTTGGACCGGGTCGTTCATGGGAGGGTCTTATGGCTGCTTCGAATCCGCCTAAGGGGAGCGTTTCTTCTTCGTCCATCAAGCCGGTTACGCGCAAGGCCGTGCGTTGCCAGCGCGAGGTCGCTTGGCTTGTCACGCAGGCGGCGGGCAGGCTTGTGGCGAGCACGGAGGACGTCAATGCTCCCACACCGAGCTTTGTGCTGGCAGCGGCGCTTGATCGAGTACGCCAGCTGGAATTCGCCGCGCAAGAAGACGGCAGCCACCTTGACTACCAGAACGCCATGGCGCCCGACCTGCAAACGTTCTGCCACATGGCCAAGTTGCCCGCCGCGCCCAATGCGCTTTCGGACGCAGGCTACATGTTTACGCTTTCGGGCGCGGACCTTATCCGCGACATCTACGCATACTGCAGCGAGCTCGCCGAGCGCAGCGTCTTTGGCACGGCAGAAATCAAACCGGGATATGTCATCAAGCTGGTTCTTAGGCTGTTCTTGATGGACGGGTTCGGGGCCATGCCGGCGTAAGCCGAGTCTTTAGCATCACCGTCGACTGGGCAACAACCGCTTTACCTTAGTGGGCGCCAATCGAGGGTCGATTATTGGGTCGCCTCGTCCACTAACGCATTTATTCCACGCGCTCTGACAGTCTATATTTGCGGTTGCGGCTTGTCGACGGCGCCGTCGGCTCAAGCTCACCCTGCTCAATGAGCGCATTGACGCGTGCCCTAACCTGGGAAACCGTGAGTCCCGTGCGCTCCGCCAGTTCGCGCGTCCCCAATTCGCCGTAGCGCTTGAGTGCCGTCATAATCAAGTCCCCGCCATGATCGACCGGCTCGATCTTTGGACGGTAAAGTACGACCTTGAACCGATCGAACCCCGGGCAGAACAGGGGCTCGGCCAGACCATGCGCGCGCATGGCATCGATCATCATCGGGATGCCCGAGCCATTGCCCTCAGCCGGCGAACCTGCGCCATCCGGCAGCGGGACAATCGACATGAGTTTCACGAGCGTCGCGTTACGGCATCGGGAGCTGCCGTCAAACAAGTTCTCGCGAGTCTTTCCCCCGTAAAGGCCGCCAGGATTCGTCACCTCGACACGATCGTCAAAGACGTCGACGGCAATCGATTGTCCACAGAACCGATCCCCGTATTCTCGATGGATTACGGCGTTGGCGATTGCCTCGCGCAGAACCTCCTCGGGAATCTCCAGCGAGTCGACACGCGAGACGCCTTGGACGGTCGAGGTTCGCCGCAAATTCTTGGCGACGGCCGCGACAGCATCCGAGATCATCTCGCCCAACGTTCCCTCACAGATTGTGCGGTCCATAAACCTTAGTGGCCCCGCAGCTCCCTTTTGAGTTCCCACGTGGACAGCCACATCAATGAAGAGCTTGGGATAGAACTGCTGAGGGTAAACGCCCGCGGCAAGGAGGCCGGCCTTGGTAACATTGCCCTGGAAGTCGAGGAAATTCAGACGCTCCATCTTTGTCTTCTTGTCCGCCGCACCGCGCATCGCTCGAGGCGTCAACGAATAGGCACGCTCTATCGTGCGGTCGACCAGCGACTCGTCGAGATCGCCCACACTCGTGCCGGGCACCGCATCGCGATCGCTAGGACTCGTCCGTTCATATGACGACAGTGCCAAAACCTCGGTCGACGAAAGCGGGACATCTTTGTCATCGATGCGTTTGTAGCTGCCACCTTGAGCGCCCCGCTCCATGACATAGCAAGGCTTGCTCGACGGGTCAAGCTCCTCAATCGCGATGACTAGAACCACGGTGCCCTGGAGCTCCACGCGCTCAATGGTGTATTTGGGCGGATTGGCCAGCTTTCCGCGACCGCCAGCATCGCCCATGCCCGCCACGAATTGGTTGAGCACTTTCTCGGTCTCAAAGTTTGCAACTGGGACAAAACCCGCGCGCTCGCTCACTCCGAGTACGATGATGCCGCCGGCGGTGTTTGCGAAAGCGCTGACCGTTTCCCATACGTCGCGGGAAAGTGTCGTGGCGCTCTCCTTGACCTCGACGTTAAGATCGTCCGAGCCCATGCGCCTTAAAGACTCGAGCAGACCGGTCAGCTCGTTTTCGTTCATCTGCATGTCCTTTCGCTCGGCCCGGCGGAGAATGCCACGAATAGATTTCCTTCGTCTCTCAGTTATCTCTCGTAATTATCTCTCATCTTTCTGTTATCTCTCATATTAGAGAGGAGTGAGAGATGAAAGATAAGATGTCTGTCATCTGTTTCATTTAAACATGTTTTCGCTGGTAAAACAATCTATATTGAGACAATACCATGGTTGTCTGTCTCTTTGCAGCATTGTTATCTCTCATATTTATCTCTCATCTTTCTGTTATTTCTCATATTAGAGATGAGTGAGAGATGAGAAATGCATGAGTGATGGACAGTCAGGAATCGAGAGTGGATTTCCGGACGGTTTTTCGGCGTTTTGAGGCTGATTCCGTCCGAAAATCCGCTCTCATTCAATTTGCATCCAAATATCCACTCTCGTCCGTCCGATTTTCCACTCTCGTTCGACAGGCGGCCAGGACGCATCGACTTCCCATCGGCATAACCGCCAGTTCGCTGCAGAGTCACGGCTCCATATGGGTATACTCTCGTGGATTCGACTCGATTCGCCCCCGTTGGGGCGCCAAAGGAGACTGCATATGCCCACCACCTCAACTGACCCGCGTGCCGCTGCTGCCGCGCTGCTGGTGCCCGGAACCACCTGCCACGGCTTTGCCGTCGAGCGCTGCGAGACCGTGCCCGAGCTCGACTCGGACGCTTACGTACTGCGCCATACCACCTCGGGCGCGCGCCTGCTGTACCTGGCGTGCGACGACGAAAACAAGGCCTTTGCCATTGGCTTTAAGACGCCGCCGGCCGATTCCACCGGCGTGTTCCATATTCTTGAGCACTCGGTGCTGTGCGGATCGGCTAAGTTCCCCGTCAAGGAGCCGTTCGTAGACCTGATCAAGAGCTCCATGCAGACGTTCCTCAACGCCATGACCTACCCCGACAAGACCATCTACCCCGTCGCCACCACCAACGAGCAGGATCTGTACAACCTGATGGACGTGTACCTGGACGCGGTGTTCAACCCGGCCATCTATACCAAGCCCACCATTTTTGAGCAGGAGGGCTGGCACTACGAGCTAGACCTGCCGGAGGGCGCCGAGGGCGAGGGCGGCGACAGCTCCGCGAGCCTGCGCGAGGGCACGCTGCGCTATAACGGCGTGGTGTTCAACGAGATGAAGGGCGCGCTGTCCGACCCCATGAGCGTGCTGGACGACGCCGTCAACGCCGCGCTCTACCCCGACACCGCCTATGCGCACGAGAGCGGCGGCGACCCGCGTGCGATCCCTGCGCTCACCTACGAGCAGTTCCTGGATACGCACGCGCGCCACTACAATCCTTCCAACTCCTACATCACGCTCTATGGCGACCTGGACGTGGACCGCGCACTGGCCTTTTTGGACGAGCGCTACCTGTCGCAGCCGAGCGCCGCGAGCCGCCGCATGGACGCAGCCGTCGCCGCCGGCGAGGACCCGTCCACGCTGGCGCCCAATCCGCTGGGCGTGCAGGCGTCCGTGACCTGCGAGTATAAGCGCGTCGAGATGGCCACCACACCCGAGAACGCCCTGGTGGGCCTAGGCCTTGTGCTGGGATCCGCGCTCGACCGCAAGCGCACGATCGCGGCGGACATTCTGTTCGAGGCGCTGCTGGGCTCCAACGAGGCACCGGTTAAGAAGGCCATTCTTGCCGCCGGCCTGGGCGGCAACGTGGCGAGCTACACCGCGGCCGAGAGCCTGCAGCCCTACGAGCTCATCATGCTGCAGAACGCGCAGCCCGGCGTGGCGCGTGAGCTGCGTCGCGTGTTCCAGGACGCCTGCCGCGACCTGTGCGAGCACGGCGTTCCGCGTGAGCGCCTGGAAGCCATCATCAGCAGCAACGAATACGACCTGCGCCAGCGCGACTACGGCATTGCCGACGGCGTGGCCATTGCGTGCGACGCGCTGAGCACCTGGCTCTACGATGACGACGCCGCGACGCTGGCGCTCAAGTATGGCCC
>OGXH01003500.1_pt1 | contig 10082 bp, 10 predicted proteins | sample 1576241 | NCBI WGS metagenome assembly OGXH01 (sample SAMEA3541529, study PRJEB24748) | human gut metagenome | biome: human gut; feature: human-associated habitat; material: faeces | place: China | collected 2012
ATTTTTTGGAGGTACTTTTCAATGAACAAAGCACCGGGAATAGACGATGAAGGAGAACTTGGGAAACTGCGGGTGAAAAAAAGTTACCAGACGCTTAATAAGACAGACGCGGCTGTACTTGTTATCGATGCGGCAGCGGGAGTTTCCGGGGAAGACAAAAAGCTCCTTGAAAAGATCAAGGCAAAGAAAATTCCTTATGTTGTCGCGCTGAATAAAAAAGAACTTGCAGAAGAAGAGGATATGGAACGGATCAAGAAAGAACTTGATTCGGATGGTGGCTGGATCATCGAAGTGAGCGCGGCGGCAGGCGACGGTATTTGTGAGCTGAAAGAGAAGATTGCGGCAGCAGTGCATCAGGAGGAGACGGAGAATGTTCTTGTTCGAGATCTGCTTCATCCTTCTGATATCGTCGTTCTTGTAGTGCCTGTCGATTCGGCAGCTCCGAAAGGCAGACTGATCCTTCCTCAGCAGCAGGTGATCCGTGATATTCTTGAAGCAGAGGCGGTATCGGTAGTTGTAAAAGAAAACGGACTGAAAAATATTCTTGATCAGTTAAAAGAAAATCCGAGAATGGTGATTACGGACAGTCAGGTCTTTAAAAAGGTGTCAAAGGATACTCCTGCCGATGTGCCGCTTACTTCTTTTTCGATATTGATGGCGCGGTATAAAGGCAATCTGGAACAGGCAGTTAGGGGTGTGACAGAACTGGATCGATTAAAAGACGGAGATGTCGTGCTGATCAGCGAAGGATGTACGCACCACCGACAGTGCGAGGATATCGGAACGGTGAAGATTCCCCGCTGGATCAGGGAATATACAGGCAAAGAGATTCAGATAGAGACAACATCGGGAACGGAATTTCCGGATGACTTAAGTAAATATAAGTTGATCATTCACTGCGGCGGCTGTATGCTGAATGAGCGGGAGATGAAGTACCGTTATAGCTGCGCGGCGGATCAGGGGATTCCGATAACGAATTACGGAATTATGATCGCCTATGTGAACGGTATTTTAAAGCGAAGCGTAGAATTGTTTCCCGAGCTTTATGAAATACTGTAAAACTGTAAAACAGGAATTGTTTTGGTTGACAATATTATATGTTGTTGTTATAATGAATTTAATTAAAGAGGGACATTGGGAATGTCACTGGTAATGCAGGCTAAACCAAAATCAGCAGAGCTGATTTTGGTTTTTTTGATATTAAGAGTTAATATTAGCGGTAAAAGAACCAGCCAAATGGTAATAAACGTTTTGCTTTTGGAGGAATAAAAATGTTTTTTTTGAAGAATCATGTAGAAAAAGTAAAGATAGAAAATATAAAATCGAACGAAGTGTATGCGCCTGTCGAAGGAGAAGTAATTCCGTTAGACGAAGTGGATGATGCTGTGTTTTCTGAAAAAATACTTGGAGACGGAGTGGCTGTGGAACCGGATAAGGGAGAAATCTATTCTCCGGTGAAAGGTACTGTTTCGGTTGTGTTTCCGACAAAGCATGTAGTGGGAATTACGACAGAAGAAGGGGCTAATATCATTCTTCATATCGGGATCGATACGGTAGAACTTAAGGGAAAAGGCTTCGATGTGAAAGTGGAACAGGGAGATAAAGTAGAGGCGGGGCAGTTGTTGATGAAAATAAATCTCCCGTTTATCAGAAAGCACCATCCTGCGACAGTTATGGTGATCTTAGAAAAAACAGACGAGTTTAAAGTTGCATGTACAAGGGATAAACAAATTCGGGCAGGCGGGCGATTATTGACGTTGGAAAGGATCATATGAAATGATTAAAATAGTACAGCCATTGAATAATAATGTTGTCATGGGATATGACAGAAAAAAAGGCGAAGTTATTATTATCGGAACAGGCATTGGGTTTCGGGCAAAAAAAGGTGATCAGGTTGATGAAAGTAAAATTCAAAAAATGTTTATTACAGGAGAAAATAAACAATTACTGGAAATGATAGGGGCGATACCGCCGGAATACTTTGAGCTTGTAGAAGAGATTTTTGAGAAGGCGAAAGAGGAGTATGGATTTTTGCCGAAAGAAAAGGAAACTCTTGCATTGCTGGATCATATACATTTTGCGATAAAGCGAATGAAGGAAAATCTGGTGCTTGATAATCCGTTTGAAACGGAAATCAGGCAGTTTTATCCGAAAGAGTGGGAAATTGGATTATATGCGAAGAAATGTATAAAAAGAAGATTTGGGATAGAGATACCGGATGCAGAAGTCGGATATATAGCAATGCATATAATTGCTTCGGAATTTCAAAAAAGCAGACGTACTGTAAGCAAAACATTTGAAGTGATCGATTTGGCGCTGAAATATATACGGGACAATTATTTGACAGATGTAAAAGAAGATTCATTGGCTTATACAAGATTGGTTACTCATGTAAAATATTTTGCGCAACGGTATGTAGATAACAAAGAAAGTATGGATGAAGACGAACTTTTGGATCAGACGATAAAAGAACGGTTTCAAAGAGAAGTTTGCTGCATTGAAGGCTTATCGGAAATGTTATATAGGAAGTATGGAAGACCGGTTACTGTGTCAGAAGAAAATTATCTTGTATTGCATTTGAGAACCTGTGTTGCCAATAAAGAATAATGGAAATGTAATAAATAATAAAACATGGAGTGATGAGGTGGTCACTATTAGATTAGGCCAGACTCAAAGGTGGAATATGCCTCTGCCTTTGGGTCTGTTTGCTTATATAAAAATAAAAAGTTAAAAGAAAGGAGAAGGCATATGGATCTGAAAAGAACGGCAAGAGAAGTTTTGGAAAATGTGGGAGGAGAGGAGAACATCATCAGTATTATGAGTTGTTTTACTCGTGTTCGTGTGGAACTAAAAGATAAAACAAAGGTTGATGAGAAAAAGCTAAAAGAAGCGGATGGATGTCAGGGCGTGAATTGGGTCGGAAATACAGTGCAGATTATTTTCGGCGGACGATGTAATGATGTCTATGATGAATTAGAGAAAATTGTTCATATTACGGAGACGGAAGCGAACGGTGAAAAGAGTATTGTTAAGAAGCAGTCTGTATGGGCGGTAGTGATTGACTATATAGCAAACTCGATACAGCCTGTTGTTCCGATCTTGATAGCGTCTGGATTTTTACAGAGTGTGTTGGCGATGCTGAATTACCTTGATATTGACACGACGACATATACATATCAGGTATTGAATTCTATAGGACAGGCGGGATACTATTTCCTCCCGATATTCCTTGCGTTTGCAGCTGCCAAAAAATTAAGGATCAATCCTTATCTTGGGGCATTGGTAGGAGCGGTAATGGTTTATCCTGCGATAATCGAAGCAGGAAGCGCAGGGGGTACGGCATCATTTTTGGGAGTGCCGGTTACGCTTGTATCTTATGCGTCATCAATTACTCCTATTTTGATTTCTATGCCGGTTGTCATGTGGATCAACAAACTAGCAAAAAAAATTAGTCCCAAAGTATTGTCAAGTCTTTTGATTCCGATTATTACAATGATTTTATCAATACCGGTTGTTTTGATTGTAACAGGTCCTGTGGCAACGTGGATTGGAAACGGATTATGCGGAGTTGTTTCGTTTATATTTACAAAGATGTCGGTTGTAGGAGGGCTGCTTATCGGAGGGGCTGCGCCGTATCTTGTTTTGACCGGCGTTCATAATGGAATTGCTTTGCCGATAACTTTGTCGGAACTTGCGAGTCAGGGTTTTTCCTATTTTTTTCCATTGTTGGCATATGGCAACATAGCGGTCGGAGGAGCTGCTCTTGGCGTTTGGTTTAAGACGAAAAATAATCGTTTGAAAACGACAGCAATGTCGTCTTGCTTAATGGCTGTAGTGGGGATTACAGAACCGGCATTGTTTGGGGTGTTGCTCCCTGCGAAAAAACCACTCATCGCATTAGGAGTTATGGGAGCGGTCTGCTCGGCGGTTTCTTTGATGTTCGGAGTAAAATGTACGGCACTAAGTATGTGTGGACTTGGCGGCCTGCCGGCATTCTTCGGAGATACATTTGTTATTTGGTGTATTTTGATGGCGGTTTCTTTTGTCGGAGCATTTTTGATTACGATATTGATCGGGTTTAAAGATATACCGGAAGAGGAGGCGTAAAAATGAATATTGAAAGGGAAAGGGGAAAATGTAAATATCCACTTTTGTTTCAACCGTTGAAAGTGAACAAAATTGTTTTGAAAAACAGGATTATTTCGGCTCCATTGGGAAGTAATACAGATAAATCATTAAGTGGGATAGGGATGATTATCAGAGGAACGAGCGGATCGGTGGATGATACGCGTATGCGTTTAACTCCGGGAACGTATTGTTTTGCAGATTTATTCCAGGCGGCTAAAGTCAGAGAAGAAGTTTCATTGATCAGACAGCGCGGTGCGAAAGCGGAGTTTGAATTGTGTCACTGCGGTCAGTTTGCGGTTGTGGAAGAAGGTGATTATGCCATAGGGCCGGTATCCTTCGTAAGAAACGATGGAACAGAGGTGCGGGCTATGGATGAAAAAATGATGGATGAAATCGCAGATAAATTTGCAAAGTCGGCATGTGGATCAGATCCCAGTCAACGGCATACGAAAAGGCAGTTTTCAGGAGCGTGTGGACTTCGTGAATTGACGTGCTGGATAACAGCCGTTTCTTCTGATTTTCCGTCAGCTCCCGCTTCTCGCCGTGAACGTACTGGCCACAGGGGGTTTGGCTCAGGGTGGCGTAGAACTGCTCAATGTCATAGGTGCGGAGGTCTTGCACCTTCCGCTTTCCGATATACGGCACGATGAGGTTCTGCACCATCGCCACAGATTGGGTGTAGGTCTTGGGAGACCACTTGTGTTTGCTGGACTGAATGGGAATCCACTTGTAGAGCATCTCCTCGACCGTCATGGTGTCGGGCACGAGGAAGGTGCCGTCCAGCAGTTCCTTCTCCACCGTGATCTTGCGCTCCTGCGCTTCGGCCTTGGTCTTGAAGGTTTCCCAGCCCTTGCAGGGCTTGCCAGCATGATCTTTGTAGTTGTATCGGACGGAATACGTGTTGCCACGTTTCATAATAGATGCCATAGATGTTCCCTCCCTCAGACCGCTGCAAACCAATCGTCAAAGCTCTGCTTGCTTACCCGGATGCTGGTACCGAGGCGGATCACCTTGAAGTCTTTCGTGGTGTTGCACAGGTTATACGCAGCGCGGTTGGAGATCGCCAAAAGCTGGGCAATCTCCTCCACCCGGTAGACAAGCGGGGCGTGTCGGACGGTTTTTCTGGTCTGGTCAGAAGGTTCTACGGCAGGGGTTTCGGACAATTTCATTGTAGGGGATTCGGGCGCGATTTTCAAGTCCTCACGGGTCAGTTTGGCGGAATTTTTGCGGACATTCGTCATAGGCATGTCTCCTTTGCACTTCTCCAGACCCGGCGCAGTTCCGGTTGAGCTGCACCCTGTGGGCCGGTAAATATGTAAGGGCCTGCCGCTCCTGACCCGAAGCAGCAGCCCAAAAAAGTGCGAGAACTTGAATTTACGCGCCCCACGCGCCCCAAATCACACAAAAGTACCTTTCTGTGTTGATTTTATGGGGCGCATGCTGGTTTCTCTCCCGCCCCGAAGGGCGTTTTGCCGCCCTGCATCCGCCCGGAAGGGGCGGACACGCGCCCGGAGAAAACGGCGATAACAGGTAAAAACAAATGATTTGGGGCGCGTAGGGCGGGAGATTTTCACTTTTCGTGTGTTTTATGCCGCAGCAAAGGCGGGGTGGACGCATACGCCCCGGAAGCCGCGGTACTTTCCCTCGATGTGCTTGGAAAAGGTCAGGCCATACTTCCCTGCATTTTTCAGCAGGAACTGGCTGAACTTCTTTTGCGGAACAGGCGATTCCAGATTATCCTCGCACCACTTGGTGTAGGCGCGATAGAGGTAGGTGGAGCGTTCCTCGGTGTCGGGCTTGAAGCGGACATACGCCGTTGCCTGCATGAACTGGGTCAGGTTATCGCTGTCCGCCATGGCTGCTTCGAGGTTCTGGATGGAGCGCTCGCTGATGGTGAACTGATAGCGGTTCGCCAGCAGACGATGCAGACCCTCCAACATCCACAGCAGGATGCCGGGACGCTCCTCGGACAGCTCTTCGATAAGGAACGGGTTATCCACCCGGGCAGGGTCACGGTCTTTCACCGTGATGAGGATCTGTCTGCGCCAGAAGCCGTCGCTGTCATCGTGAGCGGCCACAAGGTTGCCATTGCCGAAGCAGATGAAACGAACGTACAGCAGGCCTTGGACAGCCTGCTTGTTTTTCCGCTCGATGCACAAACGGTCTTCAGCGGTGACGATGGACTTGATGTTCCGTGTTTCGGGCAAAGCCACCATGTTCAGGTCGTCATCGACCATGACCAGCTTATACTCCAGATTTGCACTGGCAAAGCGGTTCGTTTCGATGCGGAGGATGGATTCGGAGTGAGAGGCTTCCCCGAACAGCTTCTTCAGCAGCAAGCCGATGCGGGATTTTCCCTCGCCGCCCTTGCCGGTCATGACCAGCATCTTCTGCGCCTTGGTAGACGGGATCAGAAGATAGCCAAGGTATTCCTGCAAGGTCAGAATATCCTCCGGGATGAGCAGACCGTCCAGAAATTCCAGCCACTTGGTCGGTGCGGGGGCATCGGGCTGGTATTCCACGGGGAGCCGGTTCAGGCAGAGTTCCTTTTCCGGCACAAATCCCCGCTCGTCCAGAAAGTAGGTTCCGTTCTGGAGATGGATGCGGTCAAGCTGGGGTTTCCATTCAGGGGTATAGGTTTCGATACGGAGTGCGTCCAGAACCTGCTTCTCCTTCTTGGCAAGGTTGTCGAGCACAAAGTCACGGAGGTCGCTGTGGACTTCGTAGAGCAGTGCGTCCTCGTCTACCTCGCCGTTCTGGTCGAACAGCTTCTGTTTCAGGCACATCATGGGGTGTTTCTCTAAAAGGTACTGGCAGTAAGCGGTTTCACGCACTTTGCCCTTGCTGTCTACCCAAGGGCATTCGCATTCTTCCTCTTCTTCCAGTTCGTCCTCATCACGCCAATCGTCGTTCCTCTTTTTCCAGTCGCTCATGCAATCCCTCCCAATACTTCCGTAGCTCGTTTTCGGTCTGCGGGTCCGGGAGCACCGAACAGTCCAGATAATATTCAACGATGTCAAGGTTCTTTATTGCTTCAAGGAAGCAGGGGTGAAGTTCTTCTGTGGGTGACTGCGGTGCATATCGGACCCGCCAACGCTGCAGACAGCGGTAATAGTCCAGCAGCTGCTGCCGGACGGTGGGCGGTCTGCGGGGAGCAAGCCGCACCTTGCCGTCAGCAAGTGCCATGCCGAAGTCCTCCTTCAACTTTTCCACAGCCTTGTAGGGAGAAAGTTGAAAAAGTCTGCCGACAAAATCGATCACATCGCCATCCGCCTGACAGGCGAAACAGTGGAAACGGCTGTCCACCTTCATGCTGGGGTGTTTATCCCCATGGAAGGGACAGCACATCATGCCGTTCCGGTTTACGGCGAAGCCGTACAGCTCCGCCGCCTGCCGGGTCGAGATGGCGTTTTTTACGTCCGAAAAGACAGAGGTGCTACCCTCCGTCCCAATGGGTGGGGTACAGGCGAAAGGACGAAGCCCGGTGAGGGGCGTGGGTGAGGTTGGGTTTATTCACACATCGATCCGTCAGAGTGTTGTTCATTTGACCTCCTGCTGCGGTACGGCGTGGTTGCGCTCCTCCTTGCGGAAGAAGGCTTCCACGTTCTGTTGTGCGGTGCGGAGTTCACGCAGTTCGATCTGCGCTTTCTTGTAGCGGGTGTAGAACCCGTTTTTCTCCGAGGAAAGGGTCTGATATTCGGCATCCAGCTTTTTGAGGTCCGGCAGTGTCCTGAGCCCGTTGGCCTTGAAATAGGCGCAAGCGGCCTCGTACACGGCAAGCTCTGCACGGTGCTGCTCCTTGAACTTGGCGGGATTCCGCACAGTCTGGAGCTTCTGTGCAAGAGGCTTGTACTGCCGATAGACCACAAGATGCCCGCGCAGCTCCTTGAGGGAGACCATGCGGGCATCCATGTCTTTGACCACCGCCAGTGCATCGTCGTGCTGGGTTTGCAGTTCGGCAATGCGCTGGTGCAGGGCATCTTCGCTGAGCAGCTTTTTCTCCTGCAGGAGACACAAGGTCTGCGACCAGCGTTTGAGGTTGAACTTTTTCGCCCAACGCTCATAGCCGATGCCCTTGCCCGCAGCAACGTTCGCCTGAATGTCAACCAGTTTCCTGATCTTATCCGGCTTCTTCTCGCTGCTGGGCTGGATGATGGCGGCAAGCTGGATGTTCTGGGAGAGGGCGGTCAGCACCTGCTCTTTTTCCAGCTTCTTGCTCAGTTTCTTGGCGGTGATGAACTTTGTCCGGCCGGGCGGGCAGTAGCTCAACCGACTTCGGCTCTCTTTCACGGCGATGCCGTGTTCCTGCATGAGCAATGCAGAAAATTCCTCGAAGGTGGTGGTCTTGTTCAGCACAGCGTAGATCTGCTTTCGCAGCTTGTCCAGCTCGGTCTGGTAGACGGTCTGGGTGGGCTGCTGCCCTTCGGCGGCGAGTTTGGCGTTGGCATGGTCGAGGCGGCGTTGTCCGCGCCGCTGCGCCCAATACTCGCGCTCGGAAACATGGTCGCCTTGGGCTTCCAGCAGATTGATCTGGTTCAGGTCGGCTTGCTCGCACATCTCCATGACCGCGACACGGAGGTGCCGGAGCATGGCAGAGGTGCAGCGGTGCTTCTTGCCCGCTTCCCAGTCGCACGGCTTGTCCATGAAGGGCTGCCGTTCCACGGTGCGGACACGCAAGCTGCCGATGACGATGTGGACGTGGATGTTCCCGGCACTGTTGTGACCGTCCGGGTGGGTGCAGACGATGGCGGGATGACCGGGGAAGTTGTCTTTGCAGAACTGCAAGCCAAGGGCTTGCGCCCGCTCCATGGTCAGGTCGTTCTCTACTGCGTCCTTCGGGTCGAAGCTGATGATATAATGGTGGGTCTTCACGTCCGCAGACTGTTCGTAAAACAGTATTCAACAAATGACACGGCAACTAGATGTCAGGATTGGTTACTGTTCACTCCGCTAGGCCTAAAAAGCATTAAGTCCCATGACCACACCGCCGAGGTGTTGGCCATGGGACTTTTTGTGTCTGGGAGCGGCACACCTCTATCGAGGTGTAACACACTAGACTTTGTTCCAAAGTCGTGTGCCAAAGGAGATTACGCTCCTTTGAAATTTCCGTTATCATAGAGGAAAGAAACAATCTATTAACTTTCCCATGCAGCAACAATGCTTCTTTCTGGGTTTTGAGGGTCAATAGTCACCTTTATAGGTGTTCCCTTGCTCACGAGAGGGTTGAACCAAAACCAATGGGACTGTCCATAATAAGTGTCTTTTCCAATCTTGTATTGGTACCGAATCACCCAAGGATAAATTACATCTTCATCAGCAAGGTGATAGGTACTCATGTGGAATTTTATGTGAACCCTTTTTACTGCATTAACTTTTCCGGAAACAATCTTTCCGTTTTTCAGCAGGTCTGCTTTGCGGATGTCTGTAATCCATGCTACCCCGATAATTGCCATAGCAATAAGCCACGCAGCTATGAGTGCCCCGATTCCAACTTGCTTATAGGCGATAGAAATCAGAAAAGCAACAAAAATCCCAACAGCACCAAGAATATGGAGCAAATCTTTAGAAAAGAACTTATGGATTTTTTTCATGGAAAGACACTTCCTTTCTCGGTAGACAACATTATTTGTTCTATTGTATCATATGCTCTGTGTTTTTTCAAACCAAGTCAAGTGATTGGTGAAACGACATGAAATAATTGCATCTCACGACAGGTCACCAAAGATAATTGGATTTTTGCAAAAAGAGGAGTAGTGTATCATCGAAGGATGTGTTATACTCAGTCCATGGAACAATTATGAACTTTATTGTTACTCGGCAGGGTTTGGGGCAGGCACGCCCCAACAAGATCACTTCGGAAATGCAGACGCATTGTAGAAGTGAAGTCCCGGATGGACAGAACATTTTCAAGAATTGAAAATTTGTGGCCACGGGACGGTTCTTGCCCTCTACCG
>OGXH01003501.1_pt1 | contig 10081 bp, 12 predicted proteins | sample 1576241 | NCBI WGS metagenome assembly OGXH01 (sample SAMEA3541529, study PRJEB24748) | human gut metagenome | biome: human gut; feature: human-associated habitat; material: faeces | place: China | collected 2012
GTCAGAACCGGCACCTGCATCCCAGCGGGAAATTGGCACAAGTTTATTCATCGTCACTTAGAGAAACAGGAAATACGGTTTTACCAATGATTGCCAGTGTGGTCGCCGTGATTGTCAATTTCTGTATTAATTATATTTTGATCTTTGGACATTTTGGATTTCCACAATTAGGTGTTTCAGGAGCGGCGATTGGAACGGTTGTTTCTCGTGTGATTGAAATGAGTATTAATATTATAGGGGGTTCTCGAAATCTTTATTTAAAAGATGCTATTAAGATGAAGAAAGTTCCTTTTGATACAACTAAAGAAATGTTGAAAAGAGGATTACCTCTTTTATGTAATGAAATCTTATGGTCTATTTCTATTGCTTTGATTTCTCAAAGCTATTCTACAAGAGGAATTATAGCGGTAGCTGCCATTAACATAACAACAACAGTAACAAACTTCTTTATGATCGTATGTTATGCTATGGGTAACTCTATTTCTATTGTAGTTGGTCAACAACTTGGAGCAGGAGAAATTGAAAAAGCCAAAGATTACGATTTAAAAATGTTATTTATGAATTTTGTGATGTGTTTGGCTATAGGTATTGTATTATTCAATGTTTCATCACTCATACCACAAATCTATAATACTTCATTAGAAGTAAAAGCTTTAGCCTCACAACTTTTAAAAATTGCGGCATGTATGTTACCAATTATTTCTATTTATTACAGTAGTTATTTTACAATGCGAGCAGGAGGCAAAACTTTTCTAACCTTCTTATTTGATAGTGGTTATACTTTTGTTTTTACTTTCATGAGTGCTTTATTACTTACACGCTTAACATCATTACCAATATTGACTATATATTTACTTGTTCAATGTGTTGATATTCCTAAAGCAACACTTGGTCTTATTCTTGTAAGAAAAGGAATATGGGTACATAATATTGTAAGTGATCTCTAAAACATTGTTTTAAAAATGAAAATATGATATATTTTCTTTAGAGAATCCATGCTTTAGTTGGATTAAATCGGAGAACCAGAGCCTTAGTTGGAAACTCTAAATCAGAGAACCAGAGCCTTAGTTGGAAAGTATTTACGACAGAGATTGCAACTTGTAAATCTCTGTTTTACTTTATACGAGGAGGATTGTTATGAAATTTTATTATGTTAGAAAACAGTATTTAAAATATTTAAATGGACTAGATACACATATAATTAATAATGTTCAAATAATTGGCTTTCCTTTAAGAATAAATAAGCGAGGATATTTTATTCCTATAAGTTTATCAAAAAAAGAAGATCCACAAAAAAATCATCACCAACAATTTTTAGAATGTATGATTTTCATAGAAATAAATATTATGGAAAATGTTTATTTTTAAATATGTTTTGCATTCCTTATAAAGAGTTAAGTGAAATAAAAAATAAAACAATAGAAATGGAAGAAGTGAGTCAATTTATAGACGATAATAAAAAAAGAATACAAATTTCAGCAGAAAGACTCTATAAACAAAAAAATAAAAATTATCAACAAAATTATTTACAACATACTGTTAATTTTAAAAAAAATAGAAGATGCTGCACTTTCATGGGAGATTGAAAAATATGGAAAACATTCTAATCGTTTTCCTGATGAACATTATTTCCTAGTTAATCCATTTAATAATGGATTAGCTGAATATGATTTAATGAATAAAAATAAACAGGTTTGTTGAGTAGATTATGATAATACAAACAATAGAATAATTGATATTAAAGAAATTTATAATGAATCTTATGCACCTTTAGAATGTTTTAAAGAAGGAAAGCTAAATGTTGTTGAGATGAATTCATGGTTTAGAGGAAGAGGAATTCCTTCTTGGCGTGATGGACTTGATGATTTTTTAGATAATTTAGGACTTGATAATCAAGATGTTTTATTAAATAAAGCATATGGGTTATCGTTATCTGATCAATATTGGATGAATCCTGTTGAATCTAAGTTAAAATGGGAAGATATTAACTTTTTTGATCATGATTTTAATAGTCAAAGCTATATTGAAGCTATATTTGAAAATAAACTGGTAGAGGATGAAAAAATTGATTTTTATTCACCAAATAATACGTCAGATGGAATGTTAAAAAAGGCATGGGTCGTAGATAAAGATAAAAAGAGATATCTTTTAAAGAGTTCTTTTAAAAATAGAGAATTAGAACCTTTCAATGAAGTTTTAGGTTGTTTGATAAGTCAAGCAATTCATCTTGATTATACTGAATATGTGATAGAGCTTTTAAATAAAGCACCTTTATCTAAATGTGAGTGTTTTATCGATAATCATACAGAATTTATTTCTGCTTATGCGCTTTTAAAAAAAGAAAACATCAATTTCAAAGATAACAGGCTAAGTCTTTATAAAGCATATATTACTTTATTAGAAAATAATGGTATTAAAAATGCAAAAGAGAGCATAGGAAAAATGTTTATACTTGATTATTTGATGATTAATCAAGATAGACATTTAGGTAATTTTGGTATTATTAGGGATGTTGAAACATTAAAATGGTTAAAAATTGCACTTAACTTTGATAGTGGACAGGCGATGTATTCACAAAAAGAAGTTTATGAAATGAATTTTGAAAATGCAACAGGATGCTTTTTCAATGATAAAAATATAGATTTTGAAAAGATACTTGATTTCGCCTGTGATGAAAAATTAATTGGAAATCTTGATTTTATAGCTTTGGAAAAAGTACCGGATTTGTGGGAAAAGGAGTTATTAAAGTATCAAGAAATAACAATGATACCTGATGAAAAAATACAAATATTGATTAATGGACTTCAAACAAGAATTCATAAATTAAAAGCAAAAAAAGACTTAATGATCAAATGATGGTTAAGTCTTTTTAACATGTTATTTTTTCACAATACGATAATAAGCTTTAGAAGTGATTAAATAAATAATCGTATAAATAATAATTAAACCTGTAATACAACTGATTGTAGAAATAAGATAGATATTTTCATTACATAACAATAAACCATTTAATACCTTTAAAATAAGCGGATAAGCAAATAATAAATGAATAATTGCGACAATCAATGGAACAAAGAAGAAAATCAATACTTGGAATTGAATCGTTTGTTTTACTTCTTTTTGTGACATACCTACATTTTGTAAGATTTCAAATTTATTTTGATCTTCAAATCCTTCAGAAATTTGTTTATTGTAAATAATGATAATGGCTGCTACTAAAAACATAATTGATAAGAAAATACCGATAAAGAGAATGCTTCCATACATTTCATAGATAAATTCTTGATCTTCAATCCCATTTTGAGTAGTAAAATAATAATTCTTTTCACCAAGTTGACTATAATCTATTTTTATAAGTTGATTTGTAACATTCTTAACAACTTCTTTTGATGCATTGAAACCAATAAAGAATATTTGTGGTTTTAATTGATATTGATCAAGATTATTTTGATTCATAATAATAGTTATAGCATTAAAAGCATAACTATTACCAGTTTGAACTTGACGGTTTTTGATTTGATCTTTAATGACATAAGAATTGCCATTTAAAGAAAGAGAACGGTAATTATATTTTCCATAACTATAGAGATAGATTTCATTTTTATCTAAAGAAAGATTTTTATCAAAATAATGATTATAATCTTCTAAAGAAACAAGATTAATGCAAGAAAGATGTTTATAATCATAATCATCAAGTTTAGCATGATTCTTTTTTAAACTCCCAGAATACTCATAAACAGGTAAAGCATAAAGAGAATCATATTTTTCATCTTTTAATAATTCTTTTGTTTTATCAAAAACATAACTTGGATTTTTAAAACCATTCAACTTAATATTACCAGCCATATAACATTGACGGTCTATACTATCTTGAATTCCATTATATAAACAGATTGTTGAAGAAAGAGTAACCAAAACACAAGTACATAAAATACAAATATTTGCTAGTCCGACCGCATTTTGTTTCATACGGTATAAAAGACCAGAAATAGAAGTAAAGTGTGTTGGTTGATAATAAAAGTTTCTTCTTGATTTTAAGAATTTTAATAAAGCAATACTTCCTGCTGTAAATAAACTATAAGTTCCTAGCATGACTAAAATAACTGCAACAAAGAACAAAGTCATTGCTTTCATTGGATCAGTGATAGATAAGGCAAGGTAGTAACCAGCCCCTAAAGTAATCATTCCAAAAAGCGTTAAGATTATTTTTGTTTTAGGTTCTTTTTCACCAATGTTTTGTCCTTTTAAAAGTTCAATAGGATTACTTCTTACAACAATAGTAATATTGTATATTAAAGAAATTAAGAAAATGATACTAAAAATAATAATAGTTTGTATAAAAGCGTTCAATGAAAAGTTTAAAGAAAATTGAACACTTTTATGAATCAATCTTAAGATAACAACCGATGTTATTTGCGAAAGAAGAACACCTATTAAAATACCTGATGAAAGAGAAATAAGGGCAATAATGAGTGTTTCTAGAAACATCATCGAACGTATATTTCTTTTTTCCATCCCTAAGATATGATAAAGACTAATTTCTTTTTTTCTATTTTTTATAACAAAACTATTGGTATAAAGTAAAAATATAAAAGAGAAAATACTTATTACACCACTGCCTAATCCTAAAAACATCGTCATTTCTTGATGATCTTTTAAAGTAGGACTTTGTCCAATATTTCTAACAATAAAATATAAGGCAATAGAAAAGATTGTTGAAACAAAATATGATGTATAAAGCTTCTTATTCTTTTTGATATTTCCTAAAGCCAATTTTAAATAAAATTTCATTTTATTGACCTCCTGAAAGAAGCATTGTTAGAGTATCGCTAATAGCTTGATACATTTCTTGATTAGACATATCTCCTTTATAAAGTTGATGGAAGATTTGTCCATCTTTAATAAATAAGACACGACTGGCATAACTTGCTGCTTTACTACTATGAGTCACCATTAAAATAGTTTGTCCACTTTGATGAATTTGATCAAAGATTGATAAAAGCTGATCAGTTGATTTAGAATCAAGAGCTCCTGTTGGTTCATCGGCAAGAATGATTTTAGGATTTGTTATGAAGGCTCTTGCGACAGCAACTCTTTGTTTTTGACCACCAGATATTTCATAGGGATATTTTTCTAATAAATGATCTATTCCTAGAGGTTTAGCTAGTTTGTCTAGTTTTGGTTTCATTAAAGCATAAGGCTCTTTGGATAAAACAAGGGGTAAATAAATATTATCAGCAACATTAAAAGTATCTAATAAGTTAAAATCTTGAAATACAAAGCCTAAATTATCTCTTCTAAAAGCTGAAATATGTTTATCAGAGATTTTAGTAAGATCTTGATTATCTAGTAATACTTCGCCACTTGTTGGTTTATCTAAAGAAGCTAAAATGTTTAAAAGTGTCGTTTTCCCACTTCCAGATTCACCCATAATAGCAATATATTCACCTTCTTCAACGTCAAAAGAGACATCTTTTAAAGCTTCTACCTTTTGACTTGAAAAACGTGTTGAATAAATTTTTTGTAAATGTTTAACTTGTAATAATGACATTTTTGTCTCCTCCTTTTTACACCTATATTCTATGCTTTTAATAAAAGATGACCTATCGATTTATCTTACAAATAAGCAAAATAATCTTACATTATTGTAAGAGAGAGTTATATATAGCTAAATTTTACAATTTATTTTAATATAAATAAAGCTAGATTTTACAAGGGTTTTAAGAAAGATACTATCGTTTCAATTTAACATAATAGTATCTAGCTTTACCCCAAATTTACCCCAAAAATAAATAAGTGTTATACCAGGATCTATAGCTATTAGTCATTTTAGGCTAATAGTTTTTTTAGCTACGTACTCAATTTGGATACATAGCTATTATGATCTTTTATAAGAGTGTTCATCATTTAGTGTGGACCTTACAAAAGAGGTAGCGCAATCTTGCCCACCCCTAAATATAAAATTTTAATATGTTGTAAGCTTTACTATTACTCATTTTTAAGTAATAGCTTTATTTGACGGCCAAATTTTCGGCTACCACATAAATATATGATTATGTTATCTTATTTTTTAACACGCTCATTTTTGAGCCATAGCTATTATGATCTAATTTATTAGTTATGTTTGGCTGCTTAATTTTAAGCCACTAATATTAAACAAACAGTTTTAGACTTTTCGGTCCATAACTCTATATAGCATTTTCTAATATTTTAGAAATGGGGGTAACACTTTAGATTTCCTATTACAAATATAAAATAATGTGCAACCTTTTAGAGTGTGCAACCAATTAAAAACGGGTGCAAAATTTAAAGACTAAATAAAATAAAAACCGACTATTTATCGGTTCTGTTACCAAAAAAACTTTTTCCTTGACTTTTCCATTTCTTTTCTAATTCTTTCGGCAAGTTATTCCTCTGTAACAGAAATAATTGTTACTTGAATTCCGTCTTCAATTTTTTTCTGCTCTTTTAGCTTGTAAGGTCTAACCCAAGTAGGAATGTATCCTGGTCCTCCATCTAAATAAAAATCTTCCTCAAATTGTTTTAATTCCTCTTCGGTCATTGTATCTTCAAGATTACCTGTAACTTCTACAATTTGTGTCTTTTCATTACTTTCCTTTTTTGATTTCATTGAACAATCCACCTTTCTTAAAGAAATCATACAATTCTTTATCTTTATCATATCTATGCAATCTATACATTTTTTCTGCATATTTACTTATCTCACCTACATTATATTCTTTTATTGGTGGGGTATCAATCTATTATATCGTGTTTTACCTATGTACTTTTTTATACAAGGGCGTACCGAAAATGTCACACCCTTTTGAATGTCTATATAATAAAGAGGGTGCACGAAACAGTCACCCTCCATATTTGAAATAATCTTAACCTTTATTAACAAACCGTTTTATCATGTACAAGTATTTCATTTGCTTTTAGTTTTTTTAGAATAATATCAAAGTTTGTTGCTACTTCATTTTTTAATTCATCAATAAGATCTTGATTTACCTGTAAAACTTGAGCAAGTTCAATCATCCCATCAATTTCGTTCAATTCTGTAATTGCAAAATCTAAATCCGCTATATTGGTTAAATCTTCTAAGCTTTTTCTTTGTTCCATAATTCTGTTTTTAATTGTGTTATATGCTTTATTTTTCATTATTCTTCTTTCCTTTCACTCTCTAAATCCTTTTATTTTGAGTTATAAGCGTTGCTTTATAAAATAGGTATTCTTTTTCAAATGATATAATATCGCTTAATGTGGCTTAAATTTGTTATGTTCTTATTTGCTATAGGCACAACCTTTCTTTTGTGCTTTAACACCTTGAACATATCCCAAGGTAAAAGCATCTATAACCGCTTCTACTTGGCCATTGCTATTATTTAAAATATTAGTAATATCACTCGCTCTCATGTTGTAGAGAGGATTTATTTCTTTTTGTGCATTTTCAATTGTGTGTTCTATATCTACTATTCTTGACATTGTTCTTACTCCTTTTCTCTTTTAATGTCTTTATAAAATTCATTTTCTAACTTTTCTAGTGATGGCTTGTTGTTTAAATCAATGTATTTGGCCAATTCTAAACATGCTTTAGGAAAAGCTCTTTTATATGTTGATTCACTTATATAATAAGATTTATCAAGAGTTCTAATCATTTCAGTATACCCTCTTGAACATACATACGTTCTAATGATGTTTCTATGTCGTGTATTAAGTAAATAAATTAATGGCATAAATTTATCAAGTTCTCTATTAAAGAGCTCTAGGCGCTTTGTTAGAAGCTCCCTGCGCAACATGTTAGAAGTAATTTGTTCTCCTTTTGGTTTTGAAAAACCTCCAGGAGCTTCGTTTGAGTATTTAATAGATTGAGGGCTTGGAATGTCCTCTATTTCAAATGTCAAAGAAAGTCTTTCTAAATTGATTTTTCTTAATTCCGTTAGATATTCTTTGACTTGCTTAACTGTTTCTTTTTCTTTCTCATTCATTATCCTTTTCTCTCAAAATACTAGCTATATTTAGTAATGATTTTTGAATAAATATAAATTCATCATAAGAATATATTGATCTTTCAATTCCTAAAACGAATGTATTTAACAACTCTTGTGAAGAAATAATAACAATGATATTTAATTCTTTCTCATGAATGTATTTTGAATGCATTCTAGCGCTATTAAGTATTTTTAAAAAACGTTTGTCAATATCCTCGTCAAATACTTCTCTTTTTATTTTTTCTAAACAATTTAACATAATTAAAGTGATAATAAGAATAAAAAATATTATAAAAATAATTAATTCCTGGATAGGAGGGTTTATAAAAATTCTAATAATGCCATAAAACATAAATAATAAACCAAAAATAAATAAGCATTTTTCAAACTTATCACTTCTTATTGCTTTTCTAATTTTAAATAACATTTCAAACTCCTTTTATATGTAGCAATTTACAATTTTCTAAATAGAATGTGATCATAATTTTTATCTAGTGAAAATATCATACTTATATACTTTATAAAGGCGCTTTCATCATCACTTTCAAAAGTTGCCTTATATAGTAATTTATCTTTTTTATTAAATACGAGTACCTCACCTTTAGATTTAAAATCTTTTTTAATTTTTCTCATTATAAAATTCTATTCCTGTTGTTGATTGTGTTTGATTAAGATTTATAAACGAATAACATTGTTGCAGAAGAGGGAGAGCTTATAAAAGTTTTAATTTTAGAAATCATATCTTTTGAATTGATCCAATGAAATACTTTTATAATATCTTCTTTTCTTCCTAAATTTAAACCTAATGATATGTTGTTTTGAGTATGATTAATCAACAAAAATGATTTTGTACTTTTTCCTCTTTTAATTATGTATGTTTTATTTGCTTTTTCTTTGTAAATCATTTGTTTATTTCCTCACTTTCTTTTGTATTTTAATGTTATATAACATATAGACACTATATATATTCATGATTGTATTTTTAATACTAATAACAATATCGTGTGGGTGGGCACACACCACCTCTCCTCAACTTACCTCACCTAATCTATACTAATCTATGCGGACATTTGACAACCATTTGACAACCAAATAAAAAAATATGATTATTTTAAATCGCCACTTATAACTCCTTTGAATTGCCAAAAATTAGGCACATGGCAATCATTAAAGACGTTGATATAATCAGTGCTTTTTGATTTTTTTAGGTTAAATTGCCACATTTTAGACTTAGACCGCTCATACCTAGATACGGCCTATAGGTAAAATTTGGCAATTTAACGTATTTATTCTCTTGAAACCCTTACCCTGTATAGCTTTTGACTAATTGCCACTTATTGAAAAATCGGCAATTTAATAACGCTAGGGTGACAATTTAAAAAACTCTATTTATTAAGGTTTATCATCATTTCCCTTTCTTTTCCTTTTCCTACTGTTTTTGTGGTAATCTCGTTATTTTCTTTCATTTGCTTTTTAGCTCTTTCAAAAGTACGAGAGCTATAACCATTACTTTCGATAATTTCTTTTAATTCCTTGTTTGTAATTTGATTATTTTCATTTTCTTTTAAAACTTGTTTAATAAATGATGTTATTTCATCTATTGGATTGCCTCTGCTTTTGCTAAAATTAGTATTAGAGAAATCTTTGTCTTTTTTGTCGGTTATACCTTTAAAAATAATTTGTCCGTCAAATATCTCGTATAGTTGGCTGTATTTTAGCTAAATTATTCTTTTCTTGTGACATATAACGTGTAGTATCGTCAATTCTTCCAAGAATAAATACACTTCTTGAAGCGTCCCATATCTCCGCACTATCTCCAACTCTTTGACGTCCAAAACTTTCTCTTTTGTTTGTATGAGCCAAAACAATAAAGGTTGTATCTTCTTTTGTTGCTAAAGCCTTTAGACCGCCCATATAGTCTCTCATAGTGGTTTTATCACTCATATTTGTATTAGGTGGTAGAAATGCTTGTATAGGGTCAATTATTACTAATTGAGGTTTTATATCATGTATAATCTTTTCTAATTCTTTAGAGCCTATTTTAACTTTGTAGGTGTATTCATTTTCCGCACCTAAAACATAAATATTTT
>OGXH01003502.1_pt1 | contig 10076 bp, 7 predicted proteins | sample 1576241 | NCBI WGS metagenome assembly OGXH01 (sample SAMEA3541529, study PRJEB24748) | human gut metagenome | biome: human gut; feature: human-associated habitat; material: faeces | place: China | collected 2012
TTTGATGCTGTCAATCAGAAGCTGTCTGCAGGCAGCAGGTTCTTTGATATGCTGCTCTTTCACTTTCCGGCGCAGATCCTCTATAATCTCCGTCGTAGTATGTACTCCAAGATCTCCCATGATCAGAGTCTCTTCCAGCTCCTCATAAAAGTCCTCATCAATTTTGGAAAATCCGTGAAAAATACTGTCCATTCCGGATACGATATTATCTCTTGTCTTTGTCAGACCTGAGACAAGTCTTCTAAAAAACCCTTTCTTCTCTTCCATATGCTCTCCTTCCTTTTTTCTGACATCAGGTCAGATCTTCCTCCAGCAGATCTACAGATACCAGTGTGGAAATTCCTTTTTCCTGCATGGTGATTCCATAGAGCCTGTCTGCTGCCGTCATCGTTCCTCTTCTGTGAGCGCAGATGGCAAGGATCGGCAGGATATAGTGCTGCCAGACGGAGGTGCCCTTCTGCTTGCGGATCCACTGGATGAACACCGGGATATAGAGCGCATAGATCGTGATGATCGGCAGCTCCGTCGGGTCAAACAGGAAGGGGACGCTCTCGAAGATCGTGCCCGTGAAGACCGTCTTGTGGCTCCAGGTGCCGGCGAGGTTGGACAGGTAGAAGTACAGACCCCAGAAGCCGCACAGCAGCAGGCCCATGACGGCGGAGTTGTTGGGCATATTCGTGTGCTCATCGACGCGGGAGAACATATGGGTGGCCGGGCCTTTGCCGCGCGCTGCGACGGAATAGACGCCGCGGCAGCAGGCGAGCATCAGACCGTTCATCGTGCCGATGCAGGAGATGGCGATGAAGAGGTTCAGGATGTTGCCGATGACGTTGCCGAAGATGTTCGTAAAGGCAACGGTCGCGCCCTTTTCGATCAGCTCCGCGTTCGATGCACCGCCGGTCACGCCGATGTAGTACAGCAGGTAGGTGGCGATGACGATGATGCCGCCGACTGTGAGGGCTTTCGGAAGATTGCGCTTCGAATCCTTCAGCTCGGAGTTGATGGTTGTTGCAATGATCCAGCCCTCATAGGCAAAGGAGGTTGCGCAGACGGCTGCGAAGAGGATGCTGCCCTTGCTGCCCACAACGGCGAGGGGAGGGGCGACAAAGTTCTCCGTCAGCTGACCCGAGGCGAGACCGGCAATGACGCCGACGATCGCCATGACGCCGAGCGGGATGAGCTTGATGACCGTGGTGGATGCCTGAATCTTGCCTGCGAGCTTCGGAGAAAGCGCGTTGACGGCATAGGAGCAGCAGAGGTAGAACAGCATGAGCGCGATGCACTCCGGGCCGACCACAACGCCGCCCTCGCTGATGTGGATGAGCAGCGGCATATTCGGGAACATCGTCGTGAGGAACACGAGTGTATAGCGGGCGGAGAGCCATGCCAGAGCCGCCGTCAGGGACGGATAATAGATCGTGGACAGGAACCAGCCCATATAATAGCCGTATTTCGGGCCGACCGTCGCTTCGGCATAGTCCACGATGCCATTGACCTTTTCATATTTCTGGGACATACCGGCGAATGTGAGGATGCAGGCGAGCATGATCGCGCCGCCGATGAGCCATGCGATGACGCCGAGCGGCATATCACCGTTTGTGATCTGGAGGATCGTCTGTGCCTTGAAGAAAACGCCGGAACCGATGACAATGCCAACAACCATGCAAATCGCGGTGAAAAGACCGTATTTGCGTTCCAATTTGTTATTCATGAGAATACTTCCTTCCTGAAACCTGAAATGAGTGGCGCGAATACAAAACGTACCGTCGAACAGAGGGATCAACGAACCGCCGCCTGGCGGTGGAAGGGAAACCGGTCGCAGAGAAAATGATCATCAGAGCTTCGACATTATGTGCAACGGCAATTCCTCCCTTGGTGTGCGAAATCTTTCTGGTGGCATCATATCATGAACAAAAAACGATGTCAAGAGGATATATTTTTTGGACAACTTTAACATATAATGAGAAATCATCCACAAGTTACAAGTGTTACAAATCCTTTCTGTTTTAAAATTGCAGATTTTCCGGATACAATGCGGAATTTCATTCATTTGGAGTTTTGTCCATGAGCGGCGGACGTGAAAAATTTCTCCGTTGACAAACGGTCCGTTTCATGGCATGATGATGGGGAGGCGGCGGATCAGCCGCGCGCCCGATACTGTCCGCCAGTCGCCACTGCAGCCCTGCCGCAGGTCGATGACCGGGGTATCCAGAATCACGGCGCTCTGCGCCGAATCATGGAGGTCAGTATGAATCACGAAGAATATCCCCTGAACGTTGCTACCCCGCGCTCCTTTACTTATGTCACGCGGGACATCCCCCGCGTCACCGCCGCGCAGCGCGAACGCGCCCTCAAGGCCACGCACTACAATGAATTTGCCTTCCCCGCAGGCATGCTGACGGTGGACATGCTCTCCGACTCCGGCACGACGGCCATGACCGATGTGCAGTGGTCGGCCATGTTCCTCGGCGACGAATCCTACGGCCGCAACAAGGGCTACTACGTCCTGCTGGACGCCCTGCGCGACTGCTTCGAGCGCGGCAACGATCAGAAGCACGTCATCGATCTCGTCCGCACGAACTGCAAGGACATCGACCGCATGATGGACGAGCTGTATCTGTGCGAATATGAGGGTGGCCTGTTCAACGGCGGCGCCGCGCAGATGGAGCGCCCGAACACGTTCATCCTGCCGCAGGGCCGCGCCGCAGAGGCCGTCCTGTTCGAGCTCGTGCGCAAGATCCTCGGCCAGCGCCATCCCGGCAAGGTCTTCACCATTCCCTCGAACGGCCACTTCGACACGACCGAGGGCAACATCAAGCAGATGGGCTCCATCCCGCGCAACCTCTACAACAAGGAGCTGCTCTGGGAGGTCCCGGAGGGCGGCACCTATGAAAAGAACCCGTTCAAGGGCAACATGGACACCGAAAAGCTCGAGGAGCTTATCGTAAAGCTCGGGCCGGAGAACGTTCCGCTCGTCTACACGACCATCACGAACAATACGGTCTGCGGCCAGCCCGTCTCGCTTGCCAACCTGCGCGAGAGCAGCCGCATTGCCCACAAATACGGCATCCCGTTCATGCTCGATGCCGCGCGCTGGGCCGAGAACGCCTACTTCATCAAGGTCAATGAGGAAGGCTGCGCCGACAAGTCCATTGCGGAGATTGCAAAGGAAATGTTTGCCTGCTGCGACGGCTTCACGGCCTCGCTGAAGAAGGACGGCCACGCGAACATGGGCGGCATTCTGGCCTTCCGCGACCGCGGCCTGTTCTGGAAGAACTTCTCGGACTTCAACAAGGACGGCACGGTCAAAAACGATGTCGGCATCCAGCTCAAGGTCAAGCAGATCTCCTGCTACGGCAATGACTCCTACGGCGGCATGTCCGGCCGCGATATCATGGCGCTGGCCGCCGGTCTGTATGAGTGCCAGAACTTCGACTATCTCGACCAGCGCGTCAAGCAGTGCGAATATCTGGCTCAGGGCTTCTATAAGGCCGGTGTCAAGGGCGTCGTCCTGCCCGCAGGCGGCCATGGCGTCTACATCAACATGGATGAATTCTTCGACAACAAGCGCGCGCCGGAGAGCTTCGCAGGTCAGGGCTTCTCCATCGAGCTCATCCGCCGCTATGGCATCCGCACGGCAGAGCTGGGCAACTACTCCATGGAGTACGACCTCAAAACCCCGGAGCAGAAGGCGGAGGTCTGCAATGTCGTCCGCTTCGCCATCAACCGCAGCCAGCTGACGCAGGAGCACATGGACTATGTCATCGCCGCCGTGAAGGCGCTGTATGAGGACCGCGAGTCCATTCCGAACGTCCGCATCGTCAAGGGCCACGATCTGCCGATGCGCCATTTCCACGCCTTCCTCGAAACCTATCCGAACGAGTAATAAAAATAACGACCGCACCGGCAGCGCCGGTGCGGTTTTTATATCAAGTACATGGCGAGGTGCAGCGCTCACATGCCGTTCCACGCCTGCGGCAGACGCCGCAGAGATAGGAGCGGAAGAGCTGCACGTCCTTTTTCTTCATGCCGTTCTGCAGGCAGATGAATTTCAGCGATACAAAGGTCTCCGGGTGCAGCGGCACGGCCGACACGCCGTAGTAGGATGCGAACGACTCCGGCCCGAGCACGACGCCCATGCCGTCGCGCACAAGGCGCATGTTCGTCTCGATGCCGTCGGAGCGGTAAACACGGCTGAGAGAAATGCCATATTCCTGGCAGGTGCGGCGGAGCATGCGGTCTTCTGCGGAGTTTTCAAGGCCGGAGATCATGTTGCAGCCCTGCAGGTCGCCGAACGACAGCCAGGGGAGGGCTGCGCGGGGATCGTCCGGCGACATGAGCACGCACTGGCGCTCCTGCACAAGGTCGCAGACGAACAGGGAAGGGTCGCCCTCCTCTCCGGCGGGCAGGCGGTCGAGCGCCAGATCGATGGAGCCGTCGCGCAGACCCGCCAGCACGTCGAGCCCGGCCTCCGTGACGAACGTCACATCGATCTCGGGGTGGCTGTCAAAATAGCGCGCAATATCCTGAAACAGCCGGTTGGAGTACACACGCGCGCCCATACCGATGCGCAGCCTGCGCCCGCGCCGTCCGTCCGGCTTGACGGCGCTGCAGAGCCGCTGCCACTGCTCTGCGACCGGCCGGGCCTCCCGGCAGAACGTCTCGCCCGCTGCCGTCAGCGTCAGCCCGCGGGGCGTGCGGACGAACAGGGGATGTTCGCGGCATACCGGAGCCTTTGCCCGCGCCGCCCGCTGCCGCGCAAACTGAACCGCCGCCGGCGCTCGACACTATCCTTGCGCAAGCAGCGGTGACCTACCTGAAATTATGCGGCTTTGTGCTGTATTTCCGGCTGCTGGCGGCAGGCTGCGGGCTGCTGCTGCCCGCGGCGCTTGCACCCTTTCCCGCCATGCTGCTGGAAGTATGCTCCGGCTGCGACTACGCCGCCCGCACCGGTCTGTGGGCAAGCGGGCTGTGCTGTGCCGCGCTCAGCGTGCAGGGCGCTTCGGTGCTGCTGCAGGTGCGCACCCTCTGCCCGCCGGAGGTCTCGCTTCGCTCCTTGCTGTGGGGCAGACTGTTGCATCTGCCGCTTTCGCTGGCGCTGTTTTATCTGGGCTTACCGCAGAGCGCTGTGGAAAGCTTCAATACTTTGTGCGCCCGTGTAGTGCCCATGCGTCGCGTGCCGACAGATTGTGCCCTGCTGGTGTTCGCGGTGTGCTGCATCACGGCCTGTGAGGCCTGCCGCCTGACCGAAAAAAGGCACAAAACGCAGCTCCGGCAAACAAAAACCGCTCTGCGGCTTGCAAACCGCCGCAAAATGTGGTAACATAACTTTTGGTTATCATAATACCAAACGCAGCGACGGAGAGAGTAGGCGCTGTCTGCACGGCAAAGAGAGAAGCTTCACCGGCTGAAAGGGCTTCCATGTGCGGCAGGGGCTGAAGTTCGCTCCCGAGCGGTCTGCGCGAACGATGCGGATGCATCTATTAGCACAGGACGGTTGCGCCCCGTTACGGCGTTTGAGCGCTGTCTGCCCTAGTGCAGACGGAAACCGGGTGGTACCGCGGAGCAGAAATGGTCAAAGCTTCGTCCCTTTTGCCTGAGCAGTCGGGCAGGGGACGGAGCTTTTTTTGTTGTACTCCGCTCCATGAACACAAAGAATAAAGGAGAGAAAATCCATGCAAGCAATGATCGATGAGCTGGCCAAGCAGGCCGCTGAAAGCCTTGGTCAGGTGTCCAGCAAGGAGACGCTGGCTTCCTTCTGGCAGGAATACCTCAGCAAAAACGGCAAGATCCCTGCCCTGATGAAGAATCTGCGCACCGTTGCGCCGGAAGAGCGCCCCGCCATGGGCAAGATCATCAACGAACTCAAGCAGAAGGTGCAGGCAGACTACGATGCCGCCGCCGAGACCGTGAAGCAGGCAGAACTTGCTGCCCGCAACGCCGCCGAGACGGTGGATATCACTCTGCCCGCCAAGACCCGCCCCATGGGCGGCCTGCACCCGCTGACCTTGATCACCAACCAGATCATCGACGTGTTCTCCGGCATGGGCTTTTCGGTGGGCACCTTCCCGGAGATCGAGGACGATGACCACAACTTTACCCGCCTGAACGTGCCCAAGGATCACCCGGCACGCGACATGCAGGACACCTTCTACCTGTCGGAGGAGTTCCTGCTGCGTACCCAGACTTCCGGCGGCCAAATCCGCACCATGGACGTTCAGAAGCCGCCCATCAAGATCCTGATGCCCGGCCGCGTGTTCCGCTCTGACTCGGACGCTACTCACAGCCCCATGTTCCACCAGATGGAAGGTCTGGTCGTGGATAAGGGCATCACGCTGGGCGACCTGCAGGGTGCGCTGAACACCTTTGTGCAGAAGCTGTTTGGTGCCGACACCCGCACCCGTCTGCGTCCCTCCTACTTCCCGTTCACCGAGCCCAGCGTGGAGGTGGACGTAAGCTGCTTCGAGTGCCACGGCAAGGGCTGCCCTCTGTGCAAGCACACCGGCTGGATCGAGGTGCTGGGCGGCGGCGTTGTCAACCGCAAGGTGCTGGAAAACTGCAACATTGACCCGGACGAGTACTCCGGCTTCGCCTTCGGCATTGGCATCGAGCGTATCGCCATGCTGAAGTATGGCATCAACAACATCGGTCTGATGTTCGAGAACAATCTGCAGTTCCTCAAGCAGTTCCACGAATAAGAGGGGAGAGAACAAACAATGAAAGTACCTTTCAGTTGGTTAAAAGAATTCGTTGATATCGATGTCACCGCACAGGAGCTGGAGGAGAAGCTGTTCTCCTGCGGCTTCGAGGTAGAAGAGCTCATCCCGCTGGATGCCGGCATCAGCAAGGTGGTCGTCGGCAAGATCGTGGAGATGGAAAAGCAGGAGGGCACCCACCTGACCAAGTGTGTGGTGGACTGCGGCGCTTACGGCCACGAGATCCGCATCAGCACCGGTGCCGCCAACATGAAGCTGGGCGATTGCGTGCCTACCGCACTGGATGGCTCCACCCTGCCCGGCGGCATCACCATCAAGGCCCGCAAGATGCAGGGCGTGGAGTCCAACGGTATGCTGTGCTCCGGCGCAGAACTGGGGCTGAACGATGATCTTTTCCCGGGTTCTGAGGTCTACGGTCTGCTCATCCTGCCCGAGGATTCTGTCCCCGGCACCGACATTGCCCCGGTGGTGGGTCTGGATGACTACATCTTTGATATCTCTATCACCGCCAACCGCCCGGACTGCCAGTCCGTTCTGGGTATTGCCCGCGAGGTGGCTGCTGTTCTGGGCAAGCCCCTGCATATGCCCGCCATGGATTACAAGGCCGTCTGCGAGCCGGACGCGCCCATCACCGTCAAGGTGGAGGCACCGGAGCTGTGCCCCCGCTATATGGCACACTATGTCCGCAACATCCGCATGGGCGAGTCTCCCCGCTGGATGAAGCGCCATCTGGCGCTGTGCGGCCTGCGCTCCATCAGCAACGTGGTGGATATCACCAACCACACCCTGCTGGAGATGGGTCAGCCCATGCACGCCTTTGACCTGAACAAGGTCGCCGGCCGCACCATTGATGTACGCCGCGCCCACGAGGGCGAAAAGATCGTCACGCTGGACGAGAAGGAGTTCACCTTGAACCCCAACAATCTGGTCATCTGTGATGCTGAAAAGCCGGTAGCACTGGCCGGTATCATGGGCGGCGCAAATTCCGGCATGGACGATAACACCACCAGCCTGCTGTTCGAGTGCGCTACTTTTGCCCGCGACAGCGTGCGTAAGACCAGCCGTGCACTGGGTCAGAACAGCGATTCCTCTGCCCGCTACGAAAAGGGCGTGGACCGTTATTCTCCGCAGCTGGGTCTGGCACGCGCTCTGCACCTGATCCAGCAGCTGGATTGCGGTGATATCACCACGCTGGAATACGACCTGACCGATGGCCGTCCGCTGGAGCGCAAGCACATCGTCGCCACCCCGGCCAAGATCTGCGGCGTGCTGGGCATCACCGTGCCCGACCAGACCATGATCGACATCCTGCAGCGTCTGGAGTTCACCGTGGATGTGCAGGCCGATGGCAGCTGGGACGTGTCCGCACCCCTGTACCGTGATGACGTGGAAAGCTTCCCGGATCTGGCCGAGGAGGTCATCCGTGAGTACGGCTACGACCATATCGTGCCCACCTTCCTGAACACTGCCTCCGTTACCAACGGCGGCTTGAACTACGACCAGAAGCAGCAGCTCAAGACCAAACGCCTGCTGGCTGCACAGGGCTTCTACGAGGCCTCCACGCTGGCCTTCTACTCCAATACCGAGCTGGATATGCTGCATATCCCCGCCGAGGACGAAGCCCGCAAGGCTATCCGCATCCTGAACCCCATCAGCGAGAACCTGTCCATCATGCGCACCCTGCTGACCCCCTCCATGCTGAACGTCATCGTGGACAACCTGAAAAAGGGCAACGCCGAGGGTCGCCTGTTCGAGATGGCACCGGTCTATCTGGCCAAGGAACTGCCCATCAATGAGCACCCCCACGAGCGTCAGACCCTCTGCATCGGCGCCTTCGGCCCCGAGGAGGACTTCTTCACCGTCAAGGGCGCGCTGGAGGCACTGGCAGCCGGTTTTGGCCTGACCTTTGATTATCAGCGCGAGACCGCCGCATGGCTGCACCCCGGCATCAGCGCCGCCGTGTACTGCAACGGTAAGCGTCTGGGCGTGTTCGGCAAGCTTGCCAACGAGATCAACGCAGAGCTGGAGATCGCCAAGGAGCAGAAGGACAGCCAGAACATCTATCTGGGCGAGCTGGACTACGAGGCTCTGATGTCCTGCGTAGAGGGCGAGCTGCGCTATAAGCCTCTCAGCTCCTATGCACCGGTTAAGCGCGATCTGGCTCTGGTCTGCGGCGAGGCTGTATCCTGCGGCGAGATCGAGGAGACCATCCGCAAGGCCAGCCCGCTGGTCAGCGAGGTCAAGCTGTTCGATATCTATCGTGGCGCAAACCTCGGCGAAGGCAAAAAGAGCATGGCCTTTAGCCTGTCCCTGTCTGATCCCAAGAAGGAAGTCTCTGCTGAGGAAGTGGAGCGCGTGGTCAAAAAGATCCTCGGCCCTGGGTGATGGAGCACACGAAAGGCCGGTCCGACAGTCTCTGGTTTATGACAAAGGCGGTGCTGTGCACCCTGCCGATTGCAGCGCTTGTCGGAAGCAATAACTTAAGTACGGCGATTATTTTGCTCGGAATCTGTGCATTTCTGATCTTTATTTCACATCCGGGCTACCTGCCGTTTCTCGGAATCGGAGGCGCCGGCATCGGGTTTATTGCCGTTTTTCTGATGATGGAAAGCTACCGCCTCGAACGCCTTGCCATCTGGCGCAACCCGGAGGCGTACGAGAAGGGGTTCCAGACCATTCAGGGACTCTATGCGATCGGCAGCGGGAGAATCTTTGGCTGTGGGCTTGGAAAAGGCCTGCAGAAGCTTGGCTTTGTGCCGGAAGCGCAGAATGATATGATTTTTTCGATTATCTGTGAGGAATTAGGTCTGTTTGGCGCGATTTCGGTCATTCTGATTTTCATGTTTATGATTTACCGCTTCATGGTAATTGCTGGAAATGCACCGGATCTGATGGGTGCGATGATCGTGATCGGCGTGATGGCACACATCGCGATTCAGGTTATCTTAAATATCGCGGTTGTTACGAATACGATCCCGAACACGGGTGTTACGCTGCCGTTTATCAGTTACGGAGGTACGTCCGTCATGTTCCTGATGCTGGAGATGGGGATGGTGTTAAGCGTCTCGAACCAAATTAAGCTGGAGCAGTAGGAATATTTGGCGGAGTTACATATTTACTTCGGGAAATATAGAAAATGAGAACCATTTTCTCTCGTTGGCATATAATAATACATAGATGCCGGTGGGAGGGGATTGTTTGGCTTTCATCGAGATTCACGGACCGTGCCGGATTCAGGGCGGACTCACGGTGCAGGGGTCGAAAAACGCAGTTTTGCCGATGATGGCGGCGTCGGTGTTAAACCGCGGAATTACCGTGCTTGAAAATGTCCCCAGAATACAGGATGTGTTCTGTATGATG
>OGXH01003504.1_pt1 | contig 10074 bp, 6 predicted proteins | sample 1576241 | NCBI WGS metagenome assembly OGXH01 (sample SAMEA3541529, study PRJEB24748) | human gut metagenome | biome: human gut; feature: human-associated habitat; material: faeces | place: China | collected 2012
ACGGCTATATACAAATATGGCTACACTATAATTCATGGTTGTGATGGAGATGGCTTTTCCCATCCGGTAACAGACCATGATGCCACGAGGAAAAAAGCGACAGCCGCAGAGAAAAAACGGATGGCAGGAACCATTATGGAATCTGGTAAATAGAAAATCCGGTACATGCGAATTCAGGCGATCATCCCGGATGGTAACCTGTCAAAGAGGCTTTTGAGACATTTGAAATACCGATAATAAAAAAAACGAGATCAGGTATTTTGGCGGATGGCGGCAGGATTGCCGCCTCCGGCCCTTCCGAGTTTGTACGCCTCCTGCGTGAGGGCAGCTGGTTTGACAGCGGGTGCACCGATAAGGAGTACATGATGAATTTCTCCGGGCGGTACAGGGAACTGCACGGGGTGACGGTGAGGACCGACACGCCGGAGCATTTCATGGACGACCTGAAAAAGTACGGTTACATCAAGGGTTGAGAGGCCCGTTCCTTTATTGTTACGTTCCCTGCCGGTTCATTCATCTCCGGTGGGGATTTTTTTCTTTTTTCACGGTATCTGATCTCCGCCGTATCCTGTTTTCCGGAGGCTGGTTTCACGACCTCCTTCCTCAATCATTTTTTTCTCTTTTCATACTGCTATCAACGGATTGTCGTACTTTTACACACAATCCCGGCAATATCGGGAAGAATCCCGGGCTCTCGCCGGACTGCCATTTGTCATATCTTTTGCCGGCATTGACTATTTATGTCTATATATGACTATAACTGACAAGGTATTCCCTCATACATTTACTCTTTTTTTCTTTGCGGCGTAGGACGACAATCCGCCACCGGGAACGTCCGCCTGACCAAACACCCGGTTATCACATGGAATTAATGTATAAATCAGAAGTTATGGTTATGGACAGCATTGAAAGGAACCCCCAAATCCGTATCATATCGACGGGAAGAAGATGCCGGATATACGTTGCTGCTAAAGGTTCATATTTGAACCGCATTTCCGGGGACCGGAAAGAGGTGGCGCCCACAAGGACTTTTCATCACCGGTCGGAAAGTAAAAAGGCGATAACGGAGAAACGGTAAAAAATATATTGAACTCCTTCTTCAAACAGCTCCGGAGGGGGAGTCGGAAACCACGACACCCAGCCGGAAGTGCCTTTGGAAAGTATTTTGAACTGTATTTCAATAATTTGAGTTTCTGACAGGAAGCTATTTAAAATGGAAAGAAAAATGGACTATAATAAGAAAACTGAATATGGTTAACGATAATTAGTATATTTATGCAGTTGTCGTGCATGGAAAGCTCGTCGGGGCTGACTGCTCAGCCCCTATTCTTATGGATTACGCAAGCGAATTTTGATAATTTCTCTGTTTAAAAAATGTACAATCCTAAACCATAACTAAATTTAGGAAAAATCCCCAGAACTTCTAATCTTGTAATTTTTACTTATTACATACTTAATCTTCCATCAAGTACTAAATGCGATGTAACAATAGAACCTCTTTCTAGAATCAGAATCCACCTTGATGGTCATGGAAATACTAAACTGGCATTTGGATTGATACATAAATTATACGGCCATGTTCTGTCTGAATGGTACAATGCGCTATTTTTTCTGTATTCCAGCAAGACCGACATGCAAAGGAATTAACTTACTGAAAAAAGAGAGGAATATTACATATATATTCCACTTTGCACACGATAGAGGTGTTTGAAATATTGAAAGGAAGTCTGTGTTGAGAAGTGAAGTGTTAGCGGAACGGAGAATTAGTATTTCCCACTCATATAGATTATATCCTATTATAGTATTAAGAAAATAGCACGCTTTATAATAATTATAGCACGAAATATTGAAATAATAGCACGAAATATTTGCCAATTAGCACACTTATTGTATATTTGCAAAAAAAAATCAAACTAAACATCATGTACACAGAGATACTACGAATTATCGAAGGAGGTCTGTCGAAAGACTCTCAAAAAGTATATAATTACGCAAAGATACTGGCAGATAAAATGTCACGCGACGGAGAAACCAAGATGTCAAAAATGATTCTTGATTCTTTGGAAAGACGCTACACATCGATGCTTTCTCTTGACGAGTTGTCATCTACTCCCGTTGATGCAGAAAGTCGCATGAGCATTGTGGATGTATATTGTCCGACCGAAAATGAAATCAAACCGATTTTGCCCGAATTGACAGCCCATAAAGTCGATGACTTCATCAATATGATTAAACACCAGGGAGACCTTTATAAAAATGGTGTTGAGTTCAGCAACACTCTTATGTTGTATGGTGTGCCTGGTTGCGGTAAGAGTACTGTTGCGAAGTATATTGCTCAGCAGATAGGGTTACCATTAGTTATCGCAAGATTAGATGCGCTTGTGTCATCATTGCTCGGTAGTACTTCAAAGAATATTCGTAAAGTATTTGATTTTGCAGATTCTCGCCCGTGCATTTTATTTCTTGATGAATTTGATGCAATTGCAAAAGCAAGAGATGATCAGCACGAACTAGGAGAATTGAAGAGGGTAATTAACAGTTTACTTCAAAACATTGACTCCCTTTCAAGCAGCAGCATACTTATCGCTGCCACAAACCATGCGGATTTGCTCGACAAAGCTATTTGGAGACGTTTCCACACTATTCTCGAAATTGGTCTCCCAGGGGAAAAAGAGATTCAAGAAATGCTCAATTTTTTCATTGGTGATTTCAAGACAACCTTACCAATTGAAGATGACAGGAAAATGTCCAAACTTATACTTGCATTTGCTGAATATGGCAACTTGTCTCCGTCAGATATTCAGACCATAGTAAACAATGCGAAGGTTCAAGCTGTAATAAAGGCCGGTTCAACTCTCTCCCAAGAAGAATTACTCATACAACTGTTTGACTTTAAGAATCACGACAACAGCAGAGTCGAAAGCCTTGTTAAATACCTGAACGAAAAAGGAATATCCCAATCATCAATTTCTGAAAAATTGGGAATATCCATAAGACAGATTAAGAACATTCTAAATAAGGAGGACTAAATATGGATGAAAAGAATTTGCCTATTCGTTTTTTCTCTATGAGAGATAACGACGAAAGAAAGACTGAAGGTGCCGGAGATTCTGATATACCCAATTGGGTAGATAGGGATGCTATTCCTCAAAAGCAGACATTATTTATCTCAGCTATGAATGGAATGGCGGCAAAGCTTTCCGAAAAAAACAAACAAAGTAATTTTCTCCCTTCTGTGCTAACTCTACATTTGAATGGAAATGCATTGGCAAAAGGACATAGAGAGAATATTGCTCATATCTTTAACGATAAAGGTGCTATCAACCTTATCGGTGTTACTGGCAAAGACAAAGTAATGGTTAAAATAAACACTCCTATTGAGGCAAATCGCATTGCAAAAAGGATTTCTTCGCTGCGGACTGGTGACAAAACCTATCTTGGTGTTGCTGCTATTGATGAAATTGACGAATTCACACCGATTGTAGAAGAAGACCTGAATCTTGACGGCGTGATAAAGATCAAGCTGATTAATTATTTCGATAGAGAACTCAACGGATTACTTATCAAATCTTTTGAGAAAAGTTGCGATGACAATGGCATCAATTGTACCAGATGCAAATATTCCAGCGAGTTAATAGCATACAGAGGCCAGGGAATTACCACAGATCAACTGACTTTCTTGAGAAACTTTGAAGGTGTGCAATCCATTTCTGATATGCCTGTACTCGAGTTTGATGAAGACTCTATCCAATACGCAGAAGATGTTGCTATAAAGAAGCCGCAAGATGGCATTAATTACCCTGTAGTCGGAATACTTGATTCAGGCATCGCACGAATACCACATCTTGCTCCGTGGTTATGTGAAGATAAAGCTACTTCTTTTACAGATGAAGACACAGATCAGAAGCACGGAACGTTCGTATCAGGAATAGTTGAATATGGTGATGAACTTATTGGCAAAGAGTGTGCTGGTGGGCAGGGATGCAAATTGTATGATGCCACAGTTATCAGCAAGTATTACAAGACCATGTATGAAGATGAGGTCATTTCGAATATTCGTGAAGCCATAAGCCATAAACCTGACATCAAAATTTGGAATATGTCTATTGGCACTAACTTAACAGCTGATGAGCAGGAATTCTCGGATTATGCGAAGGAACTAGACAGCATACAGGATGAATTCGATGTTCTGATTGTAAAGTCTGCCGGAAACTGCGAAAACTTACCAGTACCCGTATCACGTATTGCTATACCAGCAGATTCAGTTAGAAGTCTTGTGGTTGGCTCAATAGCACATAAGAAGAGAGAATTTGATCGGGCAGACGAAAATTGTCCGTCTCCTTTCTCCAGGAAAGGCCGTGGCCCAGCCCACATCATCAAGCCGGAAGTCGTAAGTTATGGCGGTAACGCTGGGGTCACAGATGATGGTGAAATAACAGAGACTCCAGTGCTATCTTTCACTCCTGACGGTAGTATTACCGGCAAGGCTGGAACAAGTTTTTCAACGCCGCGTGTTACCGCTATAGTAGCTGGTTTGCAGATGAAGATAGGAGAGGCGTTCAGTCCTCTTCTGGCGAAAGCCCTGATTATTCATTCAGCTCACTATCCGGCAGAAATGAAAATGGAGATTGGCGACAAGCTAAAATACGCAGGGTTTGGCCTTCCAGCTTCAAGCAATAAGATTCTGTATAATGACAAGTACGAGACCACACTAATACTCCAGGATACGCTTGAGAAAGGACATTTCATTGAAATCCTCGATTTTCCTTATCCTCAATCTATGGTTGACGAAAACGGATATTTATACGGCAATATCCAAGTAACTCTTGTTAGCAAGCCCATGCTTAATGCAAGCCAAGGCGCTGAATACTGCCAATCAAATATCAAGGTTATGTTCGGAACATACGACAGCAAGACACTGCGTGACACATCCAAGAGGAATATCAAGAATCCAATCGGTGCTGAAGGACGCAAAAATCTGCTCGGATCATCTCTATATGGAACAAAAGCACATAGAGATACCGACACGCCATATGCATCCGAACGAATGCTGGTAGACTACGGCGACAAGTTCCAGCCAATCAAGAAATGGAATGTTGACCTTAGTGAGCTGACACAAGGTAAGAAAGACGATTTTCTCAAGACTCCTAAATCATGGTATCTAAAAATTGAAGGCTTGTACCGTCAATTCATCGAGGATTTGAAAGGCTCCAATGACGAGGCTATTAGCCAGGAGTTCTGCCTGATTATTACAATCCGCGATAATAAGCGCCAGCACGAGGTATACGATGAGGTTACTAAGCAGCTTGATCTCAATGGATTTGTTTACTCGCCTGTAAGGGTTGAGCAACAGGTATCTGTAACTACAGAAGCATAGTCAGAACCAATAATACTTAAGAATTGGCCAGGGAAATATACTCTGGCCGCTTTTATTTGCGATTTCATATCATTTCAAAAATCTCCTTATAACAGTTGCTGATTTCATGGAAAAGTGTTGGGTTTAAGCTTCATTTTGATGGAAAAGTGTATAAAGGGAGTTTGATTCGTTGGAAAAAGTGTGAGATAACAGGTATTATTCGCTTGAAAAAATGTAAAACTCTAAACCATCACCGAAGTTAGTACTCAAGGCCGATACTTTGAACTTTCTCTGTAAAGGGCCAAAGTACAAACTGAATATTCGTTTGCACTTGCACTTTTGCATTTTTGGGTCAGCAGTTTGCTTCATATCGGCTTTTCTCTAAAGAAATTTGCTGGTCCTCAAGAAAATCCGTAATTTTGCGCCTTCAATTGAATAAAAACATAGGGTTTACAATGCTGCAAAGAAGAATGAACAATTGGAACACTGTATCGGATCGAGGCATAAAATGCCTTGAGAGATTGTCGTGTGTCCATACTTTGCGCATTGGAGCATTCTATACTTTTGGAAACATTTTCCGACAAACGTCTGATAAACCATCGGGGATATGATGATGCTGGTATCCCGCTGAAACGATAAATGAAAACCGTCGGAGAGTTCTTACCAAACTTTTCGACGGTTTTTGTTTTAGATCTTTGATCTACAATAAACGCTGCGCCTCAGCATATTCCGGTCAATGACTGGATCTGCATTCGGCTTGCAGTTTATTTGATGCCTGTGGTGACGTTCGCACGATGTGCTCTTCTCCGTCAATTCCGTCCACGGGCTGAATTGTAACGTATTATTAACCGCGCAGTGATGCGCATGAATGGAAAGATTATGAATTATAAATTTGACGGAAGCAGGGTGTTCTTTACATCCGACACCCACTTCAACCACACCAATATCATCAGGTTCTGCAACAGGCCATTCAAGGATGTATCGCACATGAATGAAACGATTATTTCCAACTGGAATCGAGTAGTCAGTCCGGAGGATATCGTGTTCCACCTGGGTGATTTCTGTCTGGGCGGTTCTGGCGAATGGGTAAACGTACTGAACAGGCTGAACGGGAAAATATACCTTATTTCCGGCAACCACGACATCAAGAACCTGAGGCAGAATTACACGAAATACTTCGAGCAGATAACAATGCAGATGTATATCGAGGTGGATAAACAGAAGATTTATCTGAATCACTGTCCATTCCTTTGCTATGGCGGCTCATACGATGACACCTGGCAGCTTTTCGGACACGTGCATACCCGAAGGAACAATACCGGAAAGGATGCTTCTCGGCTGAGTATGCTTCTTCCGACACAATATGATGTCGGAGTGGACAACAACGATTTCACTCCGGTCTCTTTTGCACAGGTAAAAGCAATCATAGGGAAACAAATTGAGCAATCAAAGAAAGGAGAACAGTAAGATGAAGATACAATACAGGTTTATTGAAATTTAATGGACATACAGAAATGAACGAAAGAAAGATTATAGATAGAAAGTTCTTTACCGATTTGGCAAAGGATGTCGGCTTGAATGCCTCGCATTCGGAGGCTTTGGGAGAAAGCCGTCAATGGGAGATTGTTGTTGGTGGCGATATGCTTGAACGGTTGGTTGAGATACAGCATCGGTTCGAGCGACTGGCCGTAATGGGTGACGATGAGTACCGGGGATTCCATATCGAAGTGCCACGGCCTACGCCGGAAGAGTGGGGGGATGCCGAGGATTTGGTCGCTTCAGGGGAATATGACAGTCGGGAAGAGTTCCTTGCGGATTGGCTTGCATTCAACCCGATGGAAACCAAGTGGTTCCATATCGCTTCAAGTCGATACGGGGATTCCCGGTCAATCCGTGTTACTGACCGGAAGCATACCCGTTTTATCATTACGAATTGTCCTAAGTGTACGGATGCAGGGCCAGATGATACGTGGTGCAGGGAGAATCTAACCCGCCTCTTCGACTATCTGGAACGGATAATTGATGTCATTGTCGCAAATCCCGACAGGTTCAACGATTACGTGGCACATAACCTGCTGTACCAGCAGCGTACAGGGCGGATTGCACAGAAGGAATTTAACCGCATTGTGCCTCAATTCAAAATTGAGGTGGAAGATAGGGAAACGGCTATCAAGGCATTGGAGGACTCGGTGCACGGGTATTCTGCCCCTCTTTTGGAAACCATGACCATACGAAAGTATTGCACCTATTTCCGTATTGCCAACGAGGTGTATGAGGCTTTTCACCGGAAGCGTGGATTTAGGAGACGCATCCATACAGATCCGCAGGATGTTCCTGAAGAACTGCGCGATGTGGTCTATTACAAGCGAAAGAAGTTTGTGGATGTGACGGAAAAGTACGACATTGACAGTCCGGAGGATTTCATGCGGTTCGCAACTGACCATTACGGAGAACTGGGACTTTCACGCCTGAATATCTTTGCCTCACACGACCGGCAACAGGGATGGAAAATTGTTGTTTCCAACAGTTATTCTGCCAATGCCGGATTGGCCATTGAAGTGGCTACAGCTTTGTATAAGGCCGGGGCACCGCTGCTGATATATGACGCAGAGAAGTTCCTGAGAATCCTGCTCGAAGAGGATTATGTACGGTTGGTTCCCGACTCCTATCATAACTATATGGGCTATCAGGAAGAGGGCATTGTTTACGAACTGCCGTGGGAATACGAGTGTTCGGACGATACTAATTCAGTTCTGACCAAGGAGCAATATCTGGCGATTGTCTCACTTGCAGAATGGCAGCCGGAGGAAAGAATAAGACTTCATTAAAAGAGTATGACAGAAAAACAACAGGTAAATTATATCCGATACAATCTTGATACTATTGAAAGAAAGCGTTGCTTTTGCTTCAAAAATCGGATATAATCAGCCAAATCTCAAGAATTTTACGAGATTTGGCTGATTATGTAATTGATTTGTTCTATATTTGTAAAGACAAAATTCTATAGTTATGATAATAGGAAGAAAAGAAGAGCAGAAAATATTGCTTTCGGCAGCACAGTCGGAGTACTCGGAGTTGATAGCAGTCTATGGTCGCAGACGAGTAGGCAAGACCTATCTGATTCGTGAAACATTTGGCTATAAGTTCACATTCCAGCATACCGGCCTGGCAAATGCCAAGACAAAAGACCAGCTGTTCAGTTTTGCCATTTCACTTCGTGATGCCGGATACGATGATTGCCCAATACCGCAATCGTGGTTGGAGGCATTCAGTCTGTTATCTCATTTCCTGAAGAATTCGACAGATGAGAAAAAGATAGTCTTCCTGGACGAGCTTCCATGGATGGATACACCTCGTTCAAATTTCATTTCTGCTTTTGAACATTTCTGGAATGGATGGGCATCGGCCAGAAAGGATATAGTTCTGATAATTTGCGGTTCTGCTACATCGTGGATCATCAATAAAGTGATTAATGATCATGGTGGACTTCATAACCGTGTTACACAACGCATAGCACTTCAGCCTTTTACTTTGCATGAGTGTGAAATGTTTGCTCAAAACAGGGGGCTTGAAATGAACCGATATCAAATTGCCGAATGTTATATGGTGTTGGGAGGCATACCTTTTTATTGGAGTATGCTTGAAAAGGGGCTCAGCCTTGCTCAAAACATTGATAAGATTTTCTTTTCCAGGAATGGCAAACTGTCAAATGAGTTTAATCTGCTCTATGCATCATTGTTTAAGTCACCGGAGCAATATATAGATGTCGTAACTGCTCTTGGCCATAAAAAGGTTGGAATGACTCGCGAGGAGATTATGACTGCAATTGACAAACCGAGCAACGGGACATTGAGTAAGGTGCTTGATGAGTTGGAGTACTGCGGTTTCATCCGAAAATACAGTGGCTATGGCAAAAAGACAAAACAGGCAATCTATCAATTAGTCGATAACTATACTCTCTTTTATTTCAAGTTTATCCAGCAAAACATGCTGACGCCTGCCGAGCACGAGTTTGTCAAGTTTTTGGCTTTTGTGCATGCGGACGCCTATGGCCGCGGCTTGGGCATCGATGCGACGAGCCCCGCGTTTGGCCCGCTCACCAGCAATCCCGGCGTCATCCGTGTGGTGGATGGCCACATCGAGCAGGTCATCGACGTGCGCTTCCCCGACAGCACGAGTGCCGATACCATCCGCGAGCAGCTCGATCCGCTCGTGGGCCGTTTTGGCGTGACGTGCCGTGTGGGTCGTGCGAAGGTGCCGTTCTCGGTGTCTGCCGACGATCCGGCCGTGAAGGCGCTTATCGATACCTATAACGAGTTCACCGGCAAGCATGCCGAACCCTTTGCCATGGGCGGCGGCACGTATGCGCGCAACTTTGCCCGCGCCGTATCGTTTGGCCCCGAGGAGACCGGCCTGGAGCTGCCCGCATGGGGCGGCCAGATGCACGGCCCCAACGAGTGCGCCAACGAGGACCAGCTCAAGCAGGCGCTCAAGATCTATATTGTTGCGATCCTCCGTTTGAATGAATTAGAGCTTTAAGGTCTCGCGGTTTCCCAATCTAAGTTGCGGTGGAATAGTTAAAAGGCGCTGAGGCGGGGGGTCCAGCCGATGGTGGGTAGCTCACCGTCGAGAACCTCGTTAATGGTGGCGGCCATGCCGGCAAGCAGGCTGTTCTCGCTTACGGTGAGCGTGTCGTAGCCGCCGGCTCGCATAAGCTC